>Ga0209521_10000182_pt1 | contig 43119 bp, 51 predicted proteins | sample Rifsed19ft4_FD_184016 | JGI IMG/M metagenome (GOLD analysis project Ga0209521, IMG submission 184016) | Soil microbial communities from Rifle, Colorado, USA - sediment 19ft 4 (version 2) | ecosystem: Environmental > Terrestrial > Deep subsurface > Rock core/Sediment | place: Rifle, Colorado...
ACTTTCAACGCTTCATCGCTCTTGGCGATTTCCTCCGCTATAGCCAGATATTTCTTTGCCTCTTCAATTTTGCCATTTTTCTGCATCCCCTGTGCCAACCTCATATAGCCCCCGCTTTTCCAAACCTTCAATTCGTAATCGGACGCATCGCCCGCCGCCTCCAGTTCCTTTAGTGCCTCCAAGGCAACCTGCTCCTGATCCAATTTGCCTGCGTTCATCCGGTTCGTCGCGGCGTGATTTTTGAAATCGGCCAGGGCTGCTTTTCGGTTGTGTCCGCCTTCGGTTTGCGCCAGGATCTCAATCGCTTTGTCAAAATGCTCCCCGGCCTGCTCAAACTTTTCGGCCCGGTTCATCGCCCGGCCCAGAGCGCCATGGGCCAAAGCGATTTGCTGTTTTACCCCCGCCCTCTCGGCTAGATCCAGACTGGCATTGGCCGCGTGCATTCCCAGGACATAGTAGCGCTGGTCGCCGGTTTTGTCTCCCAATATGTTGATGGTCAAAAGTCTCATCGCCTGGATCTCGGCAAAACCGGCATCGTCGTTGTCGGTTTGGTAGACCACCATCGCCTCGTCCTCGAGTTTCAGGGCGGCCAGGTAGTCGCCGTTGTCCTGAGCGGTTAGAGCCTGTTGGTGGAGGGCCCGGCCTTTTTCTGATTGCATAAGTAATATAGTATAGCAAACCCGTCCGGGTTGGTATCGGTGCTAGAATACAGGCCATGGCCGGAATCGAAGCCTTCAAAGAAAAATACCAGCTTAGTCCTGTCGAGGCTGACTTAGTTGAGAGAGTTTTGTTTGATGAAAAAGAAGAGGTCATTGATATTGGTTTTTCCGCCCGGCAACGATTGAAAGATGAGGCGAAGGGGGTGGGTATGGAATTTCTGGCCGCCGCGATTATTCGGGGAGAAATCATTCGGGTCTATTTCCGTTACGGTAACCAAGCCACCTTTAGAGATATCCCTTTTACGGGCGGTAGCCCGGATCTTGGAATTTTCCGAAACACTGCTTCTTTTAAGGAAATTCATCGAATTGGTCTTGGCTCTGCCCGGATAAACTGATTGACTTGGTTGGAAAATTCCACTACACTGGAACCCGAACAATGCCCGAAGTAATTCCTCTCGCCACCAGTCTTCGCCCCAAGTCGCTTGTCGACTTTTTTGGCCAGACCCATCTTGTCGGCGCCAACAAACCCCTCGCCGTCGCCATCAAAAAGAAGCATCTTTTTTCGATGATCTTTTGGGGCCCGCCGGGGGTGGGCAAGACCACCCTGGCCAGGATCTACGCCAACGCTTTGAAGGCCAACTTTGCCGAGCTGTCGGCTGTTTCGGCCGGCAAGGCTGATATTAAAAAAATAATTGAGGAGGCCAAAGGCGGCGACCAACCGACCGTTCTTTTCCTGGACGAAATCCATCGTTTTAACAAAGCCCAGCAGGACTTTCTTCTCCCTTTCGTCGAACGGGGCATTCTGACTCTGATCGGGGCGACGACGGAAAACCCCAGTTTCGAGGTCATCGCCCCCTTACTTTCCCGTTGCCGCGTTTTTGTTTTAAGTGAGCTTTCCAACGAGGAAATCAGTCTCATTATTGACCGCGCCCTGACCGCATTCTCAAAACCAAAAATAAAAATCGACCCGGATACCCGCGACTGGCTCATCGCCGTTGCCAACGGCGATGCCCGTCAGATCATCAACCTCCTCGACAACTGTTTCCGCCTCTACCAAGAAATTACCCTTGATACTCTAAAGAACACCCTCCAGTCCCGTTTCCTCCGCTTTGACAAACAGGGTGAGGAGCACTACAACACCATTTCCGCTTTTATCAAATCACTACGCGCCAGCAACCCCGATGCCGCCCTCTACTATCTCGCCCGCCTGGTCGAGTCGGGTGAGGACCCGCTTTTTATCGCCCGCCGGCTGGTCATCTTCGCCAGTGAGGACATCGGCTTAGCCCAGCCGACCGCCCTGGTCGTTGCCAACGCCGTCTTCCAAGCCGTCAATACCATCGGCTATCCTGAATGCGCTATTAATTTAGCCCACGGCGCAACTTACTTGGCTCTCGCCAAAAAAGACCGTGGGTCCTACGATGGTCTACGCGCCGCCCAGGCCGACGTCAAACAGTTCGGCAACCTGCCCATCCCGCTCGAACTGCGTAATGCTCCGACTAAACTGATGAAAAAGATCGGCTACGGCAAGGGCTACGAGATGTATACCGCCAAAAGCTTGCTTCCCGACCAATTAAAGGGCAAAAAATATCTTGTAAAAAATGAAACTTAAAAAGGTTTCCACTATCAATATAGTTCCAACCACCCCATTTAATTTCGACGCCACCTTTCACAAGCCCGATCATTTCACCTCTGGCGATAATTATTGGGAACCCAGCACCCGGTGGCAAACCTGGAGCTATCAGGGACAATCGCTAGGTCTCAAGTTTTCCGGTATCGGCAACATCGAAAGGCCGGAAATCAGCCTCGACATCTACGCCTCAAATATACTACCAGCCTCTCTTATCGGTTCATTGATTGATGAGATTAAATACCGCTATAACCTCGACTTCGATTTATCTGATTTCTATCGTCAATTCGGAAGTGATGCAATTTTGGGTCCCATCATCGAAAAATGGCGGGGAATGCGGCCTGGTCACCCCAGCTCCCTGTACGAATACCTGATTATCGGTATCGTTCTCCAAAATGCGACCGTCCGCCGCTCCATCCAAATGTTTCGCTCCCTCTTAGAAAAATACGGCAATCCCCTTGAGTTCGATGGTCGGAGTCTATGGTGTTTTTGGCAGCCAGGCCGGCTAGCCAATGTTTCTGAACAGGAATTACGCGACCTTAAGGTTGGTTACCGGGACAAATCAATCAAAAAAATCGACGACTACTTTGCCACCGGAGTGGTCGACGAGATGGTTCTGAGGAAAAAGAACCGAGAGACACAAATGGCAGAATTGTTGAAACTTTATGGCGTCGGCCCCGCCACTGTTTGGTACCTTCTCTTCGACGTCTTTCATCATTGGGATTTTTTCAATCATATTTCCCCTTGGGAGCAAAAGATTTATTCCAAAGTTTTCTTCGACCAGGAGCCGGACAATCCCGTCCCCGTCGAAAAATTACTAAAACATTTCAAAAAATATGGCCAATATAAACAACTGGCGGTTCATTATCTTTGGGAGGACTTGTGGTGGAAAAGAAAAAATGAGAATATTCCCTGGTTAGAAAAACTAATCAGGATATGAGAAAAACCAAAGCTGGAATGGAGTTTCCGCAAAAACTATCAGACTTTTTCTTCGAACTTGGTACTTTGCGCAAACTGGTGAGATCACACCGCCAGACGTTGTTAACCGACGACCTGTCCGACAATATTTCTTCCCACAGTTATCGCGTCACCGTCATCGGCTATTTCCTGGCCTGTCTCGCCAAGGCCGATGTCGCCAAAGTGATCCAAATGTGTCTCTTCCATGATGTCAGTGAAAGTCGGAGTGGTGATCAAAACTGGATCCACAAACGCTACATCAAGGTTTTTGAAGATGAAATCAGCCGCGATCAATTTGGCGACCTTCCTTTCGGCAAGGACATCTTGGCTCTCGGTCGGGAGTATCAAGAGAGAAAATCACTCGAAGCCAAACTGGCCAAAGACGCTGACCTTCTCGACCAGATTCTCCTTTTAAAGGAGTACTCCCATATCGGTAATCAGGAGGCCGCCACTTGGCTAAAAGATGATAACCACGCTGTAATGCTACTGACGCCAATCGCCAAAAAGATTGCCAAGGCCATCATCAAGCAAAGACCCTCCGCCTGGTGGTACCAAGGTGGTTGGACACCCAACCGTCGCTAGTATTTTCTAATATCTTCCAATATTTTCCAATATCTTCTAAGATTATCTAAGGATGAATCAATACCAGTGGGGGATAACCCCCAGGGCAAACCAGCTTCTGATCGAGCTTGAAGCCATTAAACTTGTTTTTGAGGCTGCTCCATCCCACCCCCACCTCGAGTTAAACCTTCACCGCCAATCGCTTCTTCGCAGTGCCGTCTTTTCCGCCCGCGTCGAGGGTTTCCCCGACACCCTCTCCTCGCCAAAAAAGGCAAGTCAAAATTTATTGTCAGCCTATCAGCACCTCTATTCTGACAAAGCGCCCCAAAAGTTATCCCTAAGCCTCATCCGTCGTCTTCACCGCCTCGTCCTCAGGCGAAATGCCACTGCCGGCAACTGGCGCAGTCAGCCCTGGGCCATTTTCAATCGGTCGGGCGCGGTCGTCTATCTCGCTCCACCCGCAATGGAGGTGCCATCACTGATGGATGAATATATCGAATACCTCGGCGGATTGACTGACCATCCGGCCGTTATTGCCGCCCTCGCTCAGTTTATTTTCGAAAAGATCCACCCCTTCGCCGATGGTAATGGCCGGGTCGGTCGGCTGATCTCGTCGTTTCTGTTGGAAAAAAGCGGCTATGGCTTCCGCGGCCTGGCCCCTTTCGAAGAGTATATCGACGAGTACCGCCCGCTTTACTATGCCCACCTCGAGCCAGCCGCCGATTGTACCGGCTTTATCGAATTTTTCCTGGAGTCGCTTGTTTTTCAGTTAAAAAAAGATCTTGGTAAATTAAACCAAAACCGACAAGAACTGCCCGAGGACTCGCTCTTGCCTCGCCGCCGGGAAGTTCTTGAAATTATTCGTGATCACCCGCACTGCACTTTCGATTTTCTCCGTCGTCGCTTTAGTGCCGTCAACGCTAAGACCCTCCATTACGATCTGGCCAGGCTGCGCGAAAATGGTTTTATTACCAAACACGGCCAGACCAAGGGCGTCGTCTACACCGCCAGACCTTCAGGGTCCGTCCTTGAAGATCATCGCGATGTTAGAATCAAAGTATGACTAAGTTCCCTTATCGCGAGACCATTTTTGGTCTCGAAGATAGTATCGTTTCCACCCTCGGCGTGGTCGTCGGCATTGCTGCCGGTACCGATAGCCGTTATGTTGTTGTCCTTTCCGCCATCGTTGTTGTCGTCGTTGAAAGTCTCTCCATGACCGCCGGCACCTATCTTTCCAACAAGTCCCAAATGGAGCTTGAATTCGCTTCCGGGAAAAGAGGTTTCCTAAACCGGCGCCACCTCATTACCAAGTCAGTCCGCGACTCATTTTTTATGGGAGCCTCTTACGTTCTTGGTGGAGTAATCTCCGTCACCCCCTTTTTCTTTATCGAGCCGATCAAAGCGATCGCCCCTGCGATTATCCTTTCTGTCGCTTCTCTTTTTAGCATCGGCTACCTCAAGGGAAAAATGGCCAAGATCAATCCGGTCAGGAGTGGTCTCGAGATGAGTCTTGTCTCCCTTACCGCCGCCTTGCTGGGCTACTTGATTGGTATCTTTGCCCGCAACAACCTAATGAGATTATGATTGCCCTGGTCCAACGAGTCAGCCAAGCTACTGTTATCGTCAAAACCGAACCGGAACGGAAAAATAGTATCGGATCCGGAATGATTGTTCTCCTTGGAGTCAGCCGCGATGATACCGAGGCCGACCTAAATAAAATTGCGGCCAAGCTGCTTAAGCTGCGGATTTTCGCCGACGAAAATGGCAAAATGAATCTGGATATTAGCGCCGCCAAAGGCGAACTCCTGCTCATTTCCCAATTTACTCTCCTGGCAGATGTTGCGGGCGGCAACCGCCCCAGTTTCATCACCGCCGCTGATCCGCAACTGGCCAAAGATCTTTATGAGGAGCTGGCGAAAAAACTCAGGACCGACGTCGCTGTCCAAACCGGCTTTTTTGGCGAATATATGCAGATCGAGACTATTCTCGACGGCCCGGTCACCATATACTTAGACTCAAAGAAACTATGATCAAACGCCTCTTCTCCTACCTAAGTCTCGGCTTTCTTTTCTTCTTGGTTCTTATTTACTACAACTATACTAGTGCCCAGAAGCGCCTGCGGGAAGCGCGTCAGACTCAATTTTCCATCGAATTAACCGAATTCCCGACCGAAGCCACCGCCGGACAGACCAATCACTTTACTTGGCGGGTCGACGCCCCCGGGTCTTTTTCTGCCGCCAAGACCGGCATTTACTACAGTTACGACAGCACCCCCTCGGCTTTATTCAAAGGCGACTCTCCCGAGGCGGTTAACTATGCCAATTTCACCTTTGACTACACCAGCGGACTGTTTCAGCTCCCCGACACCTTTGATCTTGATCTGACATTTAATCAGAAGGGAACCGTCTACTTCCGCGCCTATGCCCTGGTTGACCGCGATCACCTCTGGACCGCAGAAAAACAACTAAAAATTAACTAGCTTATCCGTGCCCACCAAATTTTCCCTCACCTTTTTTCTCCTTCTTACCGTTCTGGTGATCGTCGTCACCTTCCTTCTCGGCCAGAGCTTGTTTTTTCGTTAGCAATCAGCTACCATATCTGCTAAGTTATTACCTATGGTGCAGGGTATGACAAAAAGTCGCGCGCAAGGACTCCCCGCTTAGCGGGGTGAGCTGAGCACAACTTTTGCATATCCGAACCAAAAACCATGGCTATTGTCCTGACACCACCCAAAAAACCAGAAGGCAACATCCGCATTTTGCCCCTCATTACCCTCAAAGAGGGTGTCATTTTCCCCGACACCGAAGCGATCCTCACCTTCGGCCGCCCCGCCTCGATTAATGGTGTCACCGATGCCGTTTCCAGTAATTCCGAGGTTTGTTTCGTTTCCCAAAAAAGCAACAAGATCACTGACCCCAAACCGGAAAATCTCTACTCGGTCGGCACCATTTGCCAAATCATCAAAACCCTGCCGGTCAACGATGAGCTCCACGCCATCGTCAAAGGCGGTAAGCGGGTCAAGATCCACCAGATCGAAATTCAAGCCGGCCGCCTTTTGGCCGCCGTTTCCACCCTCCCCGACATCGTCGAAGAAAATCAAGAACTGACCGCCCTCATCAATCATGTCAGCAACGAGATCAAGAAGGCGATCAACCTGGGCAAAAACAACATCGAGGTCCCCACCTTCATGAAGCTCATCAGCACCGCCAATCCGGTGGAGATCGGTCACCAGATCGCCTCGGTTCTGAACGTCAAAAATAGTGAAAAACAAGCGCTTCTCGAAGAAGTCGATCTCAAAAAAAGGCTGATCAGGATCAGCGAGTGTCTTTCTGAAGAGGTGAAGATTCTCCAAATCGAGAGGAAAATTTTCGACAAAACTCAAAGGAAGTTTGACAAGAACATGCAGGAGACCGTCCTGCGCGAACGCATGCGTACCATCCAAAAGGAACTGGGCGAACTGGAAGAAGATACCGATATCAAGGAACTGCGTGAGAAGGTCAAAGCGGCGAACCTTCCCGAAATGGTTTTGGACAAGACCAACAAGGAAGTTGAACGCCTGGCCAAGCTCTCTATCCACCACCCCGAAACCGGCTACATTAGAAGCTGGATCGAAACCATCGTTGAGCTTCCCTGGGGTAAGTCTGACGAGAGCAATTTGAACCTCACCCATGCCGAGAAGATTCTTAACCAGGACCATTATGGTTTGGAAAAGGTCAAGGAACGCATTCTCGAATACATTGCCGTTTTGAAATTAAAGTCAGCCCAAAAGAAGTCTGACGGTAAATCCATCCCCACCATTCTTTGTTTTGTCGGCCCTCCGGGTGTTGGCAAGACCTCGGTTGGCAAATCCATCGCCCACGCTCTGGGGCGAAAGTTCATCAAGATGTCGCTTGGCGGTATGCGTGATGAAGCCGAAATCCGCGGCCACCGCCGGACCTATGTCGGAGCCATGCCCGGCCGGATAATTCAATTAATCAAAGACTCCGGCGCCAATAACCCCGTCTTTATGTTGGACGAGATTGACAAAGTCGGCAACGACTTCCGGGGCGACCCCAGCTCGGCCCTTCTGGAGGTCCTCGATCCGGAGCAAAACGCCACCTTCCAGGATTACTACTTGGATATTCCCTTCGATCTGTCCAAAGTTGTTTTCATTACCACCGCCAATGTTCTCGACACTGTTCCGCCGGCTCTTCGCGACCGTCTTGAGGTCATCGAGTTCTCCGGTTATACCGAGGCTGAAAAACTGAAAATTGGGGAGCGCTATCTCCTTGAAAAGGAGCTCATCAATAATGCCCTCACCAAAGACGATGTCGTCATCAACGCCGCTATCTTGAAGGATATCATCAAACACTATACCCGTGAGGCCGGTGTTCGTAATCTCGACCGCCTTATCGCTACCGTCATGAGAAAAGCGGCCATGAAGAAAGCCAAAAATAAGCGCTTCAAAAAGTTTGTCGTCAGTCCCAAAGAATTAAGCGGCGCCCTTGGACCGAAGCGTTTTACCCATACCCTGGCTGAAAAATCCGATCAGGTCGGTATCGCCACCGGTCTGGCTTACACCCAAGCCGGCGGTGATATTCTCTTCATCGAAGTCGTCACCATGCCGGGCAAAGGCAACATTACTCTCACCGGCCAGCTCGGCAGTGTCATGAAAGAGTCGGCCAGGGCCGCCTTCTCCTACGTCAAGTCCCACGCCAAAGAGTTGGGCTTGGATAGTAGAGTCATCAATCGCTCCGATATTCACATCCACGTCCCTGAAGGAGCTGTTCCGAAGGACGGTCCTTCCGCTGGTCTGGCCATTACTACCGCCATCATCTCCGCTTTTGGCAAACGCCCCACCCGCCGCGATCTGGCTATGACCGGTGAAGTCACCCTCCGCGGCCGCGCCCTGGAGATCGGGGGTATGAAAGAGAAAATCATTGCCGCCCACCGCGCCGGGATCAAAGAGGTGATTCTGCCGCAGGATAACGAAAAGAATCTGGTTGACATCCCCAAAAATGTCCAAAAAGATCTGAAGTTTCATTTCGTTGCCAGCATGGATGACGTCGTCAAGTTAGTCTTTGCCAAGTCGAAGCGAAGCCGATAATGAGTCTAAATAAATCCAAAGAATTCGAGATTTACTGCCCCAGCGCCTTAATTTGTTTCTCCAAAGAAAGTATCCCCAGATTCACTGGCAAAATATTCTGATGCAGCGAGAAAACTAAGGCTTTTTTCGAAGCAACCAGGTCCCAATCACTATTGCCGCCCCCGAAAATAATTGTGCCGCCGGCAGCCCACCAATTTTCCAAACAATACTCTCCGGTCGCAGTGGTTCCAGGAGTAATCTGATCAGTCCATAGCCAATCAGATAAACCCCCGCAATCTTTCCCCGAAATTTTTCCTGCCCCCGCCAGATAATAGCAAAAAGTAGTAAATTCAAGATGCTCTCATACAAAAAGAGCGGCTCCCCGTTTTTCCCTATAATTTCATTGTTAAAGAAGTTTCCCCAGCGGCCAATCGCTTGGCCCAGCGGCAACCCAAAGAAGACGACGTCGAGAAGATCTTTCCGCTGAATCTTAACCCGGGTAACTCTTACCCTGAGAAATAGTCCGGCCACGCCGCCAATAATTGCCCCCCAAATTCCCAAGCCCCCGTTCCAGACGTAAAAAGCGCTTTGAGGATTTAAACTATAAATCTCTCCCCATTTATCGACTACATGATAGATTCTTGCCCCGATAATTCCACCAATAACTACAAAGAAAAAAAGTTTTTCAATTAACTTTACCTCGATTCCTCGTCGCTTAGCCAACCACAGTGAGGCCTGAAAAGCCGCCAGGATAGCCAGCCCCAACAGCAAACCGTACAAATGAAAATTTAAACCGAAAATATTCAGCGTGGCGGTCATTAGGCTAATCGTTTGCCGATCTCATCCAGGGGAATGATCTCGCTCTTTTCTTCGCCCCTTCGTTTTAGTTCCCCACCACCCCCGGACAGGCTTTTTTCCGAAACAATTAGCCGGTACGGATTGCCAATCAAATCGGCGTCGGCAAATTTTACCCCGGCGCTTAAATCGCGGTCATCCCACAGCACCTCCACTCCGGCCGCGACAAGCGACCCGTAGATATCTTTTGCTTTCTCGTGCGTCGTCTCGAAACTGATCAGGCTGACCTTGAAAGGGGCAACCGTATCCGGCCAGATAATTCCTCTTTCGTCATTAAATTTCTCGACGATCACTCCTACCAAGCGGCTTGTCCCGATGCCATAACATCCCATCCAAACTGGCCTCTGCTCGCCGTCAGCAGCGGCATACCTATAGTCAAAATCATCGGCAAATTTGGTACCCAAGGTGAAGATGTTTCCTACCTCAGAAGCCCTGAACTCTTCATATTTGTCCTTATTAGAAGCGTCCTCCGGCATCACTTCTTTGTTGTAGGCGATACCGGTTTCTTTATTCAGATAAATTGTGTCTTCACCGTTTTCGCATCTGGTCTGGAATTCGTGGGAGTAGTCTTTAGTAAAGTCCCCGCCGGAAGCCAAGGTAATATAGGTGTCATTGCCCAAACCCATCCGGCGATAAATCGTCACATAAGCATCTTTCGCCACTTCATAAAACCGTTTCAGGTCGGCCTCGTCGGTATGGAAACTATACATGTCCTTCATCCGAAACTCTCTGGTCCGCATTATCCCTCCCTTCGCCCTCGGCTCATTGCGGAACTTGGTTTGGATTTGGTAAACTGCCCGGGGAAGATTTTTATAAGAGAAGTTAAACTTTTTTACCAAAGGGGTCACGATTTCTTCATGGGTCGGACCGATGACATATTCCGCGTCATGTTTGTCTTTGGCCGCTTGGTTAGCCGGTACCGCTTTCATCAGAACATCGACCTTTTCGAATCTGCCCGTCTGCTTCCAATTTTCCACCGGTTCCAGAGTTGGCATCAGTATCTCGTTGCCGATCTTATCCATCTCTTCCCGGACGATGTTTTCAATTTTTGCCAGAACACGTAGACCGAAGGGCAAAAAGGTATAGACCCCCGCCATGACTTGATCCACAAAGGCTCCCTGAACCAGCAACCGATGATTAACTGTCTCGGCTTCTTTGGGGGGTATTTTTGTTGGCGCGAATGCCAGCTGGCTCATTTTCATATACTCTAGTTTAACCTTCTAGTAACTTGATGGAAAGATAGGCGACGACGATCCCGAAAGTAAAGCTTAGTAACTGTCTAATGGTTTCTCGTTTCCTGGTCGTGCGATGCAATTCGGGAATCAAGTCGGCCAAAGCAATATAAAGGAACATCCCGGCGGTGAAAGCCAGGATGTAAGGTTCGACCCCCTTCAAAAAATCTCCCATCAAATAGACGCTGATACCCCCCGCCACCGTTGTCAAACTCGAAAGAACGTTTAGGCTAATCGTTTTTGTCCTTGAAAAACCGGCCTTCACATAGAGAGAAAAGTCCGCCATCTCTTGCGGCAGTTCATGGGCAGCAACGGCGATTGCGGTTGCCTTCCCGAATGCCGGCTCGATCAGGAAAGCGGCACCGATTGCCACCCCGTCGATCAGGTTGTGCAGGGTATCGCCAAGCCAGACTGCGACCATGTTTGGTCCGTGTCCATGCGGTTCGTGGTGGTGGTGGAACCAAATACTTGTCCTTTCCAAAAAGAATAAGAAGAGAATACCAAAAAGAAGCAGTATTGACGCTGTCTCTATATCTCCAGCCAAAATGCTTTCCGGCAGTAAGTCGAGCACCGAGATGGTAATCATCACTCCGGCGGCAAAACTGGTTAGTTCCATTATGAAATTCACCAGGAGTTTTCGCCAGAAAAGAATCGCGATCCCTCCGGCCAGGGAAGCCACTCCGCCCAAGAAAGTGAAAACAATAATATTCGCGAGGAGCATCCCTTCAATTGTAACCCATACGCATCTCCTGTTATCCCCGACCTGGATGATATGATGAACCTATGTTTAGTCTTCTTGGCAAAAAAGCTCTCGTTACCGGCGCCTCCCGTGGCATTGGTCGAGGTATCGCTCTCGCCCTCGCAGCACAAGGGGCCGATGTGATCATCAATTATCGGGGTAATGCACAGCAGGCAAACGCGGTTGCCGAAGAAATCAAAAAACTAGGCCGTGACTCTTTTATCATTCAGGCTGATGTTTCAAATTCCATCGAGGTTGCCAGAATGTTCGAAGAATTAAAAAACAAATGGGGCAAACTGGATATTTTAGTAAATAACGCGGGTATCATCGACTATGCCAGTTTCGAGGACATCCCGGAAGAACAATGGGACCGGATTCTAGGGACAAACCTGAAGGGCCAATTCCTTTGCAGTCAGCAAGCTGTCAAAATAATGGGCTCTCCCGGTCGGATCATCTGCATCGCCTCGATTGCCTCAGGCGGCGTGGGAGTTGGTTTTGCCCAGTTGGCTCACTATTCGGCCAGTAAGGGCGGCGTCATCGGCATGGTCGAATCAATGGCCCTCGATCTGGCCAAGCGGGGCATCAATGTTAACGCCATCGCCCCGGGTGCTATCGAATCAGATATGACCAAAGGAGCTCTGGAAAATCCTGAGACTGCCAAAAGTTTCCTGTCCCGCGTTCCCAAAGGGCGCATCGGCCAGCCGGCAGATATTGGCGCCGCCACCGCCTTTCTCGCCAGCGACGAAGCCGACTATATTACCGGGACGGTTCTTTATGTCGATGGCGGCTGGCTAGCCGGATAATTTAGTTTTTGATTCTTGACACCCGACCCCTTCCCGTCGTAATATATTCTAATAATCGAATATGTATCAACAGGTATTTGAACTCCATGCTGATATCCACAAGGCTCTGGCCCACCCAAAGCGGTTGGAGATCATCCATCTCTTGCGCGACCGGACGCTAACCGTTAGTGAGATTCAGGAAATGCTTGATCTGCCCCAGGCTAACCTCAGCCAACAGCTGACGATTCTCCGCCGGTCCGGTGTCGTCGCTAGTCGGAAGGCAGGCAAACAAATTTACTACCGCCTGGCCCACAAAAACGTCATCAAGGCCAGCGACCTCCTGCGTCAGATTCTGGTTGAGAAATACCAAAATAGCAAACTTGCCGATGAGCTGACCCTGAAAATGTCCGACCTGGTCCCCCTGACCATCGACCAGGTTTGCGGCATGCGTCTGTCGCCGAAAACCGCCGCTTTCGCCCATAAATACCAAAACGAGAATTACTATTTTTGTGCCGCCGGCTGCTATCACAAATTCAAAGGCGGTCCGGACAAATATGTTAATTAGTCAACTATGAACGAAAACAAAATTTTCATCATTATCGGCGCCACCACCATTTTGTTATTGACCGGAGTTGTTTTCTTGGCAGGAAGAACCAGTAATGCTGCCAAGGTCGAGGTTAATGAGGCGGCCAAAGTTGCGACAAAATCAAAAAGTTACGACTGGGGTCAAATCGGCATCAATAATGGTAAGGTCGAAGCCATCTTTGATATCGAAAATCAGGGTCAGGTACCGCTCAAGCTTTTCAACGTCACTACTTCCTGCGCCTGCACTACCGCCCAAATAATTACCGAAAAAGAGGCGTCCCCCCTCTTCGGTATGCATACGAAGTCGGACTTTGTCGGTGAGGTTGCTCCGGGGAAGAAAGCAATACTGAAAGTCGTCTACGATCCGCTCTTTCATGGACCAAACGGTCTGGGATCCATCAGTCGCGAAATTACAGTCACCACAAATGATGCCAGTAATCCCAAATTGGTCTTCAATACCACTGCTGATGTCGTCAAATAATTAACAATCAAACACAAAAATGTCAGAAGAGACAAAAAATTCGCCCTCAGTTAAAAAATTTCCCAGCTCAGCCGTTCTCCTATTCGGCGGCGCCAGCGCTTTGCTTGTTTTTTCTATTGCCAAATTTACTTTGGATATCGATATCAAACCCAGTGCTAGGATTCAGGCAATCAGGGCGATTCTAAATCCCACTCCTACGCCAATTCCCACTCCCTCGGCCGAAGTGTTGGCCGAAAAGGTTCTCCCCATAGCTGGCTATACCGTCAACATCAAGTGGGGCGATATTGGCAAAAAACTGGTTGCCAGTGGCGCCATTGATCTCACCAAATACAAAGAAAATTACAAAGACCCTCAATATCAGGAATTGCTCAAATATTTAACGGCAGATCAAGACCAGGGCATTACCATCACCCAGCAAAATTCTTACTTCTGGATCAACACCCTTTGGGCTCTCGGCCTGGTCCAAAAGTCAGACGTTCTCGACAAGGGCGTCATGGGCACCCAGTACAAAAAAGAAGTTGGCAATTTCGCCAGTACCGGCGGCTGGACCTTGGGCGCTAAACCGGCGACCAAGCTTTACAGCAGTGCCCAAATCATTCCCTTGACGAGCGAGCAAAACCAGATGGTGGTGAGAATCGCCGAAAACATCTATCGTCCCTGTTGCGGCAACTCCACCGCTTTCCCCGACTGCAACCACGGTATGGCCATGCTTGCCCTGATCGAGTTAATGGTCAGTCAAGGTTATTCAGAGACGGAAATATACCAAGCCGGTCTCGCCTTTAATTCCTACTGGTTCGGCCAAACTTACATGGACCTGGCCTACTATTTCAAGACCAAGGAAAATCTCGACTGGAAGAACGTCGATCCAAAGAGAGCTCTTTCGGCCGAGTTTAGTTCCGCTCAAGGTTATCAGGCTATCAAAAAGCAAATTGAAGGAGTGGCCCCCCAAAAGCCCAGTACCGGCGGTGGCTGTGGGGCTTAAAATATGAAGTGGTTGTTTTTTCCTGCCCTAATTATTCTGGCCCTGGTTTCCCTCCCGACACTCAAGGGAGGGAAACTTTTTGCCGCCCCAATACTTGTCACTCCCCAGGAAGCCAAAACGTTGATCCGAGAGAAGAAAGTCTTTCTATTGGACGTCCATACCCCCGAGCAAACCCATATTCCCGGTACCGACGCTTTTATCCCCTACGACCAAATTGCGGCCAATCTCGACAAACTGCCCCCGGACAAACTCACGCCGATTTTGGTCTACTGCCGAACCGGTTCAATGAGCAAAATGGCCAGTGGGGAGCTAGCCAAACTCGGCTACCAAATGGTTTACGATCTCGAAGGCGGGATCAACGCCTACCGCGAAGTCGCTACTAATGTTGAGATTACTCCCGATTCCCGTGACCTGGGCCAAGTAGTCTACGGTGACGTAGCCAAAACCTCCTTTACAATAACCAATTTCACTCCCTCCCCCCTGAAGATCACCCGTGTTTCCACCTCTTGTGGTTGTACTAAAGCAAAGGTTGACCAAACCGAACTTAAAGCCTACGAATCCACCCTACTTGATGTAACATTTGACCCGGCCGTACACAAGGACGATACTGATATCGGCGAGCTGACGCGTACTATTTTTATTGAAACAGACAACCTTAATTTTCCGAAAGTATCCTCTGAAATTAAAGCCGTCGTTACCAAAAAACAAGCCCCATGACACCGCTAGATCTCTCAGTCATTGCCGCCAGTCTTATCACCAGCCTCGCTATTCTTTATTATTTTTTTGGCGGAAAAAAATAATATGCCGCTTACTACCACCGTCTCCATCAAAGGTATGCACTGCGCCTCCTGCGCCGCCTCCCTGGAAAAAGTTTTTAAGAAAGTTCCGGGTGTCGAAACCGCCGCTGTCAACTTCGCCACCGAGAAAGGCCAGCTTGCGTCGGCTGGCCCGATCGATCTCTCCCTGGTAAAAAAAGCCGCCCAAAGCATCGGCTACGACATCTACGACACCACCCCTTCGGGGTCCGACCCCGAAGCCGTCTCCCGGCAAAAGGAACTCTCACAAAAGAAAACGAAAATTATCGTCGGCGGTTTCCTGGCTGCTATTTTGATGCTTCTGACATTCAAAGATATGTTTGGCCTCCTGCCCGAAATCTCCATGCGCACCATCTGGCTCATCTCCTTCATTCTGGCCACCCCGGTTCAGTTCTGGGTCGGCGGCGAGTATCTGACTTCCGCCATCAAAGCCTTCAAACATCGCCTAGCCAATATGGATACCCTTATTTCGACCGGTACCCTGGCCGCTTATCTCTACTCGACTATCGCTACCTTCTTTCCCTCGCTTTTCGAGTCGGCCGGGCTCGAACCGCAGATCTACTATGAAACCGCCGCCATCATCATCGTTCTCATCATGTTGGGTAAGTTTCTGGAACTGCGCGCCAAAGGTCAGGCCTCTGAAGCGATCAAGAAACTACTCGGTTTGGCCGCCAAGACGGCCCGGGTCAAACGTGGCCGGGAATTTGTCGAAGTTCCTCTTGGTGAAGTCAAAGTGGGGGACATCATTCTGGTCAAACCCGGAGAAAAAATCCCCGTTGATGGCGAGGTTCTCTCCGGCGAAAGCGCTGTTGATGAATCAATGGTCACCGGCGAGTCTCTCCCGGTCGAAAAAAAGAAAGGCGACTCCGTTATTGGCGCCACCATTAACAAATCGGGCAGTCTACAGCTAAAGGCGGAAAAAATCGGCGCCGACACTGTCCTGGCCCAAATTGTCAAACTGGTCGGTCAGGCCCAGGGGTCGAAAGCGCCCATTCAGCGTCTGGCTGACCTCATCTCCGGTTACTTTGTCCCGGTTGTTTTGGTTATCGCCCTTCTCACTTTCGCCACCTGGTTTGTCCTCTACCCCGATCCTTCGTTAACCGCGGCTCTTGTCGCCGCCGTTACCGTTCTCATCATCGCTTGTCCTTGCGCCCTCGGGCTGGCGACCCCGACGGCGGTCATGGTCGGGACCGGTAAAGGCGCCGAGCATGGTATTTTGGTGAAAGACGCCCAGGCCCTCGAGCTACTCCACAAAGTCAAAGCCGTCATTCTCGACAAAACCGGTACTTTGACGAAGGGGAAGCCCGAAGTGACCAATGTCATTATGGCGGCCAAAACCAAGTGGTCGGAGAGCGAGCTCATCCGTCTCGCCGCCTCCGCCGAAAGTCACTCCGAACATCCTCTCGGCCAGGCCGTCGTCGCCTTAGCCCGCGAAAAAAAGCAAAAGATTAGTCCGCCGAAAAAATTCAAATCCATCACCGGCGCCGGCATCATGGCCAGGATAGACAAGATTGAAGTGGTCGTCAGTAGTCCGAAATATGCTATCAACTTTGACGGCCTTGATACCGATCTTTCGGGCATTATCGAAAAACTCCAAAGTCAGGGCAAGACCGTCCTCGTCGTCATCTTAAACCGGGAAACCGCTGGCCTCATTGCCGTCGCCGACACCCTCAAGGACAACTCGGCCGAAGCGGTCAAAGAGATGAAGAAACTTGGGCTTATGGTCTACATGCTCACTGGCGACAATCAAAGAACCGCCAAAGCCATCGCCAAACTTGCCGGCATTGATTATGTCCTGGCCGAGGTTCTGCCCGAGGATAAAGCCAACGAAGTCAAAAAACTCCAAACCACTCTCCACCGGCAGAAACAACTGGTCGCTATGGTGGGTGATGGTATCAACGATGCTCCGGCCCTAGCCGCCTCGGATGTCGGCATTGCCATGGGGGCCGGTACCGATATCGCCATGGAATCAGCCCATGTTGTTCTGATGAATAGCAATCTCGACTCGATTCCAGCCGCCATTAAACTCTCCCGCTCGACACTTCGAATCATCAAAGAAAATCTTTTCTGGGCCTTCGCTTACAATACCATTCTCATTCCCGTGGCCGCCGGCATTCTCTATCCCTTCTTCGGGATCCTTCTCTCGCCCATCCTCGCCTCCGCCGCCATGGCTTTCTCTTCGGTCTCGGTTGTCAGCAATTCCCTCCGCCTCAAAAAATTTAAGTTCGACTAACATGACCGGCTTCGCTCCCCTCATCCAGCTCTCTCTGCTCGCTTCCTTTATCGCCGGCATGATCGCTCTCTTTGCTCCCTGTTGTGTCACCTTTCTCCTGCCGGCTTACTTCGCCAATATCTTCAAGGAAAAAAAGCGGGTTCTCCTGATGACCTTTATTTATTCCTTGGGTATTTTTACCGTCATGCTACCGGTAGTTTTGGGCGCCCGCGTCTTAACTCAGATCTTTTTTGATTTGCATGACCAAACTTATATCATTGGCGGCTTATTTCTGATTTTTGTTGGCTTTCTCGGGCTATTGGGGATAAAACTGCCCATGCCGCGTATCGTCTCCACTCGTCAGGCAGGTGACCCCCTCTCCACTTATATTTTGGGGATCATCGGCGGCATTACCAGCGCCTGCTGCGCTCCGGTCCTTATCGGCGTCCTGGCCCTTACCACCCTGTCTCCGACTCTCCCCCTGGCTCTTCTGACCGGTTTCTTTTATGTTCTCGGTATGGTCACTCCTCTTTATCTGGCCAGTCTCTTCATCGAGAAAGGCAACTTCCTAGCCAACCCAATTTTGCGCCGCCCGCTCTTTTCCACCGTCACCCTCTCCAATCTAATCTCCTTTGTCATGTTTGTCGGACTTGGATTACTCTTGATTTTCCTTTCTCTCACCGGCCGTCTCTCCATGACCGGCGCCGAAGAAGCGGCTAGTCGGGCGATCCAGTCGGCCGCCGCCAATTTCACCACCTTGGTTAGCAAAGTGCCCGGCCTGGACTTGGTCTTTAGTCTTTTGGCCGCTTTTCTTCTCTACAAATTTATTGCCAAAGCATTTAGACAAAAGTGAAAAAAAGTATTCTCGCCGGTTTTCTCGCCTCCTTGTCACTGATCGCCTTCTACTTTGCCGTGATGCTTTTATTTACCGGGAGTCCCTCCGTCGCTATTTCGCAAATCAGGAACCTTTGGCCCTGGTTCACCCTTCTCGTCGTCGGCTTCGGGACTCAATTCGGTCTCTTTACTCACCTGAAAAGCTTGGCTAAAAGTTCCTCCTCGGACGGTGGGCCCAAAGGGCACTCCTCCGAGGTGGAACGGGGAATGATTTCCGCTAACACCGGCCTGTCCTCCGTTTCCATGGTCGCTTGCTGCGCCCACCACCTGACTGACGTCCTACCTTTTTTCGGTCTGGCCGGTCTTTCCCTTTTCCTGACTCGTTACCAGGTCTGGTTTCTTGCCATCGGTATTCTAAGTAATTTCGCCGGTATCATTTATCTCCTCCGCCAAATCAATAAACACCAAGCTTATGTCCAGAACTAGTCTCATTTTTCTTGCCGCCATCTTCGTTCTCTTCGCACTATCGCTTTTAATCGTTCTTAGGAAACCCGCCTCTCCGGTTTTGCCGCCGGAAACAGTTTTGTCAGCGCAGGAAAATTCCGGCGGCGAAGTTGACATCAAAGCCACCCCGCTTATTTTGAAGGCTGGTGAGAAGCCCCAGTTTGAAATTGAATTTAACACCCATTCCGTCGAACTGGATTTTGATATCAGCCAGATTGCCTCCCTCACCGACGAGAAGCTAAACGCCTACACTTCCTCGACTTGGGAAGGTAGCCCTCCTGGCGGTCATCACCGGAAAGGTATCCTCACTTTCTCCTCCCCGCTGAAAAGTACCTCATCGGTCAATTTAATTCTGCGTGATATTAGCGGCATCGCCGCGCGTCAATTTAGTTGGACCATATGATGGACTACCCGGAAGAGTGGAACCAACTGCCTCGTCACGACCGCCGCAAAAGGATCAAGTTGCTCCGGCGTCAAAACGAAAGCAAAGCTCAGGTTTTCAAAAAAATCAGAAATTTTGGTCTCCTGATAGTCGCTACTGTCGCTTTAGTCATCGGCGGGTGGCAGCTGACCAAAAAATCTCCCGAAAAAATCGAGTTTGAGCGAAAAGTTGAAACCGTTTCGCTCGAAGGCAAAGTCCAGGAGTTCCCCATTGAGGGCAGAGCCCACGTTTCACTAAAGACCCCTGTTACCTATAATACCAACCCGCCTACCTCGGGCGATCATTTTGCCGAGGCGGAAAGTTGGGGAGTTAATGAAAAAGAGGTAGAGGATAAGGCTGCCATCCACGGGCTCGAGCACGGCGGTATTTGGATCACCTATAAGGATATCGATGAAGAGTCCACCAAGATCCTCGAAGAAATTGGCCGGGAAAATTCCGGCAGCGTTATCGTCTCGCCGCGCTCTGGCAATGAGGCCAAGATATCCGTCGCCTCCTGGGGTCGGCTGATGAAACTAGACGTGGTCGACAAAGCTCTCATCCAGAAATATATTGCTACCTACAAAAACCAGGGACCGGAAAAGCTCGCCAACTGAAGAGGTCCGACCTCTTGATTATTCCACGATCAGCTTCCCCTGCATCGCCAGATGGCCCTCGCCGCACTCAACTGAACAGAAGAATCTGAAAGTACCCTTCCTGTCCGCCGTGAATTCGACCACCGTCTCTTTCCCCGGCTCGATCGTCTCGTCGACTCCTAACTCCAAGATCGAAAAGCCATGAACCACATCCTCCGCAGTTAGTTTTAGTCTGATTTTTTCTCCCTGTTTGACGTTTATTGTGTCGGGCGTAAAAGAAAATTTCTTTGCTGTGATCGCGATTTCCCTCGCTGACCCATCACCTCCTGGTTGTGTCTGACCGAGCGGTCTTGACCACAGGAGACCAACGGAAATTAACACCATCGAGATAAGGAAAATCCACTGCCACGTCTTCATCAAAATATGATATCACGTAGTAGTAAGGTAAAATAAACGCATGAAGAAACTGATCCTGTTTTTACTACTCGCCCTCGCCGGAGTCTCCGTGTTCTCCCTGAAGCAAAAACCAAAAGTCGAGGACGGGGCAAAGGGTGTGGTTGGGGCAGCGACTGACACAAAAATAAACACCGAAGGCAGCCCCCTCATCGGTCGCAGCGACGCTCCTCTTATTCTTTACTACTGGTTTGATTTTCAATGCTCCTTTTGCAAGCAGTTTGACGAAGAAATCCTTCCGGTGTTAATTGATAGATATGTTAGTTCGGGAGGGCTGAAGGTCGTTTTTATGAACTATCAATTTCTCGGCCCCGATTCCCAGACCGCCGGTATCGTGGGGCAGGCAGTCTGGGAAGCTTCTCCCGAAAATTACTTCAAATGGCACCGGGCGGTATTCGAAAAGCAAGATAATAGCAACAGCGGTTGGGGAAACCAGGCGGATATCATGGAGTTGGTCCAGTCATTGCCCGAAATTAACTTGGGAAGCGTTTTGCAGCTGACCTTAAAGAACGAATCGGTTTATCGCGAAAAAATCAAAGCTGATAAAGACGAAGGCGCCCGGTTGAATATCAAGACCACTCCCAGTATCCTCATCGGCGGCCAGGTCATTCGAGGCGCCCAACCGGCTGCCGTTTATACCCAGGTTATCGACTCCCTGCTTTGACGATGAAAACTGTTTTTAAACAACCGAGGTACCTTCTTTTATTGGTAATCTTTTCACTCGCTTTTCTTGTTTTGTCTATCTGGCTACCTAATCTCGACTTTGTCAAAGATACCTTTTTTTCTTCCACCCTAACTTTCGATCAGAAAACTGGCATCTTGTTATCCTCTCTCGGCGCCATCAAAACAAATTTCACTCTCCTATCCCGTATTTTGGCCTTGGTCACCGCCCTGTTTTTCGGGATTAATTTTTCCCTTCTCATTTATTATCTGAAATTGAGGTTTGAGAGCGCCAAAGCTATCGGCTCTGGTCTTGGGGGCGTATTCGCTGCGGTTCTTGGCAGTGGCTGCGTCTCGTGCGGGTCGGTCATTCTGACTTCACTTCTTGGCGTGTCGACAACCGTTTCTTTGGTTTACGCCCTGCCCCTACGAGGTTATGAATTTGGGATCGCTAGCCTTGTCATTTTGGGCTCGTCAATCATTCTGTTAGCCCAAAAGGTCAACAGACCAACTTCGTGCGAAATCATCATGCCGCATCGACGAGGGTCTTGACTACCTACTTTTGTCGATGACCTCTTTAATTATCGTGTCAACTTCATCAGGAAGATTTCCAAGATTGGCATTTGGAAAAAATTGGGACAAAATAACCGGCCTCATTCCTGAAATATACGTCGTCCCGTCCTTCCGGTAGACATTTATCTTACACGGTAGACAAAGACCGATTTTGATATCTGCTTTTAGCACCGCATATGCGCTTTTAGCGTTACAAATCTCGATGATCTTGAGAGGCTCGATCATCATGCCCTTTTCTTTCAAAGTAGCCGAGACATCATGAATATAAAGCACTCTAAAACCAGCCTTCTTCGTTTCCTGCTCAACTGCGCCAACCGCTTCGTCGAATGGTTTTTCCGTGGTGACCGTGTAATCAAAATTCATATATCTAAGCAGCGAGTTTAACACGTTTAAGGAGTAGTGCGTTAGCGACGACGATTACCGACGACGCACTCATCAAAAGCGCCGCCCATTCGGGACGGAGGAGGATGCCATAGCGGTAGAGAACTCCCGCCGCCACCGGGATCGCGACCACGTTATACCCCGCCGCCCAGGCCAGGTTTTGTTTCATCTTGGTGTTTGTTTTCCGCGATAGCTCGATGATCTTGACGATATCCAGCGGATTGCTTTTGACCAGAATTATCTGCCCCGCCTCCACCGCCACGTCGGTTCCGGCGCCAATGGCAATCCCGACGTTTGACTGCGTCAACGCTGGGGCATCATTAACGCCATCACCGACCATCGCCACTACTCCACCGGTTTTCTGCAATTCCTTAACCTTGCTGACCTTATCTTCTGGTTTTACATCGGCAAAGTAGCTATCAATCCCTATCTTTGCCGCCACCGCTTTGGCAATCGCCTCGTTATCTCCGGTAATCATCGCCACCTTGACACCCAGGCTATGGAGCTTCTTTACCGTATCAAATGATTCTTCACGAATAATATCGGACAGGACGATCACCCCCAGCAGTTGTTTTTCGGCCTGCCCGGCGACCCAGATAAACGACCTGCCCTCACTTTCTTCGTTGACGATTTGTTTTTTGATTGACTCGATATTCACTTCCTTTTCCCTCATCAACGCTTCATTTCCCAGGACAAAACTGGCTCCGTCGACTTTTCCTTCAACACCCCTTCCGGGAAAAGAATTGAAGCCTTCTGTTTTCGCTAGTGAGATCTTCTTCTTCTCGGCGTCAATTACCACGGCCCGGGCGATCGAGTGTTGCGACAGAACGTCGATCGAGGCGGCTATCCGCAAAATTTCCTCTTCTTTCTGGCCGGTAGCGGGAATGATTTTGTCCACTCCGAATTCACCCCTCGTCAATGTTCCGGTTTTATCAAAAACCACCCAATTCAAGCGTCTGGCAATTTCCAAAGCTTTGATGTCTTTGATCAGGATTCCATTTCTGGCCGCCACTTGAGTCGTGATCGTCGTCACCGTGGGGATGGCCAGCCCCAGGGCGTGCGGGCAGGCGATGACGATGACGGTAATCGCCAGCGTCGCGGCAAAAACAGCTCCCTGCGGATCAATCAGAAACCAGTAAACAAAAGTGCCGCTACCTATGACAATTGCCGTCAGTGTCAATATATTTGCCGCCTTGTCCGCCAATCTCTGCACCGAGGGTTTAGTCGTTTGTGCTTGTCGGATCAGATTCATAATTTGGGACAACGCGCTTTCCGCGCCGACTTTGGTTATTTCCACCGTCAAAGCGCCGTCATTATTGATCGTTCCCCCCACTACCTCATCGTCGACTTTTTTAAATACCGGTTTTGATTCGCCCGTAATCATCGCCTCGTTGACCGAGCTTTCCCCCTCGATGACTTTCCCGTCGACCGGAATTTTCTCACCCGGTTTCACGATCACTTTATCGCCCTTAACTAGCTCGCTCGTCTGGACCTGAATTTCCTTGCCGTCGACCAGCTTATTCGCCGTCGGTGGAATCAACTTAGCCAACTCCGACAGGGCCCCGGTCGTTCCCATCACTGCCCGCATCTCCATCCAGTGACCAAAAAGAAAAGCCGAGACCAGGGTCGAAATTTCCCACCAGAGCGACTCCCCGGCGAAAAGAAAAGTTGCCGCCACAGAAAACAAATAGCCTGAAAGAACTGCCAGGGAAACGAGCGTCATCATGCCAAAGTTTTTTCCCGCGATCTCGAACCTGGCGGCACTATAAAAAGGCCAGCCGCCATAAAGTGCGATTATCGACCCCAAGCCAAAAAGGACCAGCTCGCGGCCTGGAAAATCCAGGGTGAAACCGAACCATTTCTGGATATTCGGTGAAAGAAGGAGAACGATGAGGGTCAGGGGCAGGACCTGAAAAAAGAGCTTCTTGAAGCTGTGTCCCATCTGGGCATGATGAGCGGTGTGGTCCATCGGCTCTTCTTCCTTCTTTGACTCGCCGTGTTTCATTATCAATTCCATACCGCATTTCGGGCATTTCCCTGGTTTATCGGAAGACACCTCTGGATGCATCGGACAAGTGTATTTCATCATTTCATTCTAACTAATTTATGCCAGGTTAGGTGCTCATAAAGACCGCCCCACATTGCCCCCAAACTCCCAGCGAAAAGCAGCTCCTCGATCGGCACACCTAGGATTAGAATTCCAGTCAGGTTGGACAGTTTCCAGTACATCGGGACATAGCCAGGAAAAAGCAGGACGAAAGTAATCCAAAATACAGCAAAATATAAACCGGCAAACAAAAGCGCTCCTTTCTTAATCGCCTCGCCCAAATCCGGTCGGCACCAAGCGGTCGCCAAGGCCCCAAAAGTCAGGCCAATAACGGCGCTGTAAATTGGATTCAGGGGCGTTAGCAGGAAGAAAAAGGTGAAAACAGCAATTGGTGAAAGGACGGCCAGCGTGTGTAATTGGTGGTGCACCTGGTGTTGGACCCGATGGGCGAGTCTTTTTTCTCTTTTACCAGTCAGGAATTCATAAATCACCGCCGCGACCCCACTCACCGCGAAAGAGAAGATAAACGACTCGATATCCAGGTGATACTTTCGGCCCCAATCGAATAGAGTTAGCGGGGCCCAATATTTGGGAATAAAAATTGGTTCCGTCAGGCCGAGAGTAGTGGTCAGCCCACTGACCCAGAGCATCTTTTTTCTAAGTTTTGGCTTAGCCAGAAACAAACCAAACCAGACAACCAACAATAACAAACTGCCAATTAAATAGGCATAATCGTAGAGCATTGTATTTTAGTTTTTAACTCTTACTTTTGCTTCGAAAAGAAGTTATAGCAGTGAGCGAAGCACCAGCCAACCAACCAACCACCAATAACGGCGGTTATTAGGCCATAAAAGAACGAACCGACTGTGACATTAAAAGCCTGGATCCTGGTAATATCAATCCCATGGAACCAGGACTGGGCTATGCCCATGACGAAGTTTGGGAACAACACTATTGACAGGGCGCAGACGATGTAAATCGCCGCTACTGTAGTCGCGACCGCGTTGGCGCTCGCTTTCGGATCATGTTTCATTAATATCTCACCCCCTTTCTTATCTCATTTAACTATAATTTAGCGATCTCTGCCAATATCTCCTTGTTTCTGACCGCCATTTGGGGGTCGTCCCAGACGAATCTGACAATGCCGTCTTTATCGACAATGACGTAGGAGTGTCCCGGATACTGCCCCCGGTGCATCGAGGACTCCGCCGTCAGGACACCATAAGCCGCGGAAACACTCCGGTCAGAATCGAGGAGAACCGTGCCCGCCGCCAATTCCGGCATCTTCTTCACGGCATCGGCCCAATCATTCTTGGCATCGACATTGATATTTAAAACCACCGCATTATTGGCAGCGAATTCACGGTCTTTGCCGAAAGCGGCGATCTGATTCCAACAAGCCGGGTAGCACATAATGCCCTCGTTAAAGAACAGCACCACCTTCTTACCCCGCAGTTGACTTAGGGAGTATTTCGTTCCGTCAAAACTGGTCAGGGAAAAATCCGGCGCCGGTTTGTTTAACAAGCTGTTCAAAACAGATGCGTCGGCCGGTTTCGCCGCGCCATGATGGTCGTCCATCGAGGCCGCCTGAGCCGTCATCGGCGCATTAGTCGGAATCACTTTTGGGTTTGCAGTTTGTGCACCGGTAACCTTCGATTGTCCCGTCCTGTTAGTGATTAACACTACCACCACAATCGTTACCAGGATTTCCGTGATAACTATGAGGATTGTCTTTTCTTTTGAAGTCATATTTATTCCTTCCTTTGTTTAATTAATTGAATAATTTGACCGACGGCTTTGTTGACGATGAAGAAAGTGGCCAGGAGAAACCCCCCCGCCCAAACCGGTTCCGGCAGTATTCCGGTATAGTTACCGATCGACCGCACCAGTTTAGTCAGGTAGATATTGATATCGATTGCGTATGACGTTTGCATTGTCAATTGGTTTGTCTGGGCCGAAAAAAGGATGATCGCCCCGATGATTAGAAAAATAACCCCCGAAAAAAGATTGGCGAAAGTTACCTTTATTTCTTTACCGGCGATCCGGTAGGTCAGCGTTTTCCTGAAGGCAAAAAACTTTTTCGTAAAATCCGCTTTATCCAGAAAGGCGGCGATCACGAATAGCGGCACCATCATTCCCAGGACATAAGCCAAAGAATACAAACCACCCAGGAGAACAGATCCGGGTAGGGCAGACAAAGCGACCACCCCGGCCAAAACCGGCGCACAGCAGGTCGTCGCTATCGCCGAAAAAACACCCAAAACATAAACCGAACCCAGATCATACCTCGCTAGTGTCGGATGGAGTGAAAAAGGGAGTGAGAACTGCCTGCCCAATACCAGGAATATGCCCAGCATTGTCAAAAATACTCCCCCTAACCAGAAAATCGTATTATGGTAGTCGCGAAAAAGCGTGGAGAGGAATGATACCCCCAGGCCGATGGGTAAAAAGATGGTCAATAGGCCCAGAAAATAAATAAAGGTCATCAGAAATACCGTCGATTTTTGTTTGAATACCGACCCCAGGTAAGTCGGCAGCAAAACGGTGATACAGCAGGGGGCGAACAGGGCGGCCACCCCGGCAAAAAACGAAGCGATAAACGAGGCGCTGACCAGCAGGTCCATTTATTTTTTCTCCCCCTTTTGTTCCCCGTGACCATCGTGCTCCCCGTGCCCTTTCATCATAAAAACATGCATCAGCGGGCAGAGCAAAAATACGCCCCAGGGCAAAAGACTACCGAGTGGAATCTTTAACGCCCATACAGCCACCAGACCGATGGGGATTAACCCCAAACACCACCACCAGGAAAATTTCAGGCTCGGCTTTCCTGCCTCCAATTGGTTTTCTGTCCGTTTCTCAGTTTTGTGTTCTGAACAACAATGCATCTTGACCGCATCTTACAGAACCAATTGTTAAGAAATCATTAAACCCACACTTCAGGGTCCGTCCCCGAAGTGGCGAATTAAGGTAGGATTAGTCCGCCATCGTAACCAGGGATCCACCAGGGGATAAAAACGTAGACCATAAAAGCTAGGCTTATCATCAAATAAAAGCCGGCGAAAAACAGAAAATTAACGATTCGGTCGCCCCAGCCATAGCGACCATCCATTTGACAGGCTTTTTTGTGTTTTCTCGAAATCCAGAAAAAAATGACACCGATCGCCAACATCGGAACGACAAATATCCGATTTCTCCCCTCGCGCGCCAAAACCAGCAGCAATCCACTACTCCACAGAAAATAAAGTAACGCCCCACAACAAAGGAAGTGCGTCGCCAAAAAAGGTATCACTCCGCCGGCCAACTTGAGAACTTTCTTCATGGTGTGCTTCTAGGTTCCGCAACTCGCGCTCTGAATCTGTTGGGAGGGCAGACTGCTCACCTCGGCCGCCTTAGCATTCGCTTCCCGAATCTTAATTAGTTTATCGGTAGCGGAAACCAGATAAAAAACCAGCAAAAACGCAACACCGAACAAGGAGTAAATCAAAAACATTAAACGGTTTTTCGAATGCTTAGTTCTTTTTCTTCTCACTAACCTAAATGTACCACACTCACCTAAGCGCCCCGCTTGGGGCAGGGCGTTCGGGTGGGACTTCGGCAGGGAGAAAAACAACAGCCCATCTCACCCTCCTTTCTAGCCCGTCTGTCCGACCGGCCCGTCCATCATACGAAAGCAACCTTGAAGATCTGATGAAAATACTGTGAAGGGGAATTAACCTTTGTCGAGTTTATTATATTGGGGCAGGTAGATCGTCGCTGTCGTACCCCCGCCCCTTTTGCTGGTTATCGAGAGTCTACCCTGGTGGGCTGTGACGATCGCCAGAGCGATCGGCAGTCCTAATCCGGAGCCAGTCGTGCCCGTGTTCTTACCCCGATAAAATCTATTAAAAATATGCGGTTTGTCGGCCTTTTTTATTCCCTCGCCGTTATCCGAAATTTTTACCACCGCGCCACCTTTTTCTTTGCCCAAATAAATAATCACCTCTCCCTTGTTCGGTGAGAACTTCACCGCGTTGTCGATCAAATTTAGGATGGCCCTGGAGAGCTTATCCCTCTTTCCCAGGACGAATGTCCTTTTTGCGATGTTATGTTTGACTCTGATTTTCTTTAGGCCAGCCATTTTTTCGGCCACTTCCGCCAAATCACTCATTAATGAGGACAGATTTACTTTTTCCATCTGGGTATCAGTTTTCGACCAGGCCAGATCGAGAATATTCGCCAGCGTTTCCGATAGCCTCTTCGCGTCTGTTAGAGACTCGCCCAACGCCCGCCGGTATTGTGTCGCCCCTCTTTTTCGCGCCAGGGCCAGTTCGATTTCTCCCCGCAAAGTCGCCAGAGGCGTTTTCAGTTCATGGGCCAGGTCACCGATAAATTGCCGCTCCCGTCGAAAAGCGCGGTCCAGTCGATCCAACAGCCCGTTAAAGGTCGTCGAGAGTTCCTCGATCTCGTCACCGGTTCGGCGCACCATCACCCGTTCATCCAGGTTTTCGGCCGTGATTCTGGTAATTTTCTCGGTCAGTTCCCTGACCGGCGCGGTTGCCTTCCGGGAAAGCAAGTAACCGCCAAAGGTAGTCAGAATCACCAGACCGGCATAGACGATACTCATAGCGCTCACCAGGTCGGCCAGTGACTTCTCGATAATTTCAATCGGGTGAGCCACCAGTATGACCCCGATTACTTGGCCGTCTTTATTAACCGGTTGAGTCCAAAAACGCAGGATTGACGCCCCGAGCCTGCGGCTGAAAAAGGCCGGCTGGTTGGATTTAACCACTTCTTTGACCAACGACCTGACCGTCTCATTATCGTTTCCGTAGACGGCCGAACTACCGACAATCTCCCCTTTGTTATCGCCGATGACGATCAGCATACCGGGTATCTTGGCAAACTCGTCCAGGAATGCCTGTTTCACCAGTTCGTCATGCATGTCCGCCCCCCGCCGCAGCGCCACCTCCATTACTTTCTGACCGTGAGTCGAGAGCGCCGCGTCGGTCTGATAATAAAGCGCCTGTTTGGTCAGCAGATAAAAAGAGAGGAAAATAATTGATCCGGCAATCGAAAAAGCCAGGGCATACCAGACAGTCAGCTTGAAACCGATCCCTCTAAGTTTCATCGTTGTCGTTAATTTGATAGCCAATTCCATGGACCGTCTGGATTATTCTCTTCTTGCCCGTATCCCCGATTTTTTTTCGCAGGGAAGCGACAAAGACATCGACCACATTACTCATCCCGTCGAAGTTATAGTCCCAGACGTGCTCGGTCAGCACTGTTCGGCTGACCACTTCCCCCCGTCGTGCCAGCAGCAGTTCCAGAATGGCGAACTCTTTTGGTGTCAGTTTTATTTTCCGCCCGCCTCGTCTGACGCTGTGTTTCGCCGGATCGAGAGTAAGATCTTTAGTGGTTAGGACCGGCTTGGCGATCCGGTGATTTCGCCTGATCAGGGCCGCCACCCGCGCCGAAAGTTCCAAAAAAGCGAACGGCTTAGTCAGATAGTCATCCGCCCCGCTGTTCAACCCGGCCACCTTATCGTCCAAAGTTGTTTTGGCGGTCAATATTAGTATTGCTGTTTTGATTCCCTTACTTCTTAATTCCCGACATATCTCCAACCCGTCAATTTTTGGCAACATCAAGTCCAAAATAATCAGATCATAATCTTCGGTTTCTGCCAGAAACTTCCCTTCCTCGCCATCAAAAGCCAGATCGGCGGCGTAGCCTTCTTCAACCAACCCCCGTTTTATAATTTGGGCCAGGCGCCGCTCATCCTCAATCACCAAAACTCTCATTTCGGGCTAGTATACCCCAAAAAGATTAAGAAATTATGATCTTCTTATGCTTTATAATGCTTATAACCGATATGGACCAAACAAATCTCTTATTAATCTTTCTCACCGGTTTGACTACGGGTGGCCTCACCTGCCTGGCTGTCCAGGGGGGTCTCTTGGCATCAGTCATCTCACCCACCGAGGAGAAGCTCAAATCAGACTTAAAAAGCCATAATCAAACCCTTCCCCTTATTTCTTTCCTCGCCGCCAAGATCATCGCCCATACCATCTTGGGTTTCTTTTTAGGACTTCTCGGCTCGGCCATCAGCCTCACTCCTTACCTCCGCGGTTGGTTTCAGATCGGTATCGGCATCTATCTTATTGGCGTTGCCCTCTCTCTTCTCAATGCCCATCCCATTTTTCGTTACTTCATCATCCAGCCGCCCAAATTCTTAGGCCGTCTCGTCAGGAATCAAAGTAAAAGTAAAAGCATTTTTGCCCCTGCCTTGCTCGGCGCCCTGACCATTTTTATTCCCTGTGCCATCACCCAGGCGATGGCCGTCGTCGCCCTCGGCACGGGTAACCCGCTTCTTTCTGCCGCCATCATGTTTTCTTTTACCCTCGGTACTTCACCTACCTTTTTCCTCATTGGTTTTCTTATGAACAAACTTGGAGAAAAGTTCCAGGGTTGGTTCTACAAAATAACCGCCACCATTCTAGTCACCATGGCCATTTTTAGCGTCAATGGGGGCATGAGTCTTTTGGGTTCAATTTATACTTTGCAGAATTTTGTCGAAGCCGCTCAAGTTTCTTTTTCGGGAGCCCGTCTGCCTCGAATTGCCGGCGCGATGGCCCGCGACAACCAAGGAGTTCAAGAGGTGCGCATTAACGTTTCCTCCAATGGCTATTCGCCTCAACACGTCACTCTCAAGAAGGATATCCCTGCCCGTCTGATCTTGAACACCAGCGGCACTGGTGGTTGTGCCCGCGCCTTCACCATCCCGAGCCTGCGTCTCCAAAAAATTCTTCCCGTTACCGGCACCGAAACGCTCGAATTTACGCCGACGAAAGCCGGCCCGCTCGTTTTTACCTGCAGTATGGGCATGTACTCCGGAGTCTTCAACGTCATCTAGTCAACCTTCAGGGTCCGTCCCCGTAGGCCTAAATAAATATGTTTAACTTCTTTAGAAAAAATTATCCTTCAGCCGGTGGCGAAAAACTAAACCTGAAGCTTTCCGGCCTCCATTGCACTGCCTGCGCCGTCAACATCGACCTCACCCTCGAAGACCTGACGGGTGTCACTAATTCCACCACCAATTACGCTCGGTCACTGTCCGCCGTCGAATTCGATCCCAGAAAAATCGATTCCCAAAAAATAATTGCCGAAATCAACAAGCTCGGCTACGAAGCCGAAAGCCTTTAACGCCGCCCTTTCGGTTTGTTGATCTCTTTCCAGAAATAGGCGATTCCGAGGATCAGAAAGGTAATCAGGGCCACCCAGGTTAGCAGGCCAAAACTGCCCATCAGCCCCCAGCCACCCATCATATTGCCGTAATAGCCGTACATTTTAAGGAAGTTAATTGATAACGTTAATATTATCTTAGCGGAAAATGACGAAAGGGTGTCAACCAGTTATTTGCAATCAATGAAAAGTGGGAATACAATACAAACATTACATAAAGATTACATAATCATGCCCCAAACAATTATAAATGTATCCATGCCTGACGAACTAAAAAAAGCCGTCGATCAATTGGTAGTCAGAGGTTGGTATGCCTCAGTCAGTGAATTGGTCCGCGAAGGAACCAGGCGGGTAATTGCTACCAGCCCAAAATTGACTGTCAACGGCTTTACCGAAGAGTTTGAAAACGAAGTTTTAGAAGCGGCTAACGAACCTATCGACGAATCGCTGGTTTGGAAAAACGAAGCCGACATTGATAATTACTTCGATAACTTAAAATTCAAGTCTAAACCCAAGAAGTGATCAGGGTCGTTCGTTCCAGAAAGTACGAAGAAACCTTGAAAAGGTTGTTGGTTGGCTAAGAATACGGTCAAATTTTTGGCCATCGGGAAACACATAGATGTGTACGGGAGGAATAAACGTAGCGTAAAATGAAACCACGATGGCCATCCAAGTCAGAAAAGCCTCGGGGGAGCTAGAAGAATTTGATCAGGGCAAATTGGTTCAGAATCTGAAGCTGGCCAAAATTCCCGACGATATTGCCGCCGCCGCCGCCAACTACGTCAAAAACCGGCTCGAGGACCAAATCTCGACCGGCAAAATTCATGACTTCGTTCAGGAGTACTTAAACAAAAACAATCTCATCGGCTACGCTCTTCATTATGACTTGAAAAATGCCCTCCTCCACCTCGGTCCGACCGGCTACGCCTTCGAAAAATTTGTCGCCAAAGTTCTCGCCGCTTACGGCTATCTCACCCAACAGGGCGTCATCATCCAGGGCAAATGCGTCAGCCACGAGATCGATGTCTCTGCCCAGAAAGAAGGCCAGCACTTCCTTATCGAATGTAAATTTCACAACCAAGCCGGTGTCAAGACTGACGTCCAGGTCGCTCTCTACACTTACGCCCGTTTCCTCGACGTCCGCGCCGCTCTGGAATCGCTGGCTAACCATAGTCAGCAGTACCACCAAGCCTGGCTGGTAACTAATACCAAGGTCACCAAAGATGTCCTTGATTACGCCAAGTGCATGGATATGAAAGTTTTAGCCTGGGGCTATCCCCAAATGGGCTCCTTGCGCGAAATTATTATCTCCTCCGGTCTCCATCCGGTTACCGTCCTGGTCGGTCTAAACCCCAATCAATATCAGAGCCTCTTCGACCACGACATTGTTACCTGCGCCGATCTGAAGCGGGCGATTGACACCAATGAATTACCGGTTACCTACAGCCCTGAGCTGAAGCAAAATCTTCTTGCCCAAATCGGGCAAATCTGCCGCTAGCTCTTCTTTCGGAGCCCAAACTCGTATTCTTTAGCCTCAGCCAAGCAGTTGACATAACCCATAATAGTATGGTATTTTAAGCCTCGTCCCGATTAGCGGGACCCAATATGGAAATGAAAATGGTGATCAAACCACAAATCTTTAAACCACGAGGCAATTTTTTTGCCGGGGTTTTTGGGCACAAAATGAAGTGACAGTTCTCTCCTTGTGAGCAAACGCCCCGACAAACGTCGGGGCGTTTTAGTTATCGGACTAAAACAGTTCCTTAACAAGTTCACAAGGAGAAACTCATGTTTGGAAAACTCTTCACCCTTTTGAAGCCTTTTCACAAGGTCTTCATCACCCTAGTCTTAATGGCCGTCCTCTACGAAGGCGGTCAGGTTTTGGGTAGCTATGTCGTTAGCCTGATCGTCCGGCTATTCGAACTAAAGGTTCAGTTTCTGGTCTGGGTCTTTGTCGCTTTTCTCCTGGCCGCTTACAACGAAGGTTACGTGCGCCTGGACAATGCCTGGGATTGGCACATCATCGCCAAACAAAGCCACCCTATTTACAAGTTTCTAAAAGTTTCGGCTTTAAGGAAGTTTCTGTCCATGCCGATTACCTGGCACCAGCGCCATAATTCGGGTAGCTTAGTTGGCCAGGCGAGCGATGGGGTTTGGAAGGCGCTGGAGATCATCGATCAATTGAGTTGGGAGTTTATGCCCACCACGATCCAGACCGTCCTTTCCCTGATTCCCCTCTTTTACTTCTCTCCCTGGACGGCCGTTCTTTCACTTCTGGCCTATGGGTTGTTCATCGTCCTCACCCTCAAGGGTGAAAAAGAAAAACAACCATTCAGGAAGAAGCGCCACGATCTGTACGAAAAGGAATGGGGTCTCACCGCTCAAGCGGTCCAGGGCCACGAGACTGTGACAATGTTTGGCCAACAGGAACGGCTTCAAAAAGATCAGGAGAGTCTCCACAACGAGATAATCGGGGAGGCCTTTAACGAACACCGACTGGGAGTATTCAAGTACAACCGGGCCCGTATCAGGATTCTCACCGCCATCCGCTTGGTTATCTACGGCATTTGGGTCAACCAACTGTTGTCCGGCCAACTGGATGTTGCCAACCTGATTTTCGTTTCTGTCCTGACCGAGAAGTTATTTAACAGTTTTTGGCGTTTCGCCCGTCTGGCCGATCAGTTCTTTAGAAACGGCGAGGGGGTCAACCGCCTGCTCAATGTGCTGCTCGAGCCGGAACCAATTGACTCAGGCCACGAAGTCGCCCCCGTTATCGGCCCGGTTGGCATTAGGCTCGACCAAGTTTGTTTTGCTTACAGCGGCGATTACGACAAAAATGGCGGGGCGCTTCATAACCTCACCCTGGATATCGAACCTGGCAAAATCGTCGCCCTGGTTGGTCCTTCGGGCGCGGGCAAAACGACGGTCAGGAAAGTAGTCACTAAGCAGATTCCTTTCCAGGGTGGAGCAATCGAAATCGCCGGTCTTGATATCAGCCGTTGGCAGGGCGAGGAGCTCCGAAAACTGTTTAGCTATGTCCCCCAGGGCGACGATGTCTATATCTGGGACGAGGATGTCTACTACAACATCGCTTTTCCCCGGCCCGACGCCACCGTCGCCGAGGTCAAAGAAGCCGCCCGTCTCGCCGGCATTCACGACTTCATTCTGACCCTGGAAAATGGCTACCACACCCTCGTTGGCGAGCGGGGCGTCCGACTTTCCGGTGGTCAAAAACAACGCGTCGCTCTGGCCCGGGCGATATTGGCCAATCGACCCATCCTCATTCTCGACGAGGCCACTAGCGCCGTCGACTCAATTACTGAGGATGAGATCCAAACCAATATGCGGCACATCCTCGCTGGTAAGACCGCCATCATCATCGCCCACCGCTTGTCCACTATCAAGAACGCGGACAAGATTGTGGTCATGGACGGTGGTCGCAAGGTCGAGGAAGGTTCCCACAAAGACCTGGTTTCACTGGCTGGTTTGTACGCCAAAATGGTGGCGCTCCAAGCCAGTCAGTGATGTTTTCAAAAAAGCCCTGCTTAGCGGGGCTTTTTTCATGCCGCTAGCTCTTCTTTCGGAGCCCAAACTCGTATTCTTCAGATTCAATTCTTTCTATTGTCTCTGCCAAAGTCTCCTTTGATTCGGGAATCGGTGGTCGAAAACAATAGTTATAGACAAGCATATCCCTTTCGCCCAAGTCCCTCCCTTTTCTGATGACCATCTCCACCGGCATGTCGATATAGACGCTATTATTATCCACATCGGTTAATCGCGCCGTCACCAACGGTCCTTCCTCCAGTTCGATAATCGCCACCGTGTAGGGGACGTAATCTTCAAACCTTTCGGGCGGATCATAAACCGTGGAAAAAGAATAAACCCTACCTTTTCCGGAAAACTTCCCGACTTCGACCGGCATCCGGGCAATCAACTCCCCTTTCATGGCCAAAATCATATCATTATAATAGAATTAAGGGAAGCGATGACTTATCCTGCCCTCTACTCCGGTAGTCCCCTGATTCCCCTCGATATCGTTGCGGCGGTTATTATTGCCTTCGTTGCCGCTCTTATCGCCATTTATTTCCTGATTCACTTTCGGGACAAAAGCGCCCCGGTCAACCTCAAGATCAAACGCCTGGTTTTCATCGGCAGCGGCTTGTTGCTCTTGATCTTACTTGCCTCTGCCGCCCTCGCCGCTTATTGGCTCCTGCCCACCCCGCACGTCATTAGGGCCGACCCCCGCGCCGGGGAAACCGACTATCCCCTCACTCGGAAAATCGAAATCGTTTTTGACCGCCCCGTCAGTCGGGCGCTTCTGACCAAATCCATCACCCCGGAAGTCCCCGGTGTCTGGATCTTTGAAAACAGCACCTATCGAACCCACCTCCTTCGCCGGGTGGTTTTTTACCCCCAGGAAAGCCTCACCGTCGCTACCGAGTACACCATCGCTCTAAAAAACGTTACCAATGTGATTAGAAAATCGCCCCCTTACAACTACCAGCTTAAATTCAAAACCCAGCCCAGTCCGGGGGTAAAAAAGGTCAGCCCGGGCAATAACCAAAAAGACGTCGGGGCGGACACCCCGATTCTGATTTATCTTTCCGCCCCCGACGGCCAGGTCAGTCATTTCCAGTTCGAGCTTTCTCCCCAGCTTCCCTTCGAAACTTCATTAGATCAGACCAAAACCCTCTATACCCTGACCCCCAAAACACCGCTGAAGCAGGGGACGCGCTATCAATTACTGGTCAAGAAGTCCGATGTCCGGCGTAATCTGAAGACCGAGGCCATTGTGGAAACCGGCCCGCTGTCGGAGGCCTACCGGGGTTACTTTACAACGAAAATACCCGTTGGCATCGACAGTATTTTTCCGACCGGCGATACTGTTACTTCCCGTCAACCGATTACTATCCGTTTTACCAAAGCCATGGACGAAGCATCAGTCAAGCGTAGTTTCTCTATTCAGCCGCCCGTAGCCGGTTCCTCTTTATTGATCGATCACGTCATTTATGTCTTTACCCCGAAAAAATATGAGTTTGCAACGGAATACACCATCAGACTGGCCAAAGAAGCCCAGTCGCTCGACGGCAGTTTTCTCGCATCCGATCTCATCACCACCTTCACTACCCTGGGCCGCGTTCGGATCGCCAGTTCGTTCCCAACCGACGGCGCCAGCGGTGTCCGCTCCGCTGAGCCGCTGGCCATCACTTTCGACCAGGAAGTTAACCCCGCTTCAGCCGAGTCTCTTTTTTCTATCTCGCCGGCGACCAGTGGGGTCGTCAGCTGGGAGGGCAAGACAATGATTTTCACGCCAATCAAATCCTGGCAAAAAGATACTCTCTATACCGCCACCATCAAGGCGGGCATCAGGAGCGTCGACGGCCTGGACTCGATCACCGACAGTGTGATCGTTTTTTCGACCGTCCAGTCGATTTTCAAATTACCCGTCCCCATCTATCTCCAACAGCACCCCCTTTCCTGTGAACTCGCCGCCCTACGCATGGCTCTGGCTTTCCGGCAAATTGAAAAAACGGAGGAAGAACTTCTCAGCCAAGTTGGCTCTGATCCATCCCCCCGCCGCGGCAATATCTGGGGCGACCCCTACGAGGTCTTCGTTGGCAATATCGACGGCAAACAAATGTCCACCGGTTATGGCGTTTACTGGCCGCCGATCGCCCGCGTCGCCAACCTCTATCGGCCGGCCCGTGAGTTTTCCGGCCTGCCGCTCCCTGAAATTCTCACCGAAGTAAAAAATGGCAACCCGGTCATTATCTGGACTTACAGTAAAAGTGGCATTCCCACTTTTTGGTTTGACGCCAGCGGTGAGAAAATTTTTGCCGCCTCCGGCGAACACACCGTCGTCGTTGTCGGTTTCATCGGCCCGGTCGATAACCCCAGCCAGATCATCGTCAACGACCCCCTCCTTGGTCAGCTTTACTGGTCTCCGTCGGAATTCACCCAAAAGGCATCCCTTTTTGCCAACAGCGGCGTCATAGTTTATTAAGCCGGACTTGCGCAACTGTACCGTTATTCTTCGGGGAGGGGAGGGAGAAGCTCCTCGCCGGCGGTTGGTTTGCTGGCGCCGGGCTTAAGCCACTCGACGTATTTACAGCCGGTGGCCTGGCGTTTTTCGCGGTCCCAACCCGCAGTGGAACATTTCTTCAATCTTTTGCCATTTGCGGTCGTGGCTAACACCAAGTCTTCACCACATTCGGGACACTTTTCGTTTAGTTTTTCGATGGTCCCGTTTAGCCACTCGACATAATCACAACCGGTGGCTTTCTTGGCTTCTTTGTCCCAACCACCCGCGCTGCACTTTTTCATTTTTTTCCCAAAACGAGTCACCTGGAGAACCAGTGGGGAATTGCACTTAGGGCACTTTTCGTCGAGAGTCTGGGGTTCAACCTCGAGCCATTTTATATAACTACAACCTTCACTTTTCCTAGTCTCTTTGTTCCAGATATTTTTGGAACAACGCTGGACTCGCCTACCGGTTGGTGTTTCGTTTGGCTCGGCCAAAGGAGAGCCGCATTGGGGGCATTTTTGTTCGTCGGTCATGGAGATAACGATACCACTAATAATATAAAAATAGTAGATATGAGTGAGATCAGAGCAAAATTAGTCTTGTCGCTGATCTTTATCTTTAGGATCCTTCTCACGATAAAAGAAATAGCTAGCGAAACCAGGAACCAACCGATAAAGTTCCCGGTGGGGATACCGAAATAAGGGCCGGTGCTAAACCAACGCCAGGCGCCCTTGTTTACCATCACCGGATCGAGCAATAAATCTATTCCGGTCATGAGAGTAGCGTCAAGAAGACAGAGTTTAAGAATTTTCTTTGAACGAAGGAAGGTATTAGTGGTTACATGGGCCAGATAGTAAAAAATTGCCCAAAAGGCGCCAACTTGGAAAGGAACGTTGAGGATTTGAAACCAAGTCCGAAAAGTGTATTCATAACGGGCGCCAAAAATGGCACCGTAAGCCAAACCATAAGCCTCCGCCGCAATACCAATGGCAAAAGAAACCAAAATCAGGAGAACGGCGTGACGAAAGCCCAGTTTGAAATACTCAATCGAGAGGATGCTAAGAAGGGGAATTAAAGAAAAAATGGTGTAACGAAAAACGTCGGCGGTAGTCAGAGCAAACAGGGAGGCTATCGCCCAAATAGCCCAAGCAATATAAAGATAAAGTTTTCTGGACATTACCCAATTTTACTTCAATTAAAACCAAGGTTGATGAAACACGCAACGATACTGTAAATACGCTCTACGTTTTCAGCCTGTAAACATAGTTTACATATACATTGACAATATACTTTACAGATGATAACATGTACCCAAGAGGAAGAGATAAATTTCCTCCAAAAGGGTAATATAAGTATATGAGCTCAAAACTGCAATCTCTCGTTTCCAGTCACGGTCTGTCACAATCTAAACTGGCAGAAGTTATAGGTGTCTCTAGGCCAACAGTGTCCAAGATATTGTCAGGTGAGAGGGAACTTCAAATGTCAGAAGCAAAGTCTTTGGCTGAAACTCTGGGAATTTCCACGGCTGAGATTTATGGAGACGTGATTCCTGTGGCAGTAAAACTAAAACTGGAAGAAAATAAAAAGATAGAGAAGCAAGAAGAAAGGGTTGTATTATCTTCTGCAAATGTTGATAAATTTGAGAACGCGTTTCTATATATAACCCAGAAAATTGGCGCATTACCCAATATTGGCCAGACAGTACTGTACAAAATTCTTTATTTCTGTGATTTTGATTACTATGAAAAATACGAAGAACAATTGACAGGAGCCAGGTATCAAAGGAATCACTACGGGCCCACCCCAATAGAATTTGGAGAGATTCTAAAACAAATGATTGTAGAGAAAAAAATCGAAGTAGTAAAAAGCAGTTTCTTTAATCACGAGCAGACAAAGTATATGCCCAGAGTCTCGCCCGACCTCTCAGTTTTTTCTGGACAAGAATTAAATCATATAGATGAAGTTGTCGAAAAATTAAAAAATAAAACAGCAAAAGAACTCTCTGATCTATCTCATAAGGATGTACCTTGGATAACAACCTCCGAAGGGAAAATAATAGACTACGAAAGCGTTTTTTATAGAACGGCTGAGACATCTGTCAGAGATTATGGAAACGAAACGGCATGAGCATTTTGAGAAACAACTCAAGAAGTTGATAAAAAAATTCCGGTCTCTGGAAGAAGATTTACTGGTTGTAGAAAAAAATACCATAAAGCTTCTTCATGAAAGTAGAATAGATAACAATTCCATTGAACACGTTCCCAATCTAAAACATGAAGAAATCGAAATTTACAAAATCAAAAAATTTGCCTGTAAAAGTCTAAAGGGGAAAGGAGTAAGAAGTGGAATACGGATTGTGTATGCCAGGTCAATAAAAACGGGCAGCATTGAGTATTTAGAGATTTATTACAAAGAAAAGGACAATACAGACATGGACTATGACTTTGTCAAATCTTATCTAAAAGAATTCCATTTGGCTCACCGCCCAGCCCAGCGAGCCTCGTAGATCCCGAGTATCCGGAGTACTCGACGTCCCAGGTATTACCCGTGGGATCCTCGGGGCTCCCCTGCCAGCAATCGCTGAAGCGATAGCTTCTGCAGGCGGGCGCTGGGCCTCGCTGTGCCACCTCGTAGCCTTAGCGAAGTGTGGCGGTTCGCCATCCTGAGCGAAGTCGAATGGAATTTAGGTCGCGCGATTTTTAGGATGCGGTATCCCGTCTGCGACAGGATTAGTTTGCCTTCAGGCAAAAATGGGGTCTTTGGTGGATAATATGGCCATGGAAGTAACAGAAGGCGCCGTATTAGACTTGGTGGGTGAAGAAAGTTTTAAGAAGGGACTTGAGTACTATTTGACTGGATCAGTAACAAAATATGGGGAACTTGACGGAGTAATCAAGGCAAGGGTGATCGGTTCGAGGGAATATGCCGTTGAGATCAATACTTGGGATTTATCGGTTAGTTGTGACTGCCCCGCGATCTACTACCAAAGGTATTGTAAACACGTCGTGGCTGTGTTGCTTACAAAAGCAAAAGGAGTGATATTGCCGACATTGCAAAGCGCGAAACCAATCAAGGGTAAAAACTCAAAAACTTCTCTGGTGAGAGTAAAAACCGAGAACACCCAAAAGTCCCCCAAGGAAATCACAGCCGAAATCAAGGGTGAATGGAACAGAATGAAACACAAGTTTGGTTATCGGACTTATTGGGACGGTCAGGAGGACTTTATGGACTATCTACATGATCGTCGATTTGATTATCCGACGACCTATGGTGGGTTCGAAGACATGATGGATCTTGCCTTCTGGCTAGGAGATCATTTTGACGCCGATGATTCCAATGGTGTATTGCAGGATGCAATATATGAACTAGTGGCCGAGTCGGTCAAAAACATGGAGGTTGACTACCAAGGCCTACCCATCAAATATCTATCCAGGGATTGCGAAATAGGAGTGGCGGGATATCTGGTTTCTGCGATGTTTACCGAGGTAACTGACCAAAAAATCATTGATGACTTGATTATTAATGTCAACCAAAGCTTAAATGATCCCAAAGACTCGTCCCGCCTTTATGCGTTAGCTCAATACTATATCGATAAAAAATTAGAAACGGAGATGGATATTTTATTTGATCGATATCCCGATGATTTGGCAAAAATGTATCTGGAATTTTTGTTCGACTTAAAAAAGTCGGCAAAAATCACAGAAAAATTATGGAAATACAGAAATAAATTCGGCGTTGATGCAGAAAAGGTAATTTGGGCCCTTAAAAAAGAAAATGAATACTCAAAACTTCTAGAATATTACTCGGGGATATTTTTAAGAGAGAGTGTTTCCTCTGCCAGTATCCAAAAATTACGCGAATACTGTATATTAGCAAAGGAAAATGGGCGCTTTGATATACTGTTGGCCAAAAAGAAGACGGCGACAAGGGATTCGCATGACCTCGAAAACATATTGATGTATGAACGAAACTACGATGAAGCAGTAAGTAGAAGAATCGCAATATTTAAAAAACACGCGTTCTACTCAAAAACAGATTATGACGAAATGGAAACATTTGGAGCAAAAATGTTGATTTTGGACAGAAATGCGGGAATCAAACTATTTGATTTTCTGGTTCAGGATCAGATGGAGAAATTAGCAAGATCCAATCACTACGACAGGATAAGAGAGTACTTATACAGGCTAATTAATCTGGGGCAATCAGGCAGGGTTGAAAAATACATCTCAGAAGGTATTAAGAAATATCCAACAAAGAAAGTGCTAATTGGAATACTTGAGGGGGCAAGGCAATCTCCAACTTAGGGCAGAATACAAAAAGCCTTGGGAATTCGCGACCACCTTAAGCCAACGTCTCAATAATCCTATCTACGTAACTCTTAACCCAAAGTGCTAATGGTTCCAAGTTATTGTTTTTCCTTGATTGATAAATTGCGTCATGGTATTTCTTCTGTTGGTGTTTATCAACTCTTGGATAAGCATCATACACTGGAGGGAGCCCCATCATGATTGCATATTTGTCAGCAACTGCACGAGCGATTCTTCCATTTCCATCCAAAAATGGATGAATCATTACCAGTCTAAGGTGAACTTCCGCTAATAAATAACACTTATCGAGATACTTATCGGGGAAAGCGGTCATCCTAAACAACCAACCAGCAAATTCTGCCATTTTTGCTGGAATCTCATTTGGAAAAGGAAGCTTTAGAGTCTCGTCAAAGTAATCTCCAATTCGTCTTTCTTCTTTTCTGTACTTGCCTCTTTCCTTAAATACATACTTAAACAACAAATTATGCATATCTTTAATTTCATTTATCATTTCGGCGGGCGAAACCCTCTCTTGTAATGCTGCCTTCTTAACATATTTTCGGTAAAGCATTAACAGGCCCCCCTCCTCTCTTCTTTTGACAATCGAGTGATCTCTTCTGATCCCATTAACCGCACCTGACATGTACTCTTTATCGTGGACATATTCCTGCCATAGTTGAAACAAAACCTCGTCTTTTGTTAAAGCGTTTTCACCGCTCATCTTCAGGATACTCTAGCGAGGTACTTGAAGCTACAATATCAGAAAGCATGCCATCAACAAGCTTTTCTTGCAAGCCTCGTTCGTCCTCGATTTTTGATTTTACGATTTGAGGCAAAGTTGTCTTTAGATCCTCGTTAGTAATCGTAAATTCAATCCCATTACCTAACTTACTCCACGAGTCTTCTTTGTGAGACAAATCAACAATGTCAGTCGTTGACATTAAAACTAAATGTTTTAGCACGGAAGATATAACCCCCTTTTTAGACGGGGACAGCTCCGAATCCTTAGAACCGCCATACTCGTATACCTGACTATTGTAAAGTAGCTGGGTTGGAATTTCTGACACCAGAATACCCTCTTGACTTTGTAAATCCATAAATCCTACCGGAATAGGTCCAAGAGGCATGCGCACAAAAGAAAGTTCAGTGGAGGCGACCAACCTGCTTCTAATTAGTTCCTTGTGTACAAAGTAAATCAGTTTGGCAAACTTCACCTTGCTCTGACCGGGATGAAGTCTCAAAATTTCTATGGCGAGGTTATACAGATATTTGTTCATATGGCAGTTTTTGTAACCTAATACAACTATACTTAATATTTCGCAATTGGCAAATTATAACCTATATTTATTAAAGTTTACGTTTTCGCTCTCTTGTACGCTTCTTTTTGAAAGACAAACAACTCCAGATTGAATACAAAAAGCCCCATCGAATCTTGAGCACGTATCGTGCGAAATCCCGTGTATCCGGAGTACTCGACGTCCCAGGTATTACCCGTGGGATCCTCGGGACTCCCCTGCCCGCAACGCCTGAAGCGTAGCTTCTGCAGGCGGG
>Ga0209521_10000185_pt1 | contig 42867 bp, 42 predicted proteins | sample Rifsed19ft4_FD_184016 | JGI IMG/M metagenome (GOLD analysis project Ga0209521, IMG submission 184016) | Soil microbial communities from Rifle, Colorado, USA - sediment 19ft 4 (version 2) | ecosystem: Environmental > Terrestrial > Deep subsurface > Rock core/Sediment | place: Rifle, Colorado...
CCCCCGTCGCGCCCGCGAGGAAGACCCTCATCCGACGACCCCTCGCAGCCCCGAACGTGCCTTCCGACTTGAACCTCGCGGAGCCCTGCTCAAACGATTAAATATGGAGGCCCCCATGGGGAAACGCCGGGGCAGCGGGCGGGATCATGGTCGATTTTGAGCTGACGGAGGAGCAGCGGCTCATGCAGAAGACGGCCCACGAGTTCGCGGAGCGGGAGATGCGTCCCGTCTCCCTAGACTACGACAAGAAGGGGGTCGTGCCGTGGGACGTCGTGAAGAAGGCCCATGAGATCGGCCTCGATACGGCCTTCATCCCCGCGGCGTACGGCGGGGGCGGGGTTGACTCCGTCCTCACCCAGGTCATCGTGATGGAGGAGCTCAACTGGGGCTGCGCGGGGATCGCCACGGGCCTCATCGGGGCGGGCCTCGCGTACCTCCCGATCATCCACATGGGCACGGAAGACCAGAAGAAGCGGTTCCTCGCCCACTTCACGGGGCCCGAGCCGCGCTTCGGCGCCCTCTGCCTGACGGAGCCCGACGCCGGATCCGACGTCGCGAACATCTCGACGACGGCCCGGAAGGAAGGCAACGAATGGGTCCTCAACGGGGTCAAGCGGTTCATCACGAACGGGGGGATCGCGGACGTCCACGTCGTCTTCGCGACGACGGACAAGAGCCTCGGCTACTTCGGGATCCGGGCGTTCGTCGTGGAGAAAGACACCCCGGGCCTCAAGATGGGGAAGGTCGAGGACAAGATGGGCGTCCGGGCAAGCCACACGGCGGAGGTCGTCCTCGAGGACTGCCGCATCCCGGAGGGGAACATGCTCGGGGGCGACGAGTCCACCGCGTTCTACGGCGCGATGAAGACCCTCGAGTCCTCGCGGCCCGTCGTCGCCTCGGGCGCGATCGGGATCGCCCGGGCGGCGTACGAGTACGCCCTCGACTACGCGCGGAAGAGGAAGGCCTTCGGCGGGCCCATCGCGAAGAAGCAGGCGATCGCGTTCCTCCTCGCGGACATGAAGACGAAGATCGATGCCGCGCGCCTCCTCACGTGGCGGGCCGCGTGGATGCTCGACCAGGGGATGCCGATGAACAAGGAGGCGAGCATCGCGAAACTCTACGCCGCGGACATGGCCATGGAGGTCACGACGGACGCCGTCCAGATCCTCGGCGGGACAGGGTACATGCGGGACGAGCCCGTGGAGAAGTGGATGCGGGACGCGAAGGTCTTCCAGATCTGGGAGGGGACGTCCCAGATCCAGCGCCTCGTGATCTCCCGCGAGGAGATCGGGGAACTGTAGCGGGACGGGCCCTGCCCCCTCATCAGGGGACCCGAGGCCGTCCGGAGACGACGAAGTAGCTGCCTCCAAGGAGGGCTTCCTCCTCGACGTCGGACAGGACCGCGCGGCATGCGCCCGGGATGTCCCGCCCCAGATCTGCCGCGACGACATGCGCGAAGAGGCGAATGTAGGGGTTCCACACCCGGCCGGCGCCGGTCAGCAGTCGGCCGTCGAGGATGGCGATCCGACCCGAGGGCCTCGCGGCCACGGCCATCCGCCGGATCGCGTCCTCCCAGCGGGGGATCACGCTCATCGCGTTCGTGCAAAGGACGCCGTCGAACGCCTCTCGGAAGTCCATCTCAGAAACGTCCCCCCGGACCAGCTCGACGTTCTCCCAGCCGCGGGCCCGGACGAGGCGCGTCGCCCCCGCGAGCATCGTGGGGGAGTAGTCAATCCCGACAATCCGCCCGGAGGGCCCGACGGCCCTCTCGAGGTGGCGGACGTTCCCCCCTCGGCCGCAGGCGACGTCGAGGACGCGGTCCCCCAGTCGGAGTCCGAGGCGCAAGACGGCCCGCTCGCGCAGGATCGGCTCGAGCCCCGAGAATCCGAGGACGGAAACGGCCCCGTACGCCCAACGTCGGCCGACGACGTCGTACCTCGCGCGAACCCGCTCGACGTCGGAAGACAGTCGCTCCACGGGGACGGACCTCGACCGTCGGGCGGAAAGGGATCGTGGGGTATGGAGATTCCGTCCCGGTGGGGGGGACGCCTCACAGGGCCGGAGGCGCGCGTCGGAGGAAGACAAGGGGAAGGGCCGCGATCCAGAGGATCTCGAACACAAGGGAGACGATGGAGGGCAGGGTCGCCTCGGGCCCGAAGAACGCGAACGCGAGGACGACCGTGAGCCCGAGGTTCTTGAAGGAGGAGAACGTCGTCGCGGCGATCTGATCGGACCGCGACGCCCCGACGGCTCCGGCGACCGCGAACAAGACGATCCCCAGCCCGAACGTGCGGACGAAAGAGAGGGCGGCGAGCGGCGCGAGGACCTGCGGGTTCGTGAACAGGATGGCCCGCGTGGAGCCCGCGATCGCGAGGACGAGGAAGAAGAAGGAGAGGCCCACGGCCGTCGGACGGACCTCGTCGATCCGGGCGACGCGGCGGAGCGGGCGGGACAGGACGAGAGGGAGGCCGATCAGGAGCAGGGTCTGCAGGAAGAGATCCCAGGGAGGGACGGACCGCCCCGCGAAGACGAGGGTCAGCCCGGGCACGAGGGCGAGGCCCAGGAGGTAGAGGACCGCAGAGGAGATGAGGGACCGCCGGACGTCGCCCTTGAGGAGGGACGTGATGGGGATCACGGCGACAGCGGGCGGGACCGCGGCCATGAGGACCCAGCCGTCGTGGATCCCCGAGTCTCCCGCGAAGGCCGCGAAGACGAGGAGCAGCCCGCTGAGGACGGCGTAGCTCATCCCGAGGGCCAGGAGGATCCCGCGGGCCTCCGCCCTCGGGGAGATGCCCGCGAAGGAGATCTCCGTGAGGGAGAACGTCATCGCGACGAGAAGGGCGAGCTGGGAGATCTCCCGGGAGTACGCGGGGTACCCGCCCGTCGCGAGGCCGAGGACGAGACCTGCGCTGACCATGAGCGGGAAGCTCCGCCACGGCCGGAACACGGCGCCGGGGAGCCCCCGGACCCGGAAAAGGTTGACGGCCCGATGCGCTCACAGGCTCGCGAGGAGGGCCCCGAGCATGGAGAACCCGACGGCGACCTTCTGGGCCAAGCTCATCCGCTCCTCCATCCAGAGGCGCCGGACGAGGATCGCGACCATCGGGTAGGCCGTCGTCAGGGGCACGACGACGGCGAGAGGCCCGAGGCCGATCGCCACGTACATCGTGATCCCGCCGATCGCGAACAGGAGGAGGGCGGGCTGGGCCCCGCGGATCGCCCTCCGGTCCCACGGCGCCCTCCCTTCGCCGTCCCAGCGGGCGACGAGGAGATACAGGGGGGTCGAGGCGAGGACGTAGACGCCCGCGTTCGCGGCGAACCCGATCTCCTGGATCGCGAGCTTCTCCCAGACGCCCCAGGCACCCCAGAGGAGGACCGCGAGGAACATGGGCGGGAGCCACGCGCGGCCCCCCTCCGCGGACCCGTCGTGCCCGGCGAGTCCGAGGAGACACGCGCCCGAGACGAGGAGGGCCACGCTCGCGACCTGGACGGGGAGGAGGGTCGCCCCGAGGCCGACGACCGCGGCGACGACCGTGATCACGGGATACGCGGCCGTGAAGCCGCTCACGACGGAGGCGTTGCCGCGCTCGAGCGCGATGAACCAGAGGGCCGTGCCCGCGGCGCCCGCGGCCCCAGACCCGAGGCCCAGGAGGACGCCCGTCGGGGTGAGGGTCGACCAGCCGCCGCCGAGGAAGAACCAGGCCACGTAGATCGGGACGCTATAGAGGGAGTACAGGGCGAGCATGCGGCCTGGCCCGAGCCGGACCGTCGGCTCTTTGGACAGGCCCTCGCCCACGCCGTAGACCACGACCGTGAGCAGGGCGTAGATGAGCCAGAGCTCCATCTCGCCACTCCCGAATGCGTTTGTCTGGGTCCCGATCGTCCATCTGGGCACACCTCGCGAGGCGTGTCCTCGCGTCTGCGCGACGTCCCGTACGCGGAGGTTTTCTTAAAGGTTCCGGCACGCGGGAGCGGATTTAGGAATGCGCTCGAAAACCGAAAAGGTGGCTCGCAGCGGCCGGGGATGGCGTCAGAGGATCACGGGGGGACCGGAGGCGTGGGCGCGGCCCGCCGCCTCGCCCTCTCCAGGAACGCGTCGAGCTCCGCGTCGACGGCGGGATCGAGGGGAGGGTCGACGACGTGGGACGCGAGGATCTCGAGGGCCTTCGCGTGGGCTTTCTCCTTCAGGGCGCGATCCACGCTCACGGTCGTCGGCCGGAGGCCGCGCATGAACGTCGCGGGCAGGAAGTGTTCCTTCCGGAAGTTCCGCAGGGTGTGGGGATGGCTCAGGTAGTCGCCCTCGAGCCCGACGGCGGCGATCACCTCCGTCGCGAGGGCGTCCTCGGACACATCGATCCCCGCGATGATTCGCTTGACCTCCCCGCACAGGTCGTGGTCGAGGATGAGCTTCGCATAGCTCGCCGTGAGGCTCGACTCGAGGCTCCCCGCGGCGTCGTAGATGAAGTCGAACCCCGCAAGGGCGGGGGCCAGGAGGGTCCACATGGACTCGAGGCCCGCCTGGTAGTCCTCCGTGAAGGCCTCCGTGTTGCCTCCCGTCCCGCGGGACGGGATCCCGTAGTAGCGGGCGATCTGGGCGGCCCCCAAGGAGATCAGGCCCGCCTCGGGGGCGCCGAGGGCCACCGCGCCCGTCTTCATATCCATGATCGTCGAGACGTTCCCGTAGAGCACGGGGGCCCCGCGGCGGGCGCACTGGGCGACGGCGACAGACGCGAGGACTTCCGCGTTCTGCTGGACGAGGACCCCCGCGAGGGTCGATGGCGCGGTCCCGCCCGCCATCGCCTCCGGGGGGATCGTCGTCGGCTGGAGGTTCTTCGCGAAGACGAGGAGGCCCTCCGTCGTCTCCTTCGCGAGGGTGAGGGGGCTCACGGGGTTCGTGAAGCCCATGAGGAGCGGGCGTTTCCGGAGCTCCTCGAGCCCGCCCGCGACGATGGCCCCGAGGTCGATCGTGTCCTGCGCGAAGGACCGGCCCCAGTTGTACCCGTCGACGGACTTCGTCCCGTACCGGAAGCCGTAGATGACGAGGTAGATGTGGGCGAGCGCGTCGGGGACGTCCCGCGGCCAGACGACCCAGGACGTGTGGTCGAGGTGGGGCAGGGCGTCGACGAGACGGGTGAAGTTCTCCACGTCCTTGAGGGTCGGGAATCGGACCTTCCCGTCGAATCCCTCGACCTGGACCGCGGTCCCCATGCTGCTCATGTACACGTTGCCCTCGCCGAAGGCCATCACGCGGTCCCCGCGGCCGTACAGCTTGAAGCGGCTCGGAGCGCGCATGATGAGCTCCTTGAGGAGGGCCTCCGGGATCCGCACGACGTGGGTGTCGGGGTCCCCCTGGGCCCCTGCGGCGAGGAGGAGCCGCTCCGCCTCGGCTTCGAGAATCCGGACCCCCGTCTGCTCGAGGACGCGGACCGTGGCCCCGTGGATCCGCTGCAACTCCGTCTTCGTGAAGGGCTCCAGCCGAAGGCTCATGGGCACGATCCCTCCCGTTCCCCCTGGCGTGACGAAACCGCGTCGCCCACGGTTCCCGCGCGGCCCACGGGGCGCGGCCCTAATAGTCCCTTCGAAATGACTGCAGGGTCCCGTGCGTTCAACGGGGTGGACGGGCCTGTTCCCCGGGGTCCGCAGGACCGCCCGAGTAGGCTCGCTCAAAGCCGCCTTGCAGGCCGTCGAGGATGGGGCCGACGAACTCGGGCGGCGTCCCCCGGAATCCGCAGTCCGGGAGGACGTACCGGACCCGCTCCCATCCCATCCGGCCCGCGATCTCCTTGAGGAGGCGACCGACGGACTCCGCAGCCATGACCTCCTCCGCCTTCGTGACCTGGAGGTGCGCGCAGCCCGCCCCCAGGGAGAGATCCCGGTCCGCCCACGGTCGCGGATCGAGGAGGGCCACGTTCGACCGCTCGAGGCGGCCCGCGAACGCGAGGTTCAGAACGGAGACGTTCTCGAGCCGGAGGAGGGCCTCGAGGGCCTTCCCCCGCGCGAGGGACCCGCAGACGTGGACGGAGACGCGGTCCCGGGGCACCTCGCCCGCGATCGCGTCGAGCCTCCGGAGGGCGGGGCCGAAGTCCCGCATCCCCTGGGAGAGGATGGGGTCGTCGATCTGGAGATGGACCCCCTTCCGGCCGACCTCCCGGGCGAGCGGGCGGATCGCCTCCGTCAGGTCGTCGTGGAGGGCGGGGTCCGTCGCGCCGCGGTATGCGGGGCCCGCGCCGCTCGAGCCGCACGCGAACGCGAACGTCGTGGGGGCCGTGAGGTTCACGCGGAACGCGCGGTCCGGGAACGCGCCGCGGACGAACACGAGGTCCTGGAGCTTCACGAAGCGCGCCGGGTCGTCCACGGGGAGGACGCGACCCGTGAACCGGGGGATCCCGCGGTCCGCGGTGATCCCCGGGAGCCCCTCGTACATGGAGAGCATGTCGCCCCGCTGCTCCCCGTCCGTGAGGAGCTCGAGCCCGTGCGCGATCTGGAACGCGACGGCGCTCCGAATCGCGTCGTGGAGGTCCGTCGCCATGCGCGGGAAGCTGCCTTCCGATGTGAGGAGGGGGCGCATGGGAGATCCTCGCGGGGGACGGACGCGGAAAGGGGGGCGGGCACTTGAAACCCGATGCCTGGGGAATCCCCGGGCCGATCGCGCGCCCCCATCGAGGGCCGCCATGTATGAACTGCCAATGTGAAACGGTTAAATATTTCGCAGTCCCAACCCGGAAGGACCGATACGATGGGAGACCGAGCGAGCCGCCCTGCCATCGGGTTCCGCTACGAACCTCCGCCCCTGTTCCGGTGGCCGATGGGCTTCCTGCAGCGGCATCCGCGCCTCACGCGCCAGGTGAACCGCGCCGCGGCCCCGTTCGAGAACCTGACGAAGGTCATCCTGTTCAGCTGCAACATGTGCGGCCAGTGCGTCCTCCACGAGACGGGCTTCACGTGCCCGATGAACTGCCCGAAACAAAACCGGGACGGTCCGTGCGGCGGGGTCCGCGCGAACGGCCACTGCGAGGTCATCCCGGAGATGGTCTGCGTCTGGGTCAAGGCGGAGCGCCGCTCCCGACGACTGCCCTGGCGGCGAGACCTGTTCCGCGTCCAGGCGCCCCTCGACTGGAGGCGGAAAGGGAGCAGCGCGATCGTGAACATGCTCGCGGACCCGTTCGCGGAGGACGGGGAGCCATGAGCGCCCCTCCCGCCGGATGGGGCCGGTTCGAACAGGCCCTCGTCTCGGGACGCCCCGTCGTCACGTGCGAGATCGGGAGCGCGGACGGCGCGGACCCGGAGGACGTCCGGAAGCGTGCACGCCTCGTGCGCGATTACGTGGACGCGGTGAACGTGCCCGACAACACGGGCGGGATGGTCCACGCGTCGCCCCTCTCCTCGTGCGCGATCCTCGCCCAGGAGGGGATCGACCCCGTCATGCACATGACCGTGCGGGACCGGAACCGCCTGGCCCTCCAGAGCGACCTCCTGAGCGCGGCCCTCCTCGGGGTCCGGAACGTCCTGTGCCTCTCCGGGGACCACATGGTCCACGGGGACCACCCGGACACGAAGCCCGTGTACGACATCGACTCCGTCCAGCTCGTCGCCCTTGCGGCCCACATGACCCGGGAGGGGACGTACCTGAGCGGCCGGCCCATCAAGCCGCCCCCGAGCTTGTTCCCCGGGGCCGCTGCGAACCCCTTCGCCCCGCCCTACGAGTTCCGTCCCCTGCGGGTGGGGAAGAAGGTCGACGCGGGCGCCCGGTTCATCCAGACCCAGATCGTCTTCAACGTCGCGCGGTTCCGGACCTTCATGGAGCGCGTCGTGGACCTCGGCCTCCACAAGCGCGTGCCCATCCTCGCGGGCGTCGCCCCCGTGCGCTCGGTCAAGGCCGCGACGTTCATGCGGGACGGCGTCCCCGGGATGGACGTCCCCGACGCCATCGTCCGCCGGATGGAGGCGGCGGGGGACAAGAAGGCGAGGAGGGAGGAGGAGGGCATCCGGATCTGCGTCGAGATCATCGACGAGCTCCGGGGGATGCCGGGCCTCGCGGGGTTCCATCTCATGCCGATCGCGTGGGAGGCCGCGGTCGCGACAATCTCGAAGGGGGCGGGCCTGCGGCCCGCCCTCGGTTCCTCCCGCCCGCCCCTTCATGCGAGTCCCGTCCCTGAGCTCGCGAGCGCCTAGGAGGAAATCCCGTGAAGACCGTCCTTTCGTCCGCGAAGAAGACCCTCGTGATCGGCCCCGACGAACCCTTCGTCGTAATCGGCGAGCGGATCAACCCCACGAACCGGAAGAAGCTCGCGGAGGAGCTCCGCCAGGGGATCTTCACGCGCGCGAAGGCGGACGCCGTCGCCCAGGTCGAGGCCGGCGCGCCGATGATCGACGTGAACTGCGGGGTCCCCGGGGCGGACGAGCCGACTATCCTCCGGGACGCGGTCGCCACCCTCCAGGAGCTCGTCGATGTGCCCTTCTCGATCGACTCCTCGCGGGCGGACGCCCTCGAGGCCGCGCTTCCCGCCTACAAGGGCAAGGCCCTCGTGAACTCCGTCACGGGGGAGGACAAGACCCTCGACCGGCTGCTCCCGATCATCAAGCGGCACGGGGCCGCCGTGATCGGCATCACCCACGACGAATCCGGGATCAAGAACGACCCCAAGCTGAGGCTCGCCGTCGCCCGGAAGATCCTCGACCGCGCGAACGACCACGGGGTCCGCGCGGAGGACGTCATCATCGACCCGATCGTGATGCCCGTGGGCGCGGACACGAAGCTCGGCCGCGTCTGCGTCGACTCCGTGGAGCTCGTCCACGACGAGCTCGGGGTCAACGTCTCGATCGGGGCGGGGAACGTCGGCTTCGGGATGCCGGACCGGCCCGCCCTGACCGCGAGCCTCATCCTCCTCGGGGCCGCCCGCGGCCTGACGGCCGCGATCGCGAACCCCCTCGAGCCGGAAATCTCCAGGGCCGTCGGCGCGGGGGACCTCTTGCTGGGGAAGGACCCGTTCGGGAAGCGGTGGATGGCCTACTGCCGGAGACGGGCCGCGGAAACGGCACCGCCCCCGGCCGCAGCGCCCCCCGCGACAACGCGTTAATCGAAGCGAGCCCACAGGAGGGATCCGTGACGGAATCGGAGGAGCGGGCCCTGGAAATCGTCCGCGGGCTCCCGGGCGTCGTGAGGGCCGAACCCTTAGCCCGAGAGGACCGGGAGGCCCTCGCGCGCCTCTTCACCCCGACGAGCGCAGAGAACGAGGGGATGCGGGCTGCCCTGGCCCGGCAGCGCGTCGTCTGCCTGTTCAAGGACTCGTCCTTCCGCCCTCCGCCGGAGCCGACCGTCCTCCTCGTGGATGAGTCCGGGAACGTCCTCGGGCGGGAGGTGCTGCCCGGCGAGGCGCCGCCTTCCTCCGAGGACCGTCGACTCGTGTTCCTCGGGAAGGATTTCGTCCTGTTCCGGGGCTCGCGGCCCCGCGGACGCTACCGGTTCTCCCTGCCGCCCGTCCCCTTCCCGGAGCTCGAGGCCCTCCCCGACCTCGCGAACGTCGTGTCCGCGAGCCCCGACACGCCGCAGGACGACTACCTGAAGGAGCGCTTCCGGATCCCGCGCGGCCGCGACCTCGCGTCGATCGTCGTCGGGTTCGACGGACGGAAGGCTTAGGTATGTCCAGGGGGCTCGCCCGCGCGTGCCGTCCTCCCTGGTCGTGTTCCAGCCCGAGGGCCGACGCACCCGGATCGGGCCCCGGGAGGACCTCCTCGACGCAGCCCGGCGGTGCGGGGTGGCCATCGAGGACCTGTGCACGGGCCGGGGGACGTGCGCGAAGTGCAAGGTCCTCGTCCGGCGAGGAGCGGATCGTCTCCGCCCGCCGACCCCGCACGAGGCGCTCCTTGGCACGGAGGACCTCACCCGCGGGATGAGGCTCGCGTGCCAGGCGCGACCCGCGCACCCGGGGACCGTCGTCCTCGAGATCCCCCCCGAGGCGCAGCGGGGCTGGCAGAGGCTCCAGACCTCGGGTCTCATGCCCCCCTTCACCCTCGCGCCATCCATTCGCGTCGCCCCCGCCCCGAAGTCCCTTGCAGCCGAGTCGATCCGCGCCGCGGGGTTTCGCATCGCGAGGGAGGCCCGGCCCTCCCTTAAGCGTGCGAGGGGAGAGGGGGCCTCCGGCGTCCGGCTCGTCGTATCCGGGACGACGGTTCTCGGGCTCCTCGGGAGGGCGGACCGCGCGCTCGGGATGGCCTTCGACCTCGGGTCGACGAAGATCGCGGGGTTCCTCCTCGACCTGGAGACGGGGGACCTCCGGACCACCGTGTCCGCGCCGAACCCCCAGATGGTCCATGGAGAGGACATCATGTCCCGCCTCGCCTTCGCCCGCGAGGGGCCGGAGAACGAGGACCTCCTCCACCGAGAGATCCTCGAGGTCGTGAACCGACTCCTCGGAGAGGCGTGCGCGAGGGCGAAGGTGCGCGCGGAGCACGTGTTCGCGGTGACGGTCGTTGGAAACACGGCGATGCATCATCTGTTCCTCGGGCTCCCGACGGACGGCCTCTCGCGTGCGCCGTACGCGCCCTCGTCGACGGGGGAGGAGTCGCGGCGGGCGGGACCCTTCGGCCTGCGGGCGAATGACGCCGCGGGGATTGTGGCGCCGCCCGTCGTCGCCGCGTTCGTCGGGAGCGACCTCATCTCGGGGGTCCTCGCGACCCGGATGCACCGGACCCGCGGCCTTCGCGTGCTCATCGACGTCGGGACGAACACGGAGATCTGCGCGGGCGACCGGGAGCGGCTCGTCGCGTGCTCGACCCCCTCCGGGCCCGCGTTCGAGGGGGCCCACATCCGGTTCGGGATGCGCGCGGCCGACGGGGCCGTCGAGCGGGTCGCCATCGAGCCCGAGACCCTCCATGTCGACGTGCGCACGATCGGGAGGAGGAAACCGCGGGGCCTCTGCGGGTCCGCCCTCCTCGACCTCCTCGGGGAGCTCTTCCTCGCGGGGGCCCTCGACGCGAAGGGGCGGATCCTCGCCGGGGGACGGGACCCCCGCTTCCGGACGATCGGCGGTCAGCCCGCGTTCGTCGTCGTCCCTCGGGAGCGGACCTCGATCGGACAGGACATCCTGCTGACCCAGGCCGACGTCGGGCAGCTCCAGCTCGCGAAGGCGGCGATCCACGCGGGGATCGAGATCCTCCTCGACGACCTGGGGGCGGCGACCAAGGACGTCCGGACCGTGTACATGGCGGGCGCCTTCGGCTCCTACCTTGCGCCGGAGAGCGCAAAGGCCGTCGGCATGCTCCCGGACCTCCCCCTCGATCGCGTCGCCTTCGTGGGGAACACCGCGGGCTCGGGGGCGCGGCTTGCCCTCCTGTCCTCCCGGGAGAGGGCCGCGATGCGGTCCCTGGCTCGGCGGATCCGCCACGCCCCCCTCGCGGGGGACCCCCGGTTCCCGAGAGCCTTCGCCTCCGCCTTGCCGCTCCCCCACGCGGACCCGAGCCGGTACCCGACGGTCAGGCCGCGGGGGCCTCGAGCCGCGCCTCCTCGATGAGGGCGTCGAGGCGGGCGGCGACGTCGGGGTCGAGGGGCATGGGCGGGGGTCGCGCAAGGGCCTCCCGGACCCGGTCGCGGGCCCGATCCTCCATGGAACGCCGGCCGTCGGCGGCCCACAGGTCGAACGAACGGCGGTCCACCAGGGCGGGGAGGAACTGCTCCGTCCGCAGGTGCTTCATCGTGTGCCGTTGCCCGAGGAACGTCCCGCCGATGCCCACCTTCTCGATCAGGTCGAGGGCGATCCGCTCCTCGTCCACGACAATCCCGTCGGCGATCCGCTTCAGCATCCCGACGATCTCGTCGTCGATGAAGAGCTGCTCGAGCCACAGGGTCCGCGCGTCCTCGAGGAGACCCGTGCCGACGATCAGGTCTGCGCCGCCGAGGACGAGAGACGCCCCGCTCGCGAACTTCTCCATCGCGGCCTGGCTCCCCGGCACGACGGCCGTGCAGTCGAACCCGCCGCAGAGGCTCGGGACCCCGAAGGCGTGGGCGAGCTGCGTGACCGCGGCACCCGCCATCCCGTGCTCGGGAGACCCGCCCGCGCGGGTCGTCGTCTTCATGTCGAGGGGTGCGATCCCGGCCCCCCAGATCACGGGACACCCGGGGTTGATGAGGCGGCACATGACCAGGCCGCTGAGGAACTCCATCGCCGCGACCGTCAACGAGCCGGCGAGGGTCACGGGCCCCGACGCCCCCGGGCTGGGCATCGTGAAGATCGCGACGGGGACACCCGCCTCGCCGAAGACGAAGGCGGCGTCCATGTTCCCCGCGTCGTGTTGAAGGGGGGCGATCGACGTGTGGACCGACGACACGATGGGGCGTCGCCGGAGCGCCCGCTCGTCGCCCGCGACGGCCGCGGCCATCGCGACGAGCCGCCGGGCGTCCGACGCGGTCACCGCGGTGGCGAACTGGACGTGCTTGTCCGTGTTCTCGAAGGAGACCTTGAGGTCCACGAACGTCCGGATGGGCGCAGGGACGTCCTGGGAGGTGACCATCGGCCAGAAGACGTGGAGGTTCCGGAGGGCGTTCGACACCCGCGCGCTCCTCGCGAGATCCCCGCTCGTCGAAAGGCGGCGTTCGCCCGTCTCGAAGTCGACCGCGAGGGGACCGCAGCCGTCGTTGCATATGTGGACGTGGTGGAAGTCGAGATCCGCGTCGAGGGACGGGTTGCGCGCGGCTAGGGCCACCCGCACCGGCGTCCGGCCGATCGCCTCCCGCACGAGCCCTTCGGGGATGCGGACGACCTGGGTCGCGTCGTCGACCATCGCGCCGGCCGCCCGGAGGGCCGCGCGGCCGCGGGCGGTGCCGACCTTCACCCCGATCCGCTCGAGGCCCTCGAGGGCCTTCGCATGGATGCGATCGAGGCCCTCCCGGTCGAGGATGGGGTAGGGCCTGCGGAGGGCGATTCCACTCATCGGCCGAGGCCCACCAGGCGCTGGACGAGCACGACGGCCCCCGAGGCGTCGCCCGCCGTGCCGTCGGATCCGATCTCCTTCGCGTAGGCGTCCGTCACGGGCGCCCCGCCGACGATGAAGCGGCTCCTCGACCGCACGCGGTCCGCCTCCGCCTGGCTCAAGACCTCCTTCATCCGCGGCATCGAGGTCGTCATGAGCGCGGAGACGCCTACGACCTCGGCCCCGACCGCCTTCGCCTTCTCCAGGATCGCGGCCGAGGGCTGGTTCACCCCGAGGTCGACGACCTCGAACCCATTCGCGCTGAGCATCGTCCCGACGAGGTTCTTCCCGATCTCGTGGATGTCGTCCTGGACCGTGGCGAGGACCACTCTGCGCACGTGGCGCGTGTCCTGGCCACTCGGGATCCTGGGCTCGAGGATCTTCACGCCGGCCCGCATCGTCTCCGCGGCCATCACGAGTTCAGGCAGGAACAGTTCGCCGGCCCCGAACCGCTGGCCGACCTCGCGGATCCCCGCGGCGAGGCCGTCCTCGATGCCCTTGAGCGGGTCGAGACCATGCTGAAGGCCCTCGTTCGCCAGCTTCTCGATCCCTTCCATGTCGTACTCCAGCACGGCCTTCTTGAGACGCTCGACGTACTCCTGCATCGAAGGACCTCCTGTCGGGGTGGGGGGAGAGGCGGCCCGGACGTATGAAACGCTTTCGCACGTATCGTCCGGAAGACGAAAGGGAGGGCACGCCGGACGCCTCCCGCCGGGAGGGGGCGTCGTCTCGGGGCATGGGACGCGCCCGGGCCATGGCCTGTATCGCACGGCGATCGAGGGTCGGTCCTTGTCCGGCGCGGGCGCCCATCCGGCCGGGGGGATCACCGGGGCGCCGGGATACAACGCGGCCCGGGCAATCCTCGAGGACCTCCGCGGGCGGCGGGCCGCCTAGGCGCGGCCCGCCCTCTCGACGACCGACCACGCCGCCTTGCGCACGTCCTCGTCGAGGGGCGTCGGGACGTGCTCCTTCCGCAGCCGCGTGGCGCGAGCCTTCGCCGCCGCACGGAGCCGGGGTTCGCCGAGGTCCCGCCCGGGGGCGTAGCCTTCCCGCGAGAAGAGGCGGGGCATCCAGATCGCCTCGCGGAAGCGGGTCAGCGTGGATTTCTCCTTCAGGTAGTTCCCCGCGGGCCCGAGCCGGGTGAGGAGATCGAGCCGGACCGTCTCGTCGGCGACCCGGAAGGGGTCGAGCATCTCCCTCGCGAACTCCGCGAGGTCTGCATCGATGACGAGCTGCTCGAGGCTCATGCAGCTGTCCGACTCCAGCGCGCCCAGGCCCGAGACGAGGTCCGCTCCCGCGAGCATGGAGACGAGCCCGCTCGCGAGCTTCTCCGCGCCCGCCTGGGTGCCGGGGGAATCCGCGTCGGACACGAAGCCCGCGACGAGGCACGGGATCCCATAGTGTCTCGCCATGTCGACGGCCGCCGCGTTGAGGAGACCCGCCTCCGGAGCCGCGGAGGCGAAGGACCCTGTCCGCATGTCGATGGGCCCCGAACAGACGCTGAATATCACGGGGGCCTCGCGGGCTGCGGCCTGGGCGAGGCAGAGGGAGGCGAGGTTCTCGGCGGTCGACACGACGAGTGCGCTCGAGGGGTCCACGGGGCTGCTCCCGCCCATGAGCACCATGGAGATTGGGACCACGGGGACCCCCGCGCGCGCGAGGACGATGAGCCCCTCGGAGGACCCCGCCTCCAGGATGAGCGGGCTGACGGGACACTGGACGGACGAGAGGATGGGACGCCGGCGCAGCTCCTCCCGTCCCCCCGCGATTGCGGCCGCGATCTCCACGTTGCCCTCGGCGTCCTTCCGCGAGGTCGTCTCGTGCTGGACATGTTTCGATGTGTTCTCGAATACGGTGACCGCCTCCACAAGGCCGTGGACCTCTGCCGGCACATCGCCCGCCACGGCCATCGGCCAGACCGCGTCGACCACGTCGAGCGCGTCGGCGACCCGGGTGAGGTCCGCCAAGTCGCGTTGCGTACTGCCTCGCCGTTCGCCCGTGTCGAGGTCCCAGACGTTCACCCCGGCCCCGTCCGTGGTCACGTAGGGCCTCCCGCCCGGGACCCGGACGTCGTGCCTCCCGTCTCTCGAGGCGAGGAGGATCTCCTTGGGGGCGAGGCGCAGGGCCTCTTGGAGGACGGAGTTCGAGAACCTCACGCGGACGGACCCCGTGTCGACCATCGCGCCTGCTTCCGCGAGGAGGTCCCGCGCCTCCTCGCTGTGGACGTCGACGCCCGCGTCGAACAGAAGCTGTCGTGCGGCCTCATCGATGAGGCGGCAATCCTCCGCACGGAGAATCTGGAGGCGTCGCTGCATCGCGATCCCGGGAGCGGGAACACGCGCAGGGGTTTGTCCTTGCCGGTCGTCCCGAGCGGGCTACATGGGGCGCTCGATTATCGTCGCGAGGCCCATCCCGAACCCGATGCACAGGGTCGCGAGGCCCCGACGGAGGTCCTGGCGCTCCAGCTCGTGGAGCATCGTCGTGATGAGGCGCGCCCCACTCATCCCGAGGGGGTGCCCGAGGGCGATCGCGCCGCCGTTCACGTTCAGCCGGGCGTCGTCGATCCCGATCTCGTCCCGGGTCGCGAGGGGGACGGAGGCGAACGCCTCGTTGACCTCCCAGAGGTCGATGTCCTCCGGGCGGAGGCCCGCCCGGGCGAGGGCCTTCCGGACCGCGGGGATCGTGCCGTCGAGCATGACGGTCGGGTTCGTCCCCGCGACGCCCGTGGCCACGAACCGGGCGCGGGGCTCAAGCCCGATCGCCTTGGCCTTATCCGGGCTCGCGACGAGGATCGCGCACGCACCGTCGTTGATCCCGCTCGAGTTCCCCGCCGTGATCCGGCCGTCGGGCTTGAAGGCGGGGGGCAGGGACGCGAGCTTCTCGAGGGAGGTGGTCCGCCGGGGGTGCTCGTCCGCCTCGAACATCCGCTTGGCCCCCTGCTCGTCCACGACGGGCACGGGGGCGATCTCCCGCTTGAAGCGGCCTTCGTCGATCGCCCGGATCGCCTTCATGTGGGAGTGGTACGAGAACTCGTCCATCTGCTCCCTCGTGATCCCGTACTTGTCCGCGACGAGGTCCGCGGAGATCCCCTGGGGGACGATCTCGTACTTCTCGAGGAGGGTCGGGCTCAGAGCCCCGCCGTCGGAGCCGATCGGGACGCGGGACATCGACTCGACGCCGGCCGCGATGACGAGGTCGTTCTGGCCCGTCATGACCTCCATCGCTGCGTTGTTGAAGGCCTGCAGGCCCGAGGCGCACATCCGGTTCACGCTCGTCCCGGGGACCGTCTCGGGGAAGCCCGCGACGAGGGGAGCGATCCGCCCGATGTTGAGGCCCTGCTCGTCGATCTGGGTCACACAGCCCATGACGACGTCCTCGACGTCCTTCGCAGCGACCCCCGTCCGGTCGAGGAGGGCCCGCAGGGCGTAGGCCGCGAGGTCGTCGGGCCTCCAGTCCTTGAGGGACCCGCCCCGTCTCCCGATCGGCGTGCGCACCGCCCCGACGATGACCGCGTCGCCCATGGTCTCGCCGGAATCTCCAAGGGTCCCCGCGGATAAGAACGTTCGCCAGGAGGCCTGGGGCGTCGGCAGGCGGACGTGTCCAGGGACAACGTTTTTCGGTCGGACGACGATGCGGGGGACGCACCCAGCGAGGGGTGGGTTCGGGGGGACTCTCGTGCGAGCTACCGTCATCGGGAGCATCGTCGTGCTAGTATTGGCGTCCGTCGTCCTCATGCCCGCGTCGGCCGCGGGCCCGAGGTTGCCCGGAGACGCGATCGCCGCGAGACTCGACGCGGCATACATGCGGTCGATCATCGAGGACATCACCCAGATCGGCTCGTCCCCGATGGGTTTCCGGACCGCGGGGACGCCGGAGGACCTCGCGACGGCCACGTACATCGTCGACCGGATGCGGCAGATCGGGCTCGAGGGCGCGGGGATCGAGGAGGTCCCCACGGACATGTGGCGGTTCCTCGGGGCTTCCCTGGCCGTCACCGCAGGGGGCCGGACGTGGACGTTCGACGCGGCGAGCCAGGGGGGCGTCCCACCGACCCCCTCGGGCGGGCTCACGGGACCGATCGTGTATGTGGGCGAGGGGAGCGCGATCGAGTACGATGCCCTCGAGGCCCGCGGGGTGAGCGTGGAGGGCAAGCTCGCCCTCGCGAACTGGGACTCCGACGACGTCTGGACGAACCACATCGCCATGGAGGCGATCGCCCGCGGGGCCCTCGGCACGATCATCACGGCCCTCCCGGACGTCGGGGACTACTACCAGGCCCCCGGCGCGATCGGGAGCTTCGATTCCGTGTGCGACCCTGTCCTCTGCGGCTCCTTCATCACGATCAGCCGTGAGGACGCCCGGACGATCCTCGACCTCCTCGACGCGGGCCTGCCCGTCGTGGGCACGATGCGGCTCGATGTGGAGATGGCCCTCGACGTCAGGGGCTACAATACGATCGGGTACATCCGCGGATCGACCCATCCCGACGAGTACATCCTGTTCAACGGCCACCACGACGCCTGGTTCACGAGCGCGATCGACTGCACGTCCTGCGTCGCGGGCGTCCTCGCGATCGCGAAGGCGGTCAAGGAGAGCGGGTACGCGCCCGCGAGGACCCTCGTGTTCATGACGACGACGGGGGAGGAGTGGGGCGCGGAGGACACGTACTACGACTGGCTCGCGGGCTCCTACTGGCGGATCATGGAGACGCACCCGGAGTGGCAGGGGACGGCTGCCGCGTTCATCAACATCGAGGGATCCGGATTCGCGGGGGACCCCATGGAGGTCAACGTGAACCAGGAGCTCCGGCCGTTCGTGACTCGGATGCTCGGCCGCATGAAGAGCCTCACCCCGTACGGCGCCGTCGTGTTCGAGACGTACAGCTGGAACGAACTCTGGACGTACAACGCGGCGGGGGTCCCGGGGGTCACGTTCTCCTCCGCAAGCGACACGTACGGCGGGAGCGTGTACCACACGAATCTCGACACGATCGACGTGATCGATTTCTCGTACCTCCGGAAGACGGTCGAGTTCGTCGCCCGGTTCGCCGTGGAGGTCGACCGGAGCTTCATCCTCCCGTACGACTTCACGTCGCGGGTGAAGAACCTCGGGGACCGCCTGGACTACGAGGCGATGGCGTCCCTCCTCGGGACCGGCGACCCCACGATCGGCGGGGTCCAGCGTGCCTTCGATCGGTTCGGGGCGGCCGTGTCCGCCTACGAAGCGGCGAAGCGAGACGTTCCCGCCGACCGGCGGGACGCGTTCCAGGGCCACGCGAGGGAGGCCGTCCGGCGGTCCCTTACCGCGTTCACGGGCCTCAACGCGTGGGACAGCACGATCTACCCCCACGAGCAGCTCGAGACGGACGCGATCCACCTCGGCATGGCCGTCGACGACCTCCTGCGGGGCAGGGTCCAGGGCGGCCTCCGGCACCTCGAGTGGTGGGTCGCCCAGACCTGGTACGTGCCGCGGATGAGCTACGTCCCCTTCACGGAGGAGATGGACCACCACGACCCCGCGAAGGCGGACGGGACCGTCCACCTGGGCGGGGCGAAGGAGATGCTCTGGGGCGGGCAGGGCCACCTCGCGCCGTACTGGAACCTCTGGGTGGAGTACCGGAGCATCCGCGAGAAGGCGGGGATGGGGGACTTCGACTTCTCCGAGGAGATCGAGTCCCTCCTGGGCACGCGCGCCGCAGCGATCGGCCTGTACCGCGACCGGCTCGACGGGATCGCGGGGGCCCTCCACGGGATCGCGGCGGAACTCGAGGCCGCCGTCGCCGCGCTCGGGTAGCCCGGCCATGAGGGGGCGGGAGCCCCCTCCCCTTTCATTCCCGAAGACGCGGACGGGTCCCGCAGAAACTTCATGTGGGCTCGCCCGCTTGCCCGGGCCATGGTCGCGCCCCTCGAGGGGCTCCTCGTCCTCGACTTCACGCGGCTCCTCCCCGGGCCCTTCGCGACCCAGCTCCTCGCGGACCTGGGCGCCGACGTGATCAAGGTCGAGGACCCGGGGCCCGGGGACTACATGCGCTCCGTGCCGCCCACGGTCCAGGGGGTCTCATACCCCTTCCTCATGGTGAACCGGGGGAAGCGCTCGATCGCGGTGGACCTCAAGACACCCGAAGGCCAGGAGGTCCTCCGCCGGCTCGCATCCCGGGCCGACGTGCTCGTCGAGCAGTTCCGGCCCGGGGTGATGGCCTCGTTCCGCGGGGACTACGAGACCCTGGCGAAGGTCAACCCGAGACTCGTGTACGTCTCCTTCTCCGGCTTCGGGCAGACGGGACCCGCGAAGGACGTCCCGGGGCACGACATCAACTTCGAGGCCCTCGCGGGGATCCTCGGGGTGACGGAGGGGCGGGACGGCCGGCCCGTGATCCCGGGCGTGCCCATCGCGGACCTCGCGAGCGCGTTCAACGCGGCCTTCGCGATCCTCGCGGCCCTCCGGACGCGGGACCTCACGGGCCGCGGGGAACAGGTCGACGTGAGTATCTTCGACACGGCCGTCGCGCTCATGGTCCTCAACCTGGCCCACTACCTCGCGAGCGGGACCGAACCCCGGGCCGGCGAGACGATCCTCACGGGGACGTTCCCCTTCTACAACGTGTACGAGACCGCGGACGGGCGCTGGCTCGCCGTGGCCGCCGTGGAGCCGAAGTTCTGGGCTCGCCTGTGCGAGGTCCTCGGCCTCCCCGACCGTTCGGAGGTCCAGTTCGCGGACGAGGCGACGAACGCGGAGACGACGCGGGCCCTCGCGGAGCGGTTCCGCTCGAGGACCCTGAAGGAATGGACGGCCTTGCTCGCCCACGAGGACCTCCCCGTGTCCCCCGTCGTCCACGTCTCCGAGCTCGTGAAGGACCCCCACGTCGGGGCCCGGGGCCTCCTCCCGACCGTGGACATCCCCGGCCTCTGGAAGACGCGGGTCATCGGCCATCCCGCGAAGCACAGCGTCGCGGAGGTCCGGGAGCCCGCCCGCGTCCCGACGAAGGGCGAGGACTCCGACGAGGTCCTCGCCTCCCTGGGCTACCCAAGGGAAGCGATCGAGGACCTGTGGCGCCGCGGGATCATCGCCCGCTGACGGGCCTCATGGCCGGGACGCCTTCGCGGCGAGGGCCGCGAGGGCCTCGAGGACGCAGCGGTTCGCGACCCGCGCGGTGATCTCCGCGTGGTCGTAGGGCGGCGAGACCTCGACGACGTCCATGCCGACGAGGTCGACCCGGCCGACGATCTGCCGGACGGCCCGGAGGAGCTCCCGCGCATGGAGGCCGCCCGGTTCCGGCGTCCCCGTGCCCGGGGCCACGGAAGGATCCAGGACGTCGATGTCGATGGACAGGTAGATCGCGTCGGGGCCGTCGAGGGCCTCGCGGATCGCGTCCGCGATGACGGCCTCCGCGCCCCTCTCCTCGATCTCCGCCATCGTGTGCCACCGCAGGCCCTGCTCCCCCATCCATCGGAATGTCGCGGCGTCGGGCCAGTAGCCCCGCAGGCCGACCTGGACGAAGTTCCGACCCGCGATCCACCCCTCCTCGATGAGCCGGCGCATGGGGGCCCCGTGGCTCGCGAGGGCGCCCCAGAGCTCCGCGGCCGTGTCCGCGTGGGCGTCGAAGTGGACCATGCCGACCTTCCGCGGACGGTGGACCTCGCTCACGGCCGCCGCGGACGGGAACGTGATCGAGTGGTCCCCGCCGAGGACGACCGGGATGGCGCCCATGGAGGCGACCCGGCGCACCTTCTCCTGGATGACCCGATGCGCGCGGTCGGGGCGCGACGGCACCACGGGGGCGTCCCCCGCGTCGACGACTCGGAGGACTTTCAGGACGTCCACCTGGAGGGGGATGGACCAGATGTCCCCGGACAGGTACGAGGCCTCGCGGATCGCGCGGGGCCCGAACCGGGCGCCCGGCCGGGCCGAGGTCCCTTCGTCGTAGGGGGCGCCGACGATCGCGACCTGCGCGCGGGAGGCCTCGAGGGAAGCGTCGTCGGGACACCAGGGGAGCTTGTGGAAGCTCGGCAGGCCCACGTAGGCCGGGAGGTCGGCGTCCGCGAACTCGTCGAATTCGTCGGGCATCCGGGTCCACCTGCCTGCCGGACCGCGAGGCGATGTCCCCTGATGTAGCTTTCGTCCGTACGCTCCCGGGATGGCCAGGGGGTCCGCCGGAGTCCTCACTCGCCCTTGAACTTCGGCTCCCGCTTTTCCATGAACGCCTGGATCCCCTCGTAGATGTCTTCCGTGGACGTCACGAGGCCGAAGGCCATCGCCTCCATCTCGAGCCCCGCGTCGAGGGGCATGTCCGCGGCCCGGTTCAGGAGGGTCTTCGCGAGGCGCTGGGCCACGGGGGCGCCCTTCGCGACCCGCTCCGCGAACGCCTTGACCTCGTCCGGGAAGGCGTCGTTTTCGCAGACCTTCGTGACGAGGCCCAGCGCCGCCGCCTCTTCCGCCGTGAGCCGCTGGGCGAGGAAGACGAGCTCCTTCGCCTTCGTGAGGCCCACGGCCCGGACGATCCGCTGGGTCCCGCCTGCGCCGGGCACGAGGCCCAGGCCGAGCTCCGTGAGGCCGAGCTTCGCGCGCTTCGCGGCAACCCGGAAGTCGCAGGCGAGGGCGAGCTCCATCCCCCCGCCGAACGCATACCCGTTGAGGGCTGCGACCGTGAGCTTCGGGAAGCCCGCGACCCGCTGGAACACCTCCTCGGACCTCCGGGAGACCTCCCAGGCCCGGTGGGACTTCGAGACGTCCCCGAAGGCCATGAGGTCTGCTCCCGCGGAGAACGCGCGGTCCCCCGCCCCCGTGATGACGAGGCACCGCACGTCGGCGTCCCGAGCGAGCGCGGGGAGGGCGCGGTCGATCTCGTCGAAGACCTCCGGGCTGAATGTGTTGAGCCGGTCCGGGCGGTTCAAGGTCAGGGTCGCGACGCCCGTGGACGGGTCCTTCGAGACGAGGAGCGTCTCGTACCCGGCGGCCTCCTTCGGCGCCGCGTGCTCGTAGAAGCCTCTCCCCGACTTGACCCCGAGCTCCCCCCGGGAGACCTTCTCCTCGAGGACCTTCGAGACCGTATCTCGGGACCGACCTTTGAGAGCTGCGAGGACCGCGTCGAGCCCAAGGCCGTCCGCCGTCGCGAGGGGTCCCTTGGGGAATGCGGTCCCGAGGCGCATCGCGAGGTCGATGTCCTCCGCGGGGGCGACGCCCATCCCGAGGAGCTCCGCGGCCTCGTTGATCATCGGCGCGAGGATGCGGATGGGCTCGAAGTCGGCCCCCATCTCCGGGGTCAGTTTCGGGCGGCCCTCCCTGTACGAGTAGAAGCCTTCCCCGGCCTTCCGGCCGACCTTCTTCGTGTCGACGAGCTGCTGGATCGACGCGGGGACGGGTCGCCCCGCGTTCCGAATGAGATGGTAGAGGACGTCGATCCCGACCTGGTCCGCGAGTTCGAAGGGGCCCATGGGGAACCCCGCCCGGAAGCGCATCGCGGCATCGATCGCCTCCCGGGCCACGCCCTCCTCCTCGTGAATCCGAAGGGCCTCCTCGAAGTAGGGTCCGAGCACGCGGGTCGTGATGAAGCCGGGGACGTCCTTGCGGACGACGACGGCCGTCTTCCCGAGCGCCTTCACGAAATCCACGGCGGCCCTGAGGGTCTCCTCGCTCGTCGGGTCCGCGCGGATGATCTCGACGAGGGGCATGAGCATGGGCGGGTTGAAGAAGTGGAGGCCGACAACGTTCTGCGGGCGCTTCGTCGCAAGGGCCATCTTCGTGATCGGGATCGCGCTCGTGTTCGACGCGAGGACCGCCTTCGCGGGCGCGGCGGCGTCGAGCTCCCGGAAGACCTTCTGCTTGAGCTCGAGGTCCTCGAACACCGCCTCGATGACGAGGTCCGCGTCCCGCACGGCCTCCTTGAGGTCGAGGACACCTCGGATCCGCCCGAGGGCCTCGTCCGCTTGCTCCCGCGTGAGCTGGGCCTTCTCCACGAGCTTGTCGAGGGACCAGCGGATCCGCTCCATCCCTCGGTCGACGTACTCCTGCTTGATGTCCCGCACGCTCACGTGGAACCCGCGGAGCGCCGCGAGCTCCGCGATGCCGTGCCCCATCTCCCCCGCACCGATGACCGCGACCTTGGACGCCATGGGCCCGCCGCCGGGCCGCGGATACGCGCGGATGGATAAATGGCCTCCGGCCCCTACGCGGGGCCCTGAGTGCCCGCGACGCGGGCGACCAGGCCGTCGAAGCCCGAGTCGAAGCTCGCAATCGCGTCGAGGCGGGCCTCTTGGGCGAGGCAGATCGACGTGCAATCCGTGAAGCTCAGGCCCCGGGACGAGAGGCGGGCGAAAAGGGCCCATGACTTGAGGAAGACGCGAGGTGAGACGAAGAGTAGCCCCATCGTCCATCCCATCTCGGCGGATCCGAGGATGAGGCGGCCAACGTGGATGGCCCGCTCGGGCCGGCGGGTCCGGCGGCGAGTCACCGTGACCGCCTCGTCGAGCACATAGTCCGACGTGTACGTGTCCCCCCATCGCCGGTCTGCGACGCCCCGCATGATGTCGACGCCCGCCCGATCGTTGGCGTCCTCTGGGTTCGCGAACGCGACGAGGACCCCTGTGTCCAGGAAGATGCTCACGGCTCCTCACCGTAGAGGATCGCGTCGATGTCTTCCTCGCTCGTCGCGACACCCCAAGGCACGGGGTACTCCAGGAGGGCTTTGCGGGCGCGAGGAGACAGGGGCCTCTTCGGCGCGCGCAGGAGGACGAGGAGTTCGGACTCGTCAAGGGCTCGGTCCACGAGCTCCTCGAGCAACGCCTGCTTCGTCACGCGTCTGCCCCGCTGCACCCGGACCCGAGCCTGGAGCGCGTCCAGTTGCTTGCTCGTCCGCGCGGAGACCTTCACCGTCGTCGTGGCGCTCACGGACAAGAGGATACCAAGTATGCCCACTATACTTCCGCCCCTCCCGGGGCCGGATGCGGCGGGCGTCCCTCAGATGATCTTCCAGTCCTTCAGGACGTCCTCGAGGTTCGGGTGGCCGATCTCGTCGAGTTCGTAGCGGACCTGGACGATCGGTTTGTTCGGCGTCAGGACGCGCCCCAGGTCGATCGGCGTGCCGCTCACGACGACATCGCACGGGACCGCGTCGATCGTCGCGTCGAGCTCCTTGATCTGTTTCGCCCCGTAACCCATCGCGGGCAAGATCTTCGCCGCGTTCGGGTACTTCCGGAACGTCTCCTTGATCGAGCCGACCGCGTAGGGCCGCGGGTCGACGATCTCAGAGGCCCCGAACCGCTCCGCGGCGATGTAGCCCGCGCCGAACGTCATCCCGCCGTGGGTGAGGGTCGGACCGTCCTCGATCACGAGGGCCCGCTTCCCCCGGACGGGAGCGTCGTCGACCGCCGTGATCGGGGAGGCCGCCTCCACGATGACGGCATCGGGGTTCACCGCCCGGATGTTCTGTCGGACCGTCTCGATGTTTTCCGGAGTGGCCGTGTCCATCTTGTTGATCACGATGACGTCGGCCATGCGGACGTTCGTCTCGCCCGGATAGTAGGTGAGCTCGTGCCCGGGGCGGTGGGGGTCCGCCACGACGATGTAGAGGTCCGGCTTGTAGAACGGCGTGTCGTTGTTCCCGCCGTCCCAGAGGATGATGTCCGCCTCCATCTCCGCCTGGCGGAGGATCCGCTCGTAGTCCACACCCGCGTAGACGACGGTCCCCTTGTCGATGTGGGGCTCGTACTCCTCTCGCTCCTCGATCGTGCACTCGTACTTGTCCAGGTCCGCGTACGTCGCGAAACGCTCGACGGCCTGGGACGCGAGGTCCCCGTACGGCATGGGGTGGCGGATCACGACGACTTTCTTCCCGTGCTCCCGGAGGATGTGGGCCACGCGCCGGGTCGTCTGGCTCTTCCCGCTCCCCGTCCGGACCGCACAGATCGCGACGATGGGGACCTTCGACGCGATCATCGTCCGCTCCGCGCCGAGGAGCATGAAGTCCGCGCCGTTCGCGTTCGCGATCGCGGCCCGGTGCCCGAGGTACGCGTAGTCCACGTCGCTGTAGGAGAACACGCACAGGTCCGCCTTGTGCTCGCGGATGAGGCGGGGGAGCTCCTCCTCAGGGTGGATCGGGATGCCCTCCGGGTAGAGGGACCCCGCGAGGGACGCGGGGTACCTCCGGCTCTCGATGCCCGGGATCTGAGTCGCGGTGAAGGCGACGACCTGGTACTCCTTGTGGTCCCGGAAGTAGACGTTGAAGTTGTGGAAGTCGCGGCCCGCGGCGCCGAGGATGATCACGCGTCGAGGCTCTGCCATGCCGTGGGCAACCCCGGACCCGTCTTATCCTTTTTGTCGTTACGCGACGCGTCCTTCGGTTACGTCCGGTCATCCTTCACCGCACGTGGGAGGTCCCCCGGGACCTCCGCGAGGACTCGGGCTCGGCGGACGACGTCGTCGAGCATCGCCTCCCGAAGGAGGCCCGTGGAGGTGTTCCGCTGGCTCGGGTGGTAGGATCCGAGGAGGACCCAACGGGGAGGGAGGCGGGCCTCGGCCCCGTGGGCGAAGGGAGGCCGGGGCCGGGGGACGTCTCGCCCGAGGACCGCCCACGTCCGGAGGACCGCCCCCCACGCGGTCCCGCCGAGGGCCACGACGACGTGCACGTGCGGGAGGAGGGCCACCTCGCGGGCGAGGAAGGACCGGCACCGCTCGAACTCCGGCGGCGTCGGGTGGTTCTGGGGTGGCGCGCAACGGACGGCGGCCGTGATGTACACATCTCGCAACCGGAGCCCATCGCCGGGGGACACGGACGTCGCCTGGTTCGCGAAGCGCGCTCGGTGGAGGGCGCGGAAGAGCCAGTCTCCGCTCCGGTCTCCCGTGAAGACTCGACCCGTCCGGTTCCCGCCGTGGGCCGCGGGGGCGAGCCCGACGACGAGGACCCGCGCCCGCGAATCCCCGAACCCGGGGACCGGTCGGCCCCAGTACGCCGAATCGCGGAACCGGGCGACCTTCGTCCGGGCCACGCGCTCGCGGTAGGCGACGAGGCGCGGGCACCGTCGGCACGAGACGACGTCCCCGCGGAGGGCCTCGAGGGAGTCGGCCGCCATGGCCCCGTCCACGACGTCCCGCGGGCATGAGGCTTCCGCTGCGAACCTCCCGGCATGATTGATCCAACGCCCCCGGCAAACCTTAGTATGGGGGCCGGTCTTTCCCGCCCTGGATGGTGGAGTACCGCATCGCGAAAGACGACCGCGTGAGGGAATCCATCGCGCGGATCTTCAGCACGCGGCATGCGGTGAACTCCCAGCGGCAGCTCAAGCGCCTCGTCGAGAAGGACCTCAAGGCGGACGAGGTGTTCCGGGTCGGCGAGTCGAGGCTCCGGCAGATCGCGATCGACTCGGGCAAGGTGGATCTGGAGATCCACTGTCGGGAGACGATCGAGATGCGGAGCCTGGTCCGCTGCCCCGTGTGCGCGGAGCGGCTCGCCCGCGTGCGGAACATGACCGTCTTCGGGGGGACCGTGACCCTCGGATACCGGTGCTCCCGCTGCGGCTACTGGACGGGGCTCCGCAAGCGGGTCCCCACCCGGTACGTGTTCACGAGGCGGGGCTGATGCGCGTCACGTACGACGGCGGCATCCGGGTCCAGGACGGCCTTCGCGAGATCGTCCTCGACCCGAGCCGGAAGACGCCGGGTTCCGTCGTGAGTCATGGGCACCTGGACCATCTCACGTCGGGCGGGATGATGACCCCGGAGACCCTGGAGGTCCTCCGGATCCGGAAAGGTACGGGGGACGGCGTCGAGCTCCCGTACGGGAAGGAGGTCGATCGGGAGGGCTTCGCGGTCCGCCTGAGCGATGCAGGGCACGTGTTCGGCAGCGCGATGGTCCGCGTGGACGACCTCCTGTACACGGGGGACTTCAACCCGGAGGGCGGGGCGACGTGCGGGAAGGCGGTCCCCGAGAAGGTCCACACCCTCATCGTCGACGCGACGTACGGGAAGCCTACGTTCAACTTCCCGCCGAAGCACGAGGTCGAGGCGGACCTCCTCACCTGGCTCGAGATGGAGCTCGCGGACGGGCCTGTGGCCCTCGGCGGCTACGAGTTCGGCAAGTCCCAGGAGCTCATCGCCCTCGTGAACCGCCTCGGCGTCGAGGTCGCCGTCTCGGACCGGATCGCGGACCTCGCCGATGCGTACGTCCGGCATGGGATCCGCCTCCACTACCGCCGCCTGTCCGACCTGTCGGACGCGGAGCGCCGGGACCCGCGGGTGTACATCCTGCCGCCGGGCTGGCTCCGGCCGCCCCTCGACGAGAGCGTGTCGTGGCTCGGCTCCCTGCGGCTCCGTGCCGCGTACGTGTCCGGATGGGCCGCGTTCTTCGACTTCAGCCGGCGGTACGGGCTCGACGCCCAGTTCCCGCTGAGCGACCACGGGGACTTCGAGGACGTCATGGGGTTCATCGAGGCCTGCGCGCCGAGGCGGGTGTACCCCGTGTTCAGCCACGCCCCCGACCTCGCGCGGGAGGTCGAGCGGCGCCTCCGGATCAGAGCGGAGCCCCTCCGCGGCCGGTGAGACGATGGAGTGCCGACGCGAAGGGGAGCACGTCCTCGTGAAGCTCTCCGACGGGGAGGACCTGTTCCCGAGCCTCGAGCGGGTCGCCACAGAGCAGGGGATCGACTCGGGGAGCGTCCTCTGGGGAATCGGGATGGTCCGCGACTTCGAGATCGGCTTCTTCGGGCCCAACGGGTACGAGAAGGCCGCGTTCGCGGACCGGCACGAGCTCCTCGCCCTCCACGGAAGCGTCGCGATGCGGGCGGAGCCCCGGCTCCACCTCCACGTCGCCGTCGGGCGGCCCGACCATGGGGTCGTGGGGGGCCACCTGTTCCGGGCGAAGGCCGCCGTCGTGAATGAGATCCACCTCGTCCGCTTCGATGGGATTCGGATGAACCGGGCCTTCAACCCCGGGACGGGGCTCCGCGAGCTCGTCCTCGAGTGAACCTATCTCTCCGCGGGGTGCGACCCTCGGCGGATGCGGACGAGGCGGGCCTCGTACGCGTAGAAGCCGAGAGACGCCGTCGACAGGGCCGCAGCGACGTACATCGGCGCCTCGTAGGAGGAGAGGGCGAGGAAACCGCCGATGACCGGGCCCACGATCGACGAGATGCTCATCACCCCGTTGAAGAGCCCGCCCGCGGTCCCCGTCTCCGGGTTCGCCTCCGTGATGAACTTGAGGCACCCCACGTAGAGGGTCGCCCAGCTGAACCCGATCAGGCCCTGCGCCGCCATCATGGAGACGAAGTCCGCGGAGACGATGAACACGAGGAACGTGAGGGAGGACCCGACGAGGCCGGTCACAATCAGGAGGGACGCGCGGTACCGATCGATCCTCTGCATGACGGCGAACTGGACGAACGGGTTGAAGGCATACAGGACCCCGATCTGCCAGTCGCTGAAGGCACGGACCTCGCTGAGGTAGAGGGGGAACACGACCCACACCATGTTCGCGCCCGCGTGGCGGATGAACATCGTCAGGTAGATCGGAAGGTTCCGCCGGAGGATCGCGACGGGGAAGAACGGGACCTTCATCCCGCCCGTCCCCGACAGGGGTGCGGCCGTCGCCGCGAGGAAGGCGACGAACCAGAGGACCGCGGAGATCGAGAAGACGGGCCAGAAGATCCCCGGGTAGAGGGACGCCACCCCGCCCGCGAGGAGGTTGCCCAAGCCCCAGCCGAGCGACCCGTACGAGGCGAACTTGCCCATGAGACGGTCCGCCGTCTTCGCGTACGCCAGGAGGGCCGCGGGGTACATCCCGACCGCGAAGCCGAGGACGGAGCGGCTGATCGCGAGCTCGAGGGGATCCCGGGCGAGGGGCTGGGTGACCGCGGCGACCGCGGAGAGGAGGAGCCCCGCGCGGAGGACCTTGCGAGCCCCCTCGACGTCCGCCGCACGACCGAAGAGGAACGACGACGTGAAGCCGAATGCGTTGAACGCGGCGACGAGGAACCCGATCTGGTCCGGCGAGGCCGATAGGGACTTCGCGACGAGGGGGATGAAGATCCCCGACGACGACGCGGCCGCGTTCGTGAGGAAGTTGATGTGCCGGGGCCGCACGGTCGGCGATGGCAGAGGGCGGGACAAAACCGCGCTACCAGCCGAGCCGCTCGAGCTCTCGCTCCTCCTTCGTGGCCTTGCGGAACTGGCGGTAGTGGTCCCGGCACAGGTGGGTGCGGCGGGCGTCCGAGACGAGGGACATGCCCGGGAGGACCTCCTTCACCTTCTTCGTGGAGAGGGATCGGGCCGCCTTCTGGCCGCAGCCCGATATCCCGCACACCTCGTCCGCGGGCATCGGCCCCGCGAACCCCGGGCGGATATAAGTACGTCACCCCGCGTCGAACCCGACCGTCCGCGCGAGGGGTCGGACCGCCGGCCGAGCCGCTCCATCGACAGCCGTCAAACAAAGCTTTTCCCAAGAGGCCACTTGAGACGGGTCGGATGGAACGTCGCCGAGGCGCGACACGGTCATCCGCCCGTGGTCCATGACGGAAGTCCTCGATCTCGACAGCCGCCGACGCATCTACGAGTTCCTCGAGGCGAACCCCGGGGTCCACCTCCGGCTCATCGGGAAGGTCCTCGGCATGTCGACGGGGATGCTCTCCTACCATCTGAGGTACATGGAGCGCCGCGGGCTCCTCCGGTCCGAAGAGGAGGGACACCGCCGGCGGTATTTCGACGCGCGCGCGTTCGCCGAGGCTCAGCGGAAGATCATCGGGGTCCTCCGACAGGACGTGCCCCGGAAGATCATCATGGAGCTCCTCGGGTACCAGGAGCGGACGTTCGCGGAGCTCCGGGCCGCGGTCGGGGTGTCCAAGTCGACCCTCTCGTACCATCTCAAGAAGATGCTCGAGCGGGAGGTCCTCCTCCGCACGAGACGGGATCGGGAGAGCGTCTTCGCCCTCCGGGACCACGAGGGCGTCGCGAAGCTCCTCGTGCAGAACCGCAAGAGCTTCCGAGACGACGCGGTGAACCGGTTCGCGGACAACTGGCTCCGGCTGCGAGCCTGACCGCCTTCCCCGGCCGGGTCCGGCCCCTCACCCCGACTTCGTGAACTCTCGGGCGAGGGACGTCGCATAGGCGCCTCGAGGGAGGCGGAATGCGAGGGCGAGATCCCGTCCCTCCACCCGGGCCTCGAGATCCGCCACGGGCGCGAGGATCTCCCGCCGGGTCCCGCGGGAGGAGATCCTGGGCAGGTCGGGCACGATGAAGTCCTCCGCCCGGACCCCCTCCGAGGCGATGACCTCCCGCTCGATTTGGCCGGGTTCCCCGCCTGAGAAGACGGGCTCCGACCCGAAGAGGAGGCCGCTGACCCACCCCCTGCCCTCGCGACATCGGGCCGTCACCTTCTCGAGGTTGTCGCACGTGACCTCGATGTGCCGGTCCCGGTCCGGCAAGCCGCGGCGGTCCGCGGGGAGGACGAGATCGCCCGCGACGGGCTCGTGGATCGGGAGGCCCCGGCGGAGGCGCTCACTCAGGATCCGGTTGAACAGGTACGACTGGTAGGCGTGGACGAACATGAGGAGGAGGTTGAAGGGCAGTTCGCTCAGGGCCCCGACGTGGTCCCCGGGATGGGTCGCGAGATGGTTGAGGATCGCCTTCTCGAACGTGAAGGAGCGCGGGTAGCTCCGCAGGGCCTCCCGGACGTCCCCCGTCCGTTCCAGCGCCTGGCGGACCTCGAAGGAGGCCTCGCCCTCTCCGGGGATCGGGTTCGCGACGTACGCTTCGACGGCCTCCCGGAGCTTCCCCAGGACGATGTGACGGCCCACGAGGTGGGTGATGGGCCGCACGGAGCCGAACCGCTGGACGCCGAAGAAGTTCGGGAACCCCCCGAAGGCGCGCACCTGGCGCGCCGTCTCCTCGACAGCGCGGGCCGCCTCCTCGGGCGGAGGCCGTAGGCCTCGCAGGACGATTCGGAACCGGTTCCCGAGGAGATCGCCGATCTCGAGGGACTTCGAAGCGCGGTACGTCTCGAGGACCTCGACGTCCCTGAGCCGGAGGCCCCGGACGGCGTCCTCGGGGACGTCCTCGAAGGACACGAGGCGCGTCGTGAGGGCCCGCTTGTCCTTCGTCCCTGCGAAGCCGATCCGTCGGCGGCTCATGCGGAGGGCCCGGGCGAGCTCGCGAACGAGGCGGTTCGTCTCCCAGTCGCGCACGCGGACGGTCGCGATCGTGACCCCGCCCTCGGGGTCGGGGGGCGGCGGGGCGGGGATCTCGTCCACGATGAAGTCGTCCGGGCTCGACTTGAGCGTCCCCCCGACCCCCGGGGTCGACGTGAGGTAGCCCCGGATGCCGAGGTCGGACTCCATGGGCCTACTTCAGCTCCCTCTCCAGGAGCTGCTTCGCGCTCGCGTATTCCGAGGCGAGGTCCTCGGCGACCTTCTTGAGGACCGTCTGGGGGTTCCCCTTCTTCGTCTCGATCGTGAGGACAGGCTTGTCGAGCTGCGGGTGGCCTGTGAAGTAGCGGGCGTCGGAGACGTCCTCGTGCCGCAGGAGGGCCGTCAGGAGCGGGTACACGACCGTGTCGTCGGGGTTCGAGATCTCGATCCGGATCGAGTTCTTCCCCTTCTCGAGGAGACGCAGCTGCATCGAGGGCGGCCCACCGCGCCCCTCGATTTAAGCTTTTCCGGCCCGGACGGGTGGCCCGGGGGACCCGCGGCGCGGGAGTCCGCGGGGCCCTCGCGTCGGTCCCAACCTAAATAACCCCGACGTCCTTCCGGAGCCGCCATGCCGGGAGGCGAAGGCCTCGACGGGGATGCGTTCCGCGGGAAAGCGGAGGAGCTCCTCGAGGAGATCGCCCGGGCGAGGAAGCGGATCGAGGGGATCCCGGGGATCCTCGACGGCACCCTGGACCGGTTCCGCGAGCGGATCGACCGCCTGATCCGGGAGAGCGAGGTCGACAACTGGCGCCAGGTCAAGATCTTCGTTCGGGACGTCGACGCCCTCGCGGGGGACGTCGCGAGGGCCGCGAAGGAGAAGCGCCTCGCCCCGAAGTACGTCGCCGTGCTCGACCTCTCCCTCCGAAAGATGAAGAAACGGGACTTCTACGGGGCCCGCAAGGCCTGGAGGAAGCTCGACAAGACCGCGGACCAGGCCGCGGAGGTCCGACGCCTCGAGGAGTCGTACCGTGACGCCTACCGGGCCGTCGAGGCCCGCATCCGCGCCCTCCGCTCGGAGATCGATCGCCTCGGGAAGGTCCCGAAGCCGCCCGCCTCCCCCGCGGACTCGCGGGCGTTCGTCCGGCGGGTCGATGCGTTCAACGAGGCGATGACCCGGGACTACCAGGACTTCCTCGCCCGGGCCCGCGGGGACGTCGCGATTCCGATCCTCCTGGACGCAGCCCAGGGCGGGGGGATCGGGATCCCCGCCCCGCCGCGGGGGACGGACGCGGAGCCGCTCCTGAAGCTGCTCGGGGAGGAGGACCCCGCGAGGGCGTCGTTCCAGGCAAAGTCCTTCTACGGCCTCCTCGAGCTCCCGGGGTATTCCGACGCGAAGCTCACCCACACGATGGGGGACGCGCGCCTCGTCCGTTCCGCCCTCGACGCGGCGTGGCCGTGGCTGAAGCTCGTCCGCGACGACGCGAGCCGGTCCCTCCGGATCGAGTGGACGGAGGATGTGGGGGTGCTCCGGCGCCGGGTGCCCGCCCTCGTCGGGTTCCTCGTGAAGCTCGGGACCGCGACGGAGGCCCTCGCCCTGGGACGTGACCTCGCGGAGGCCCTTGAGAAAGGGGACTTCGAACGGCTTCAGCAGGCCTCCCGGACGTACGGGAGCCATGGGGAGGCCGCCGAGAAGAAGTGGTCCGGGGTCCTCGAGAACGAAATCGAGGCGAAGCGGCAGGACGCCGCCGCGCTCGCGGGGTCCCTCAAGGGGCTCCCGGAGCCCGAGCGGTCCTAGGCCCTACAAGGACGGGCGGAACTTGTAGCCGTAATGGATGACGCCCGCCTCGCCCTGCTGGCCCAGCTTCCGGAACACGGCCTGGACCCGCATCCCGATCTTCACATCGCCCGGCTCGACGCTGATGAGCTGGGAGGTCAGACGAACCCCCTCATCCATCTCGAAGATCCCGACGACGTAGGGCTTCTGCATCTCGAGCTGGGCCGGCGCGTCGTGGACGACGGCGAACGTCACAAGGGACCCTTTCCCGCTGAGCCGGAAGCTGTGCATCTTCCCGAGGCTCTTGCGCCCGCAGTCCGGGCAGATCTCCCTCGGGGGGAAGTCGACCTTCCCGCAACTCCCGCACTTCGTACCGATGAGGTTGTATCGGCTCGGGATCTCCCGCCAGAACCTAGGAATCGCCATCTCAATCCGCCCTCCCGAAGATATGGACGACGGCCGTAGCCCCCGTCCCACCCAGGGTGTGTGTGAGACCGTGCTTCGCCCCGACGACCTGGCGCTTGCCCGCCTCCCCGCGGAGCTGCCTCACGATTTCCACGGCCTGGGCGACACCCGTCGCGCCGACGGGCTGGCCGCGGGCTTTGAGGCCGCCCGACGGGTTCACGGACACCTTCCCGTTGAGGGCCGTGACCCCGTCCAGGGTCGCGGGGCCGCCCTTCCCCTTTTCCACGAACCCTAGGTCCTCGATCGCGAGGATCTCCGTGATCGTGAAGTTGTCGTGGACCTCCGCGACCTGCACGTCCTTCGGCGCGAGCTTCGCCTGCTTGAGGGCCCGCGCGCCCGCCTCCGTCGTCGCGTCCATCGCGGTCAGGCTCCGCCGGTCGTGGAGGGCGAGGAAGTCGCTCGCCTGGCCCGACCCGAGGATCCGGATCGGCGCGTCCGTGAAGGACCGCGCCCTCTCCATCGCGCACAGCACGACGGCCGCGGCCCCGTCGCTCAGGGGGGCGCAGTCGAAGAGGCCCAGGGGCTCCGCCACCCAGGGGGCCTGGAGGACCGTCTCCATCGTGATCTCCCTCTGGAACTGGGCGTTCGGGTTCAGGGAGCCGTTCTTGTGGTTCTTCACCGCAACGGCCGCCAGATGTTCGCGCCTGGTCCCGTACTCGTGCATGTGGCGCCGGGCCATCATCGCGTACAAGCCCGCGAAGGTCGCCCCGAAGACGCTCTCCCACTCCTGGTCCGCGGTCCCCGCGAGGATCTCTGCGGCCTGGACGTCCCCGACGTCCGTCATCTTCTCCGCCCCGCCGACGACGACGATGTCGTACATCCCCGAGGCGATCGCGAGGCGCGCCTGGAAGAGGGCGAGGGCCCCGCAGGCCCCTCCGCCCTCGACCCGGACCGTCGGGAGGTGCCGGTCCGCGAGGCCCGCGTAGTCCGCCACGAGGGCTGCCACGTGCTCCTGGTCGATGAACTTCCCCGCGCTCATGTTCCCGATGTACACGGCGTCGATGTCATCGGAGCCGATCTTCGCGTCTTGGATCGCCTTGAGGCCCGCCTCGATCCCGAGGTCGCGGAACGATCGTTCCCAGAGCTCCCCGAACGGCGTCTCGCCGACGCCGATGATCGCGACGTCCCTCATGCGGCGGCCTCCCCGAGGTGGATCTTGCCGCGGAACTTCGCGTACGTCGCGTAGTCCACGAACTTCGCGTCCTGGATCATATCCTGGATCGACGGGCCCGCGCGCTTGAGCCTGCGAATCTCCTCCGTCACGGTGATGTCGAACCCGTCGGAGCCCGCCCCGCTCCCGTAGCCGACGGCGAAGATCCGGTCCCCCGGGTCGGCGACGTCGAGGATCGCGGCGAGGCCCAAGAGGATCGCCCCGCTGTACGTGTTCCCGATGTCCCGCACGAGGAGGCCCTTGTCGAGCTGGCCCTCCTTGAACCCGAGCTGCTTCCCCGCCCGGACGGGGAACTTCCCGTTCGGCTGATGGAAGACCGCGTAGTCGTAGTCCTCGGGTTTCGTCCCCGCCCGCTTGAACAGGAGCTGGGCGCAGCTCAGGACGTGTTTGAAGTACGCGGGCTCGCCCGTGAATCGGCCCCCGTGGCTCGGGTACCGCTGGCCCTCCCGTCGCCAGAAGTCCGGGGTGTCCGTCGTGTAGGAGATCGTGTGGTCGATGTCCGCGACCACGCCCTCCGTGCCGATGACGATCGCGGCGCCGCCCGCGGACGCGGAGTACTCGAGGGCATCGCCCGGGGCGCCCTGGGACGTGTCGGCCCCGATCGCGAGGCCGTACCGGTACATCTTCGACAGGGTTAGGCCCATGCACGTCTGGATCGCCGCGGTCCCCGCCTTGCACGCGAACTCGAAGTCCGCGGCGGTGAGGACGGGCGCCGCGCCGATCGCCTCCGCGACGACGGTGGCCGTGGGCTTGACGGCGTACGGATGGCTCTCCGAGCCGACGTAGATGGCCCCGATGTCCGTCGGGTCGATCTCGACCTTGGCCATCGCGGCCCTCGCCGCCTCCACGGAGATCGTGATCACGTCCTCGTCGGGGGCGGGGATGCTCTTCGAGCGGATATTCAAGGCCCGTCCCATGGCCTCCCCGTCGGAGCCCCACACGGCCCCGATGTCCTTCGGCGTAATCCGGTAGCGAGGAATGTACCCGCCGTAGCTGACGATGCCGACCTTCATGCGATCCTCTCCAGCCGTGCGATGAGTTCGTCGACCTCGAGGTCCGTCCGCGCGAGGAGGATGTTCTCCAGCTCCGCGAGCTTCACGGCGAGCTCGTCGATGTTCTCCGGCTTCACGTAGACGACCATCGCGGGCTTGAGGGGGTGGGCCTTGATCGCGATCATCGGCGACCGCCCGTACTTCACCCCCGTGAAGAGGAGGGCCCGCTCGCTCGTTGTGCCGTAGATCCGGAGGTAGTCGTTCGCGTCGAGGGTCGTGATCGCCTTGATCGAGTCGATCACCGTGTACCCGTTCACGATCCGGCGCACGTTGGGTCCGTGGGTGAGGGCCTTCCCCTCGATCTTCCGGAGGAAGTCCGCGGCCTTCAGGCCCACGGGCCAGTCCCGCATGGATGGGATGACGTCGGAGAACTCCTCGAAGCGCTTCGAGAGTCGACGTCCGGATCTCTGGTCGATCTCAATGAGGGAGTCGACGAGGCGGCGGATCGTCTTGATCCCGGGGGATGAGCGCCGCCCCGCCTCGTAGTCGCTGATCACGCTCGGCGAGACCCGCATGTGCCTCGCGAGGTCCGTCTGGGAAATCCGGAGCTCCTCCCGCCACTTCCGCATCGTCTTCCCGGGTTGGTCGGACAGGGCGATCTCCCCCGCGATCTTCTCCCGGAGTTGGAACTCGACCCTCGGCGGCTCCATGTCGCGACCGAGGCGCGGAGTCCTATATAAAAGTGTCGAAGATGGCATCGGCAGACGTCGAGGCGCCCCCGGACGGGAACGAAGGCAGCGCCCCTCGCGAGCGGAGGAAAAGGGAGGGAAAAAAGGGAAAGGGGTTCGCAGGCCTTCAGAAGTCTTGCACGCAGCGGCCGAGCAGGAACGTCCCGCTCACGGGCTCCCCGTCTCGATTGAGGAAGACGAGGGAGATCCAGGGGTTCCCTCCAGCGCCGCCGAGGGGTGGCTGCTTCGCGAACTCGATTGTGTGGCCCTCGGGGAGGATCACGACATCCACGGACACGTCGGAACGCGCCTCGTGCGGCCCGCCGACAGGGTTGTCGTTGTTCCGGAAGACGAGCCGTGCGTTGATCCCCGACAGCCGGAGCTCGCCGCTCAGGCTCACGGTGGAACCCTGGTTGTCGCAGCTCCCGCCGCTGACCTCCGCCATCGCCGTCGAGGGGATCGCGAAGTCCGCGGCCGCGGAGGACAGGCCCTGGACGCACCGGCCGAGGAAGATCTCCGAGGACAGCGGCTTCCCATCCGACCCCAGGAACTGGAGGTAGATGAACGGGTTGCCGCCCGTCCCGCCCCACACGGGTTGCTTCGGGATCGAGATGCTCTCGCCCGCGGGGATGACGACGGCCGTGGCCGTCGACGTCTCCTCGTGGGTGTGGGTGCCTTTGGCGTTGTTCGTGAAGATGAGCTTCACGCCGAGGCCCTCGAGGGCGATCTCCCCCGTGAGGGTGATCTTCGGTCCGGGTGCGTTCTCACAGCCCGCCGCGGCGGCTTCCGCTGCCACATGGACGTCCATGGGGAAGCTTGCCGTCACGGTCTGGGCGCCGGTCGCGATTGTCGTCGATTCCCCGGTCGTCCCCGCGGACGGGCGTAGGGATGCGCCCACGCCCGAGGCGGCGACGGCCAGGAGGGCGACGACCAAGCCCACGATTGCCAGTTGGTGTCGAATATTCCCCACCTCCTGACTGCGGGGCCCAAACGCGGGACCTCGGATAAACCATGGCCTTCGCTCTGTCCTCATCTGTGCTCGGCTGTCCCCAAACGACGAAAGATTCGAAGGTCGTTCCAAGGGATTCCGACGTCGCGAACCCAAGGGCGCTCGTCGATCCGGAGCCGACCCCGCGGCGCCGATAACGCTTATACGAAGGCCCCTCTTACCGCGCCCGGCATCGGGTCCGTGGGGTAGCTTGGTCTATCCTTGGTGGTTCGGGACCACTAGACTCCGGTTCAAATCCGGACGGACCCATTCCCACTCCATGCCTTTCACTCGATAATCAGTCGATCTTTCTGCGTCGCCTCGCGCGAGACCGCTTCCGACCAAGCGTCGGCCGCCGCCATCCTCGCATAGAACTTCTCCTTCGTTGTAACGCTCGTGTGCCGGAGCGTCCTGGACACGGACTCGATCCCGACCCCCACGGCCTTCATCCCCTCAGCAAGGAAGGGCCGCCGGACTCGACATTCGCCCACGACACCAACCTTGCAGAAGGTCACGTACCGCGCCCGGTTCCAACCGGGCCTAGTGTAGTAATGACCGTCCACGTTCGGCACGAGCGGCTCGAGGGCTTCGGATCACACGCCCAAGGAGCGCAGATGCCGCGCCCGCCGGTCCAAGAAGTCCAAAACTGAGGGTCGAAAGTCCGCTATGATTAGGATTCAATCCCCGCCACCGGTCCATCGGCAGGGGCTCTTCGGGGCGGAGACTCTCATCCGCCACGTCTGGTGTCGAGGCCCTTGTACTCCGCGAACCTGAGAACTGCGCCCGCCGGGGTTCGATCATTGCCGCAGCATTCTCGGCGAACTCCCCTTATCGCCTGCGCCAGGACAGGGTTTGCGCTCGCGGCAATCTGCGGTTTCAAGGCCGCGCGGGAGCAGCAGCGCATCGGCCGGCCCATGCCCGGAGAAGGGTCGCCCCGGTGCTCAGCGGCGCTTGTCGCCTACTCCGGGAGCTCCAAGGCGTGTCGGAATCCGAATCTCACTCGGGAGCCGATTTTGCCTGCCAACCGCGAAGCCTCTTCGTTCGCGAGGGCGACCTCGAGCCGTCCCTGCGGAGTGTTGAGTGCAGCGCGAACTCCCTCCGGAGTCTGGCGGATGCCGAGAAGCACGCCCTCGCGGCCCCCCGAAGGTGTGAGTTCGATATCCGGGGGGGCGAGCACAAGGAACTGTCCGCCGCCGCCCGGTTTCGGGAGCCGTGGGGCGGACGCGCCGAGAGGGCCCAAGACGTTGTAGCCAACGAACCAGGCCACATAGGCGCTCTGGGGATGCGCTTCGACTTCCGACGGTGGCCCCACTTGATGGACGCGCCCCTCCGCCATGATGGCAAGCCTGTCGCCCAGGAACGCGGCCTCGCCGTGGTCGTGGGTCACATAGATGCCCGTCGTGCCCGATTCCCGATGGAGAGTCCGAATCTCCCAGCGGAGTTCATCCCGAAGTCGTGCGTCGACGGATGCGAGCGGCTCGTCGAAGAGGAGCACCTCAGGCTCGGGCGCGAGGGCGCGGGCGACCGCGACCCGCTGCTGCTGGCCACCGCTGAGCTGATCGGGATGGCGGTCTTCGAGGCCGTCGAGGTGGAGACGCTCAAGGAGCTCCGCGATGCGCTTCTCCCGCTCGGCCTTTGGGACTCGCTTGGCCTGCAGCCCATAGCCGATGTTGTCTGCCACGGTGAGATGTGGGAAGAGCGCGAGGCTTTGGAAGACGAGCCCGACTCTCCGCTCAGCAGGCGGGACGTCCGTGATATCTCGACCGTCCAACCAGATACTTCCCGCTTCTGGCCGCAACAGTCCTGCGATCAGCTTGAGGAGCGTGGTCTTCCCGCTCCCGCTCGGTCCCACAAGCGCGAGGAGCTCTCCTGAGCGGATCTCCAAGCTTACGTGATCGACGATGGGCGCAGCTTCGTACCGCATGAAGAGGTCGCGGAGCTCAAGCCTTCCGCCCATGGCGCGCCTCCCGTGCAGCAGGAAGTCGGGTGAGGAGGAAGAAGACAGCGGCACTCAAGAGGATCAGGAGGAGGGACGCCGCCGCGGCGGCCTCGCGGAGCGGCTTGTCGGACGACATTTCCGGAGTCACGAGGAGCCGATAGATCGCCACAGTCATCGTTGTGTACGGCCTTGCGATCGGGTAGAGAAGATTGTTCGCGGCGAACTCTCCCAGGCTTGTCGCAAAGCCCACAGCCGCAGCGAGCATGAGACCGCGTCGGATCAAGGGCAACTCGACTCGGAAGAGCCGGTCGGGCGCATGGCTTCCGAGGGTCTGCGCGGCCTCGACCGCGTCTTCCGGTACACGGTCCAGGCTCGAGACGAGCGTGCGGACGACGAGAGGGAAGGCGACGAGAACATGAGCAAGGAGCATCAGAGGCCATACGGCAAGCCCCAGGGAGGAGCGGCCTGCCCAAGCAAGGTAGAGTCCCATGGCAATCGTAATCGGCGAGATTGCCAGCGGGATGAAGAGCAGCGCGTCGGCCCCCCAGCGGCCACGAGGCCCGAGCCGCCGCATCCCCCATGCGCCGAGAATCCCAAGGGTGACCACCAGGAGAGCCGTGAGGCAGGCAAAGAACAGGGTATTGAGGATCACCTGAAACGTCGTGACATACAGGACCTCCTCCGTAGCGGGACTGAACAGAATCTGGAAGCTTCTGATCGAGAGAGCCCCCGTGTCCGTTTCTAGGAACGCACTCGCTCCGAGGGCTCCGATCGGGAGGAAAAGGAACCCGAAGACCAGCAACAGCCCTGCGGTCACGACAACGGACTCCGTTCTCGAGGCTTCGGCCCAGAGGCGCTTGCGGGGGGGAGGATAGCGGATCGCGAGCCCCGTTGGCCGGTGTAGAATCAGCCAGCGGAGGAATGCCGCAGCCAGTCCGGCGAGGACAAGAAGCTGGACAAGAGCGAGCGCCGCAGCGCCCGCAAAGTCGTTGTAGGTATAGAACCTCGAGAAGATCTCGACCTCCACGGTGCGATTGGTCGCGCCCCCCACGATGAGCGGAACGGTGTAGCCGAGGAACGCATAGACGAAGGCGATGAGAGCGCCTGCGAGGACTCCGCTACGCGCCTGGGGCCACACGAAGCGCCGGAGATGAAGCCATCGAGAGCCTCCGAGGAGTGCGGCCGCCTCGAGCTGTTCTGCATCCGTCTCTTCGAGGCTCGTAGCTGTGAGGACCATCACAAGCGGAAGGTTGAAGAAGAGGTTGACCGCGAGAATTCCGCTCAGCCCTTCGCTCAAGGAGCGGGCAGGCGCGAGCCAACGGCCAAGAAATCCCCCCTCGCCGTAGAGGGAAACGAACGCCACGACAACAACGATCGACGGTAGGAAGAACGGGACGAGCGCGAACACACGCATGAGCTTCCTCGCGGGAAAGTCGTAGCGCGCCAGGATGTAGCCTGCGGGAACGCCAACTACAGCAACGAGAAGTGCCGTGAGACTCGCTTGGAGCGCTGAGTTGCCGAGCGCTCGGAGGACCAATGGCTTCGTCAAGATCTCGACGAATGGCGCCGTCACGCTGGGGGCGTCACGCCAGCTCTCTCCGATGATCGCCGCCAGGGGATAGTAGGCGAAAAGGGCGAGGAAGAGCGCAGGGACCCCCAAGACCACTGCGACCGCCATCAAGTGATGACTTCGAGCCATGTCTCCAGCCAATCTCTCAGCGAGGTTGCGATGAGCTCAGGCGAGATCCATTCATTCAACGGAATCACGTTGGAGGGGTCGATGCTGTACGGAAACTCAACGAAACCGCCGACAATCCGATTCGCCGGGTAGACCCACTCGTTCATCGGGATGAGGTTCTGAACGGCGTTGCTGAGCATCCATCGGAGGAAGGTCTCAGCAAGCTCGCGATGCTCCGTCCCGTTGACCACCGCCATCCCTTGGATCTCCCGCCATCCCAAGATGCCTCCGGTCGAGTTGTGGACCAGCGTCGTGCCGAACCAGGGAGCCTCCCCCGCGAAGCTAAAGCCGTACGCGGGGTCAGTGGCATAGCTGACGAGGAGATGATAGTCAGGCCCTTCGGCGCGTTCATAGAAGAGGTTGAATGCCTCGCTCCAGCCCGGCGCAATCTTGATGTCGCCCCCCGTCGCATTGTAGAGGTCCGCCCACCACGTCCACCAAGGCTCATCGGGATGCTCCTTCTCCCAGTAGGCTTTGTTCCAGAGGAAGAACGAGAGGCCTGAGCTTGAGGTCTCAGGGCTTCCGCTGATGAAGGCTCTGGCGAGCGCAGGATTCGCTGTGATGTCCTCGAACATGAACTCGCCCAGCTCGGGAAAGGCGGTCTCGTTGAGGTACCTCAGATCGTAGTCAAGGGCGATGTAGGAGTACTCGAACGGGACGAGAACATGCTCAGGATCGAGGGCATCGGCCAGCCCTGGCTCCAGGACGCTCAACGGAACGTTCGGTGCGCCGGGCGCAAGCACGCCTTCCCGCTTGGCGACCAGTCCGTTGAGATTGGAGAGCCCCAACACGACATCGGCCACTGGATCCGCTTTCTCAAGCACCAGGGCGTTCTTCATGTCGCCGCTGCTCCCAAAGCGCCGCACCTCGAGCTCGATTCGATGGCTCTCCGCGAAGGAGTCGAATACGAATGCTTGGGCCGCCGTCGCGTTGTCCCCGTAGGCGAAGAAGCTGTCATAGGTGTAGACGATGAGAGTCGCCTGTACCTTGCGCTGATACTGGGCCGCGTAGGCCGCGTAGGCCGCGACCGCGAGGACCGCGCCGATGACAATCGCTGTCACCTTCACCCGCCAATCCTTCCAATCCATGTCCGATTCCCCCCTTCTAGCTCGTCGCTCTCACCGTCTTCGCAGTCTGGACGGTACGCTCGACCTCCAGGGTCGCTGACGTGCGGAACCAATCGGGGGCAGGTCCGTTCCCGACACCGCCCAGGTCGACGAGCATCCCCGCAGCGCAGTGCCGATGCACCATCGACCAGCTCGGCCCAATCACGGATCCGTCCTCACCGGCAGCGAGCTCCCCTGGAATCTTCCGGCGGTCGAGCACGAGCTGGTGCCCGCCGCGGCGCTTCAGCCTCCTTCGGACCGATGACCCGCATCTCACGCGCAGGTCGAGGGTCTGGAAGGAGGGACCACTCGAGCACAGGTTCGGCGCGATCGCCGCGGAGTGGTTCCTTGGCCGTCTGTGCCGCTCCCGATCCTCGATGCGCTCGATGCCGAGGGACCCCACGGCCGGGGGCCGTGCGCCGTGCGCAGACCCTGCGCCTAAGGCTACCGACTCCGGAGACATTCCAGCAATCGCTCTTCGGGGTGCCCGAGCTGAAAACGCCCCATGTTCCCTACGCCCGCATTACCGGGATCAGGTTCCAAGGGTCTATCCCTCACTCGGGATACTCTCAGCCCCTCTGGGGCTCCCCGGGATCACGATGCGGGGCGGGTATAATAAGGTTGTCCGAGAGCGGGATGGCACGCCGAGGCGTCCCTCCTGAAATCGCGGAAGCAGGTCCGTGCGACGTCGAAGTCATACGGGTCGTCCCGCGCGGACCGTGCCGCGGGCTCGGTTGTTGTGAGGATGATGGCATGCCGCGTGTCAACGTCCGCGTTCTCAGTACGCGACTCCAAGTGCCGCAAGCGGTCCGATCGCGCATTGCCAGGTTACAGGCGTGAATCGTGCTCTCTTGGGATGTATCCAGGAATCTCCTCGAAAAAAGGAGACGCGG
>Ga0209521_10000186_pt1 | contig 42808 bp, 61 predicted proteins | sample Rifsed19ft4_FD_184016 | JGI IMG/M metagenome (GOLD analysis project Ga0209521, IMG submission 184016) | Soil microbial communities from Rifle, Colorado, USA - sediment 19ft 4 (version 2) | ecosystem: Environmental > Terrestrial > Deep subsurface > Rock core/Sediment | place: Rifle, Colorado...
ATGCGCCGGCCAGCAGCCTCACGACCGTGAGCGTCGCCGCGCCCTCCGAGCGCGTCGAGCATGCGCCGGCCAGCAGCTTCACGTCGCCCACGACGACCCTGGTGCCGCGCGTGCGCCACACGCGGTCGCGCAGCGCAGACGCCATCTGCACGAGCGTCCCGATCGTCGGCGGACCGGAGGACCGAAACGGTCTGTGCCGGTAGATCTGCGCCGCCATGCTCGCGCCTCAGGTGAGCAGTCGCGACGTGAGCGCTCCGGCCTCGAATCGAGCAATGTTGCCGGTCGTGATCACCCGCGAGGTTTCGAGCGCACCGCGCCCGACAAAGTTCGCCTCCGTGCGAGTGGTTGCATGACGAAACAGACCGAAGTGGGTGATCGACGCTCCGCTCGACCATGATCCAGTAGCAGCGGCGAACTCGATCTCAGTTGCGTTCGCGACCACGCATGGGTCCGCATCCGTTGCGACCGACCAGTCGGAGGCCGACGTGGCCTTGGCGGCATAGCCGGAGCCCGTCACCTCGTTGGCGGCTTGGCCGTCGCTGCCTGGGTCGCCCGTATGGAGCGACACCCAGAGCACTCCAGCGGGTGTGGTGGGAGAGCCCTTGCCGAACAGCCAGTTGAGCAAGTGTCCCATCGTGAGTTTGCCTAGCGACATTTGTTCATTCTCCTACGCGCATGGTGACAGCCAGCAACGAGCCAGCGCCAGCAATGGCGCATAACAGATATATCCACCGGTGCCACGCGGGCACCCTCAACGCTCGCTCGAGTCCTGTGATGCGCTCCAGCAGCTCTGTCTTGACCTCGCTCAAGCGCTCGAAGATTTCGCGACGCTGCGCGCCGAGGTCAGTGTCGAGGTCGCTGATCGTCTTGCGTAAGGCGATCGTAGCCGCGCGCACCCCCAAGCGATCGCCCTCGCCGTCGAGCTCGCGGAGCAACCGATCGACCTTGGCTTCGACGTACCCGATGGAGCGGTGCAGCTCGCCGGCTGTGGGCTCGTGGTGTTGCGTCATCGCGCGCGGGTTCGGGTCGGTCTGCGCTTTCGCAAAGCGGTCATCGCGCATGCTCATGGCGCCTCCGTCATGAGTTCGTCGGCCGTCGGCACCACGAGCTCGGCACCGTCTGGACTTGCTCCGCATAGGCCATCGAGGAGTGGACCGGACCTGATGCCCACCGGCCTCACGAGCGCGTACATGACATCGAGAGCGCGACGCATCTCCGTCTTGGCGGCCGCGAGATCGCCGCGCTCAATGGACTCACGTCCTCGAGAGGCATGCTGAAGCGCGGAAGCTGCGCCGCGCACGCGCTCGAGCGAGCCGGTGATCGAGGCATCGGCGCGATCGCCGATGAAGCGCTCGATCGCGTCCACCCAGGTGAGGACCTCGCTCGCCATGGCGTTTGCGGTTACTAGCTGGGGCAGCTCTCCGGCACATGCTGGGCACGAGAGTGCAAGCATCAGCGCGGCGCTCACCTGCGCGAGCGGCGGCCAGGACGACAGCGCGTAGATGCCCACGGCGAGGGCGGTCGTGGCTAGCTGTCCGATTCGATGAAGCGACACGCGGCTCCTATGGCTTTGGCAGACGCATCGGTCCGCGTGAGGTGGGCAGGATCACGTAGGTGTTCTCTGCGTCGGTACCGCCCACCAGAACGTTGCGGTTGCCGTCGGTCGCTGACGCGGGCCACTTGTATCGATCCGGCAGCCGCAGCGCAGCGCGCCAGCTCACGCCGAGATCGAAGCTCGCCAGCAACCAATCCTGCGAGGTGTCTTCGTCGCGAGCGATGCAAGTCGTGACGCCGTTGCTGTGGCAGAGGCCCGATGCGTAGTAGAACGCGGGCGCGCGGCTCTGCTCGCCGTCGTAGCGCGCACCGACCTCGATCTGCGCGACCGACCATGTCTCGCCGGCGTCCTCGCTGCGCCAGAGCTGCCCGTTCAGCGTCGTGACGAGCACGACCGGGGAGGGCTCGCCCTCACCCTCGTCCCAGCACCAGCACGCGCTCGAGATCCCGACCAGGCCGGGCTCGACCGTAGCTTGCGTCCAGGTCTCCCCATCGTCGTCGCTGTATTGTGCCCGTCCGCTACCGCCGCTATCGGTGCCGAGCGCCAGGATGCGAGTGCCGAGCGCAAGCACCCTCGAGAAGCCTCCCGTGAGTCCGCCGCCAAACGCGACGGGGGTGAGGCTCTCCCAGGTCTCGCCGTCGTCCGTGCCGCGTTGCAGCACCGGCGACTCGGTTGTCGACACGCCGACCGCGCACCAGATGTTGCCGTTCCACACCACGTCCGTCAGGAAGCCCGGCGCTGGTGAGGTGTCGGGTGATGGGTTGGTGAAATCAGTGCCGGTGAGTGAGTTGGCCGGCACCGTGCGGATGCGCCCCTCGAGCACGCTCGCGCTCACGTAGCCGACGAAGATCAGCTTGCGGTCGCCGAAATCCCCCGCGCCTCCATGCGCGATGCCGCGCGCAATCATGCCCGTGAGCACGGTAGAGGTCCATTCGTCGCCGTACAGGCTGCGGCACAAGAGACCTTGGGTGGAGCTGTTTTTCCCGACCGCGGCGAACATGCCGGTCTTACTGGCACCAGCGCCCGGCCCATAGCAGACATCGTCCAGCATCGTTGTCGTACCGCTCACCACCACGCTGGTCGCGATGTCGAGCTGCGGAAGGTAGAGGTTCGCCTCGAGGAACCGCAGCCACCTTGCGTGGTGCTGCTGGAACCAGTTGAAGTAGCCGGCTGGCGGTCGATAGCCGTTGGGGTATCCGCGATTTTTGAGCAGCTCGGTCGGCTCGACGGCTCCCGGATATCCAGCGGCCGCCTCATCGGCGAACCGCGGCAGCTCCTCTGGTCGTTTCTCGCTCATGTCACCTCGCTCATGTCACCTCGCCATCGCTCACGCTGGCGAGCGCGCCGTAGGTCAGCCCGCGCCCGAGGTCATCGAAGACTTCGGTGCCGTCATCCGAGAACGCGAACACCTCGTCGATAGGTTCGCTGAACCACTCGAGCAGGCCACGCACGCCAGCCGCGCGCGCGCGCTGCAAGATCTTCGCGATCTCGACACCGTCCAACTCCGTGATCGGCTCCTGCACATCGATCGTGAAGGCCGCCGGCGGCTCTTCACGAAGCTCCAGGTCCTTGCCCTCGACGAGCTTCTCGACGATAGCGATCACCTGCTCGGCTAGTCCGCTCGAGCGGTTGACCATGACCCTCGCCGCGATCCAGATCCGGTAGGATTCGTCGCCGCGCCCCTGGCGAGGCTGCCCGACGATGCGACCGAGGCGATCGAGCTGCACGCCTGCTGCGAGCGGCAGCTGCGTACGCACCAGCACGTCCCACAGGGCGTCCTCGATCTCCTGCACCTGCTTGAGCAAGCTGCTCAACAGAGCCTCGAAGACCGGCAGCCCGCGGAACTGCGCGAGCGGCAGCCGCAACCCGTCCTCGACGTGGTTGTCGACGCGGGCCAGCGTCATGCCGGGCTCCCGTTCAGCGTGATTCGGAAGCGGTCGTCCTCTGCCTCGGTGCTCAGCCTCGCGTACTGCGTTGGTCCGATCGCGACCGACGCCACACCGGTCGAGCCAGCCGTGACCTCGGTCTCGCCAATCCCGACGACGGCATCGAGCACGCCCGGCACATTCAGCACCGCGCACAGCACGCGCGACCGGAACGCGTCGTCGCCGAGCCCCCAGTAGCCGTTGCGCTCGGGCGTGTGCACGGCTGCTCGAACGGCGTCGCGGAGCACGAGCCCGCTCACGCCCGCTCCGACCTCGACCGTTGCCGCGATGCCGACCCAGATCTCAACCAAGCTCGAAGGCGTGTAGCGCACCGTCTGCTCGTCGCCCTGCGAGTCCTGCACCTCGATCTCTTCCTCGCCGTGCGAGTAGATGCCAGCCGGCTTGTTGCTCCAGATCGAGTGGCCGATCGTCGTCGCGAGCCCTTCGCCCTCGCCCTGCACGGTCGCTTCGAAGCTGTGAGGTGGTAGCCCGGTCTGGAAATCGAACATGTGCGAGGTGTTCTCTCTCACCACCGCGTCCTCGACGTCGTCGAGCGCAATCAGGTCGGCGCGGATGCCGTCGACGGTGCCGCCACCCGCTTGCGCGAGCTCGGCCTCGCGGCGCGCGCGGAACAGCACGTCGGACTCGGGCGTGCTGTCGCCGAGCTCGGCGTCGAGCACGTTCGTGGCCGCGTTCCAGCCGCCGACCGATGTCTCGATCACCGTGAGGGTCTCGGCGTTAGCAACGATTGGGCCGGGCGACTCGGCTTCCGCCGCGACATCATAGTCGCCGGCGCCGATCGACGTCACGGACTCGAGCGTGATGAAGCGCGCGCCGGGGTTGCCGTCGACGCTCACCACACTGCCGGCCGGCACCGTCGTCGCCGCATCGAGAGCGAGCGTGAGTTCCACGGTGCTGCGCTCGGCGTCCTTGCGGATCGAGCCCGTCAGCGCCGCGATAGCGTCGAGCTGCGCTGCCTCGGCCTGGTCCGGATCGCCCGCGGCGTAGACCGATTCTGCGAGCTCCCACAGCTCAGAGAGCTTGCGGGCCATCACGCCGTTCATTTGGCCCAGCACCGAGTGCGCCGACACGTCGAGCGTCGGGTCTATCGTGGCCTTCTGGTCGGCCTCAATCTCCGCGAGGATCACGGCGAGCGGCTTGCGACTGAAGCCTGTGTCGGTGACGCCGTAAGTGGGCACGCTCGATCCTCTGCGAGCAACGTACCGGCGGCTGAGGAGGCCCGGACCCCTCTAGGTGGCCTTGACCTTCGAGGCTGCGACGCTGCCCGCGGGAGTCAGCACGGCCGCGTCCCATGCAATCTTCGCGGCAGCGAAGGCCTCCGAGCCGGTGGCGCCGACTCCTGTGCCTAGCATCGTCGAGATCGCAGAATGCACCTTGCCCGCGAGCGCGACCGCATCATCTGCCGACACGTCGCCGAGGTGCACGTAGTCCTCGTCGATCGCGATCGCTGGGCCGTCCTCGCGGCGGAGCACGAGCTTGCCCGATGGTTGCGCGCCGAGCTTGTTGGGCTCGGCCGGTGACAGCGCCGGGATCGCGTACGCGCCCGAGAGCCCGTGCGTCCGCAGGTCCTTCTGCCGGTGGATCTTCCCGTCGCCGATGAAGGCTTCGAGCGAGCATTCCGAAAACATCACCCACACGAAGTCGCCCGGGGCGAGCGGCAGGTGCACGAAGTAGCCGCCGCCGGCGGGATGTCCGATCGGCACGTCGCGCAGCTTCGGCAGCTGCTCGTGCGTGGTGGTGCCGTCGCGCTTCGGCAGCGCCAGCTCGATCTGGATCTCGACGTCGGCAACCTGACGCGCGGAGTCGTACGAGACGATGCGACCGGGCAGCGCGGTGTGGAGCGAGCGCCGGAAGGCCTCGAGTGCGGAGCGGATCACCTCGGTGAGGGTGGGGGTGGTGCCTGCCGTCATACCGATTTGCCCTCGCAGTCGACGTACCAGGGGCCGCCGTGTGTGTCGCCCAGGTAGGTGGCCTGCTCGACGCGATAGCGTCCTTGCGCGTGCGCGGCCTCGAGCTCGACGGCGCGGCCGGGGAAGATGTCGGGCTGCAGCAGCGCACGGAACTTGATCAAGCCGTCGCTGGCCGGCTCGGGGCTGCCGATCAAGCCGGTGCCCGGGCCCAGCACGATGGCGCCGGCCCGCAGCGGCTTGCCCTGCTCGAGCATCTGCAGCTCGCCATCCTGCACCGACACCTGCAGGCCGAACGAGCGAGAGAGCTTCTGCAGCTCCTGCATGGCGTTGCCGGCGATCGCGAGCGGGCCGGCCGTCTGGTCGAAAAGCAGCTTGCCGTTCAGCTCCCCGAAGGCGTTGCCGGCAGACAAACCGGTCTTTTTGATCAGCGCATCGAAGACCTGCATCAAGCGCACGCCGGGCCGGAACGAAAGGCTGGCGCGGTTGCTGCGCTGCTCCTGCTCGGAGTCGCCGCTAGACAGCACCGTCACCCAGTCCGGCCCCTCGCGGTAGCTGTAGGCCTGGCGCATCTGTCCGAGGAAGATCTTCGGCAGCGTCGACTCCGTGGGCTCGAGCCCGATGCCGGCCAGTGCCGCGTTCACGTCGGGCGCGACCTCCGGCGCCGCGTAGCCGGCCTCGAGCTGCACGACTGCCCCGCCTGCCTCCTGCAGCTCTTTGCGGTGGTCGCCGTTCAGGTTCGTGACCCGGATTTCGGCCGTGTTGGGCTCGGGCTCGAGCGACTTGTCGACCTCGAAGGTGACGCGCAGCCGCTCGAGCACGAGGCTCCCCACCGTGACCCGGCAGGCGCGCCGAAAGAGCTGCTGAGCGGCCACGCGTTAGCCCCCCGGGTTCTGCAGCGCGAGCTCCTCTACGTCGACGTAGACCAGCTGCACGCGCGTGCCGAGGTCGTCGAGCGTGGGCGGCAGCATGCTGCCCGTCGCGTCGACCGCCACCAGCGAGCCGGGCGGGCGACGCGTGCCCCGCACACGCCGCAAGAGCGGCCAGTCGAGCACGAGCTTGCACCGGTGGATGGACTCGCCGTGCTCGTCGGCCAGGCCGAGGTACCAACGGGCCTCGCGCTGATTCCATTGCAGCTCGAGCTGGTACTCGCGACCGTCGAGGCTCGTGCGCTGCGTGTAGTGGGGCACGCCAGGCGATAGCGGGATCAGGTGTGGCATCAGAACAGCCCTCCCGCCTCACCCAAGGCATGCAGAGCGCTCTGCTCTACCTCGACCGGCGGCTCTTTGGTCGTCTGCTTGCCCTTGCTGACCTGCTTCTCGGCGCGTGCCTCGGAGCTGGCGGGTGACCCCAGCGAGCTCTCGTTCACCTCGCGCTGCACGATCCGCACGTGCCGCAGCGACACCTGAAAGCGCAGCGAGGTGAAGGTGGTGACGTCTGCCGGCACGTCGAGGTCGGTGATGACCATGTCGGAATAATCGATCAGCGAGGTGTGGACGGTGACGAGCCGCCCTTGCTCTTTGATGGCCAGCAACTCGTTAAAGCAGTCCTTGACGCGGTCGAAGTCGGGATCGAAGCCGAGCACGCTCGCCTCACGCGACTCCTTGATGGCGAGCTCGCCGAGCGGTCCGACCCGCACGGCGGCCTCGCCAAGCCCAAACGGCAGTTTCGCGTTGACGGGGGGGACCTCGACGGTCGTGATTACCGGGCGGGTGCCGTTCGCGTGCGACTCCGGGGGCCGCACGGGCTTGTTGCTGATCACACAATCGAGCGTGATCTCGTCGGGCTGCGCCACCACGTGGTCCGTCACCTCGCTGCCGCTCTCGACCGGGTGCGTGGTCACCTCGGCCGTGAATCGATGCCGCTCGGACACCGTGCAGTCGATCCAGACGCCACCGATGTGGGCGTTTTTGCTCTTGAAGGTGACGCCCAGCCCAAGCGCATCACCAGCGAGCGCTGCGAGGTCGGGCATCAGTCGACCTCCTCGCTCAGCGCTTCTTTGGCGTCGCGCAGCGCGCGCCCGAGCCCTTCCTCGGCGGCACGCCCGATCGCAGGCGCATCCTTGGGCGAGGCGTTGATCGTGGTGTTGGCGATCACCTTCTGCTCTACAACTCGGGGCGAGACAGAAGGGGCACGCAGGGCGAGAGGCACGCCGCCGCCGAGGTGAGAGCGCAGGGACGAAGGCCCTGCGCCTCTGCCACCCGTGGCGCCGGTAAAGACGTCGACCACGGCTTTGCGCATCGCACCCCAGACGCCGCCGACAGTCTCAACGATCGCCCCGGAGACGGCCTGTACCACCGCCTGTTCCGCTACGGCTCTCACGTCCGTGCCAGTGTTGATGATCGGGCGTGTCCCTTGAACAGGTAGCTGCGGTCGCACAACCGGGCTAGCCGGGCTAGGCGGCTCGAGCTTCGGCCTCTCGCCCGTCTTCGGCAGCAGCTTGTCGATCAGCGCTCCGATGATCGGCAGGTCCCTTAGGAAGTTCACGAAGTGCTTGTCGATCTCCGAAAACCACTGCTCTGCCTCGCGCACCAACCGCACGAACTCTTCGAGTCCGAGGTTCCAGTTGTCGAGAAAACGCTTGGACGAACCGAGCCCGAAGAGCTTGTCGACCACCTCGCCGATCACACTCTTGCCCCCTCGGAAGAACGTGATGATGTCGTCGACCGCGAGGCCAACCAGGAAGAGCACAGCCGCCAGCTTGGCGCCCGCCAGGATGGCAGGCAGGAACGGCGCCAGCATGACGATGCCCATCACGAGAGCGCTGGCCGCCAGCGCGCCGATCGCCACGAGCGCGAGGTTGCTGTTGCGCGCGAGGTCGCCGAAGCCGCGGGTGAGGTTGCGCACGACCGCCCAGAAGCGCTTGCCGATCGGCAAAAACTGCGTGCCGATGCGAGTCATCAGGTCTTTGACCTGGTCCTTCGCGGCGCGCGAGGCGTTGGCGTACTCGTGCGCGGTGCGCGCGGCGTCACCCTGCGCCTTCACGGTGTTGGACAAGATGAATTGGTAGCGGAGCTCGGTCTTCTCCGCGACGTTCATCTCCTGCACCTTCTTGCGAATTCCCTGTGCGTGCGCGAACTCCTGCAGCGTCGCATCGAGCAGCACCACACCGAAGCGTCGGAGGGGCTCCGCCTCGCCCGCGAGCCCAGCGCGCAGCGCGATCAACGCATCTGATTCGGCCGTGTTGAAGAAGCTCGCGAGGTCGATCGCGAGCTTTGCGATCGTGGTCGACATCTCGGCCGCGGCCTCGCTCGAGCCCGTCATAGGCCGCAGCATCGCCCCCATGGTGGCCGCGAAGCCGCGCAGCGTGAACTCGCTGCGGCCGACCTCGACGCTCATGGTGCGGCTCCACTGCCGCACTTGATCGGCCTGCGCCTCGAACGACTGATCGATCACGTTCTCGGTCTCGACCGCGTCGCTGGCCAGGTCGATCATTCCCGCGGCCGCGCGCCGCACGCCGTGCAGCAGCGCCACGCCACCGAAGAGGCCTACTACGCCGTCGAGGTTGCCGCGCAGCCCGGCGAACATCCCGCCCGCGCGTTGCGCCTGCGCGCCAACGCCAGCGAGGCTCGAGCCCGCGGCCGCCGCAGCACCACCTACGCCCATTAAGCGCCCGCGGGCGTCACGCAGGCGGCCGTTGGCGTCGCGCACCGCTACATCGGCCTGCTTGACGGTGTTGCGTATTTTTGCGTATGCCGCGTCCGCACGCTGCACCGACGCGCCGTCCAGCTGGATGCCGAACAGCGCAATGAGCTCGCGGACGATCACTGCTCAGCCTCCCGCTGCGCATCGGCCTCGAGCGCGTCAAACAGGTCGAGCGCGTCGTGCGCGTCGAGCATGTCGTCGAGCGACCAGTGCGTCTCGAGCTCGTGCAGGGTCACGTGCACGCGCTCCGAGGTTAGGATCCGCCAGAAGTCCCAGTTGAGCCGGTCGGGGACTGGACGACTGGGCCCTTTCGGAACGACTCGATGGCGGCCCTCACGTTCACCACGCCGCCTAAAAAACTCGCGAAGTTCACCCCGATCGCGAACAGCACAAAGCCGAGCCACTCCTGGTAGCGCGGCGGGAAGTGCAGCTGTGCCTGGCTGTCGAGCGGGATCCACGCGCCCGTGGCGTTCTGGAATGCGCCGCTCTTCGCGAACGCGTCCGAGAGCTCGATCAGATCCGCAGCGCAGAGAGAGCGCGCGAACTCCGAGACAGCGCCTCCGATGTCGACCTCCGTCTCGGTGATCTCCCCCAGCGTCTTGCGGCCATCGAGCACCGCGGCGAGCGTCGGGCCAGCGACCCGCAGCACGATCGGCAAGAGCCTCAGCGCATCGTTGAGCCGGAGCTGCGTGACGCGATAGCTGTGCTCGCCGATGCGGCGCTCGTGCGCTTCGAGGGCCATCAGCTGCCGCCGCTGATCGAGACCAGGTGTGCGCAGCGGAACTTCCACTCGTTCGTGCCCGACGTCTTCGAGTACTTCGGGTCGGGGCCGCGCGCGATCCAGCACTCCTTGGCGGTGTGCAGATCGTGGCCGAGCTCGTCCTTGATATACAGCGGCGCGACGCCAGCGCCGCCGCCCTCGAGCTTGTCGGCGGCGTGCACCGCCGTCAGCGCGCCGTTGTCCGGGTGCGTGTCGGTGAGGCGCAGCGTGACGGTGGCGCGGTCGTCGTTCGTTTGCTCGCGCGTGACGTCGCCGGTCGCGCCGACCGAGTCTGTGAAGGCGTCGGCCTCGCGAGAGATCTCGACGAAGCTCTCATCGGCGAACCCCTCGATCGTGAGACCGGCCCACACGAAAGTCAGCTTCTTGGGGTTGCGCAGCTTGAGCGTCACACCGCCACCTTGCCCTGGATCTGCACCGTGTGAATCGCACCAGCGCAGCGGCCGGTGAAGGCGATGTCGGGACCGACGCGCGCAGCACGATCGACCGACGACATCGCCGCGACCTTCTTGGCCGTCACGCTATAGGGAGGATCGTCAGCAAGGCCGCCGACGTCGACCGCATTGCCGAGGCGGGCGTGCACCACGTTGACCAAGATCGCCGCGCCAGCATCCGTGTAGGGGATCTTCACCCGCTTCACGAGCTCGGCGAAAACGTCCTCTTGGATGCGCGCGTGCAACCAGTCGACGAATCGCGTGATGTCGGCGAACTCGCCGCCGGCGCTGAGCCCCGGGAAGGCAATCGACTTGCCCGCAACCTCGTAGTAGTAGTTGCCGCCCTTGTCGTGAATGGCGGTGCGCTCGGAGGTCTTGAGCGCTGATACCGTCACACCGCCGAGCGACTTGAAGGCCCAGGTGTCGCTGCCTGGATCGCTCGGGAAGCGATCCCCCATCCACGCGGCGCCTGCGTACTGCAGGTTGTTCTCGCTGTAGATCGGCACCGTGCGGACGTAACCCGCAGCCACCAGTTGGCTGAGGATGCAGTCGGTGACGGTCGAGTCCTTGATCTCGCTGTCGGACAGCGTCGCCACGAACTGGATCTGGCGAGCCTCCGCGTAAGCAGCAGCGACCAACACCTCGGCCGCGCCGTTGCTGTCGAGCAGGAGGCCGTACCACGCCGGGTCCTCGGCCGTGATGGCCGCGAGGTCCGCCGCGAGACCAGGATCTGCAGTCAGGTTCTCGACGCCGAGCTCGCTGTGCAGGTGCGTGCTGCGGATCGACGCGAGGTCGCCGGTCGCGACCGTCGTAACGGTCATGTGCGTGGTGTTGTCCGCGCAAGCGACGCCAGCGAGCGCGTCGATCATCGGCTGGATGGCGTCGATGATGCTCGCCACCGACGCGCTGCCCGGCACCGTGTAGGTGATCTCGGTGCCGTCGACGTCGAACAGGTACACGAAGCCCTCGGCGGTGCTCTTCGGCGTGAGCCTATAGGTGAACACCGGCGCCGTCGCGCGGCGGCCGACCTTCAGCGTGGTGATCTTCGGGTTTTGGGACAACACCGCTTGCGCGACCAGGTAGGCCGCGCTCGTGACCGCGAACCCGTCCGCCACCATCGCCTCGAGGGCGTCGGCGGCATCGTACGTGAGCACCCGCTGGCCGATCTGCACCGTGTGGTACGCGGCGATCAGCGGCACGCCGAAGCCTGCGCGCGTGAGGCTCGCGATTTCCTTGTCGATCGTGACTTGGACCAGCGTGTCGAGGCTCATGGTGGCGGTCCTATCAGCTTGCCGGCGACCTGCAGATTCGCGGGAAGCGCGTCGCCGTCGATGTTACGGAGGTCTGAGGAGACCCGCACGCGGTTGAACCAACCGAGCGTCCCCACAGCGTGGTGCACGGCAAATGCCACTTCGAGATCGAAGAGCGCCTGCTGCTCGAGGCGGCCAAGCACGTCGTCGGCGAGGATCGAGATGTCGCCCATGCCGAGCAGCGCAACGCCCTGCCCTGCGAGCCAGTCGATCGTGCTCGGCAGCAGAGCCGATGCCTGTAGGCGATCCGCCCATTCGAGCGCGAAGCTACTCGGGTCTTGCTCCCGCGAGACGATTCGACACTGCACAGCGACCAGGCGGAGCCCGCAGGACGTGGCGTGGAAGTCGCTCCCGTCTCCAGGGTCAGCGAGTGTCAACGAGTCTGCACCGTCCTGACGGACGCTCACGATGCTGAGCTCGGCATAGGGCTTGTAAACCACCGCCGCTGCTTCGTGCTGCCACAGCACCGGGATCTGCTGCGGCGCCGTGCTCGACTCGATCCAGGCCCGTAGCGCTTCATAGAGCGTACTCCATTGGGCGGTCATTTGACCTCTGAGCTGATGGAGTTTCGGAGCTGGCCGTGGTGGATGAGAGGCGTGCTCGAGCCCTTGCGGGCCACAGTTGCGGGTGCATTGGGCGGAGCAATCCCGTCGGCGATCGCCTGCTTGACATCACCGACGACGACCTCGCCGAGCAACTCCAGTCCGTCGCGCAGAGTGCCATTGCCGGACAACGCCGCTGCCCCCACCGCTCGCAGGATCCCGAGGTAGCGCGTCTGGTGCCGGTCCACCGTGGATCGCAGAAAGGATCGCTGCGGGATCACGGTACTGCCGACCGTCGCGCCGTATTCGTGGACGGCGCCGATCTCCGCATTGGTGAGCGTCGATCCTCGGTGCTGGGCGCCGGCCTCTGTGCCCTGGATCCCCACCGTAAGCTCGCCGCGCTGGCCTGCAGCGCGCACCAGCTGTGCCCATCCTCGGTCGCGCTCCACGAGGGACATCAGAGCGCCACCGGGCCCCGGTAGGTCAGCCGCCTGAGGCGCAGATACGCGTCCAGATAGAGCGTGCTGCCGTCTTTTCGCACTAGCTTTGCGCGCTCCCCGAGTGGGCTCGACGCCACCACGTGCGCGGCGTAATAGCCCGCTCCCTCGTAGCTGCGCTCGCCCCACACCGCGGCGAAGACGACCCGGTGCGCTTCGTCGATCGCCGCCGCAACCACCGTCCCCGGCGCGTTCGCGAACTCGGGGAACCGGGATAGGAAGGTCGCGCTGGTCAGCAGCGTCGGCACGCTTCAGCTCTTCGGGCTGGTTCCCGACTCCGGTCCGGCCTGCGGGTCGCCCTCGAGCTCGCGCAGTCGCGCGAGCAGCACCTTGGTGACGCTGACGCGCTCTTCTGCGCCGAGGAACGCCTCGAGCTGGTCGACGTCGTTGCTCGACCGCACGTGCTCGATGGCCGCCTTGGCGGCCATCGCCCGGAAGGCCGCCAGGTCGACCACGCCGCCCTCGGCGTCGTCCTGCTTGTCGCCCAGGCGCTGCGCTTCGTTGCGCGCCGCGTCCTTCGCGGTCCGCTCGGCAGGCGTGCGCGTCGCTTCGAGGTGCGCCGTCAGGGCTGCCGTCATCGTGACGACCACCCAGCCCTTGCGCTGCCACAACGCGAACTGCGCGTTGCCGAGCGCGCGAGCGGCGAGCCCCGTCGAGACGGGGTTCTCTCCGGGGACGAGCCTCACCGCGCCGCCGACCTTCTCGCCGGGCAGCTTGCCGAAGACCATCGAGAGGACCCTCGGTTGCGTGTTTCGGACCTTCACGAGGTCAGCCATGGGAACGATCTCCTTTGCGGGGCCGGCATGCGAGCTCGAGCCCGGGAATCAGATGCCGTCCATGCGCGCGAGCGACAGCGGCTCGTAGATGGCCATGCCGCCGACGCGCGCCTCACACGGCACCTGGAAGGCGAGACCCTTGATCTGCGGCTCGTACTCGGTGAAGGGAAGCACCAGCATGAATTGCAGCGCCTGGGGGTTGTTCCAGTACGTGAGCGCGGCGGGACCGCCGTCCTCGCCGGCCGTCTCGAGCTTGTGCCACGAGGCGATGTTGCGGATGTTCTGGGCGTTCTTCTTGAACACCGTGAGGATTGAATCGCTGTTCTCGGCCGCGCCGTAGGGCGTGCCCGAGATGTAAGCGAGCCGCGTGGGAGGCAGCAGCAGCGAGTCGCTGAAGCGATTCTCGTGCGTGTTGAGGCCGACCTCGGCGTCGAGCGCCATCATGTCGGAAAGCACTTCCTTGGCGGTCTTGTCGCCGCCGTTCCACTTGGAGTCGGAACCGGTGCCGGGAGCGGCTGCCCCCAGGATGGGCAGGTTCGGATGCGTGAGCACGCCGCGCAGCTTCGAGGGCGCGTCGCCCACCGCTGCGATGCGGTCGATCAGGCGATCGACAGCCGCACGCGCCGCGAGGCGCTTGCGCGCCGGAAGCGGTCGCCCGCTCTTCGCTGCGGCCCGCAGGTCCTGGCGGCTGTATTGGTAGCCGTCGCCGAGCGATCGGATCTTGCCCGTGACCTCGCTCACCACGACGTCCACCATCGGCAGGTCGTCGGCGTAGTTGGCGATAATCTTCGCAACGCCCGTCTGGTCCCACTCGTCGTAGCTGTACGTCTCGGCGCCCGGATCGATCTCGGTGTTGATCGGAAAGTACAGCAGCGAGCGGAGCGGCGTGTAGCCGACCTCCGTCTCGATCGAGAGCTTGTGCATCAGCTCGCGCACGAGCACGGCCGTCTCGTTCGCGTCGAGACGGAACTCGGACGTGAGGTAGGTCGAGAGCAGTTGCTGGAGCTGTTCCTCGGTCATTTCGAATGCCTCGTGTGAGTGTGGCTGTGGCTGTGGTGCCCGCCCGCCTAGCGCTCGATTAGAGGAGCTCGATTTGCGCCAGACCGGCGCCGGTGCGGCCTTTGCAGAACTTCGCGTTGGGCACCAGTGCCGCAGTCGTGGTGTCGGCGTCGGCCCGGAACGCGCCGAGCTGCGATCCGCCCGAGCCCGAGGCGTAGCGGCAGTACACGGCGCCGCCCTCGTTGACCGTGCCCTCGGTGTTCACCCAGATGCGACCGCGGTGCTTGATCGAGATCGCGTCGCCGTCCTTGTAGCCGCCGGCGTTGGCCTCGCGGGCGGTGTCGCAGCGAGCGACGCCCAGGAAGGTGCCGGCCGTGATTTCTCCCGTGAGACGCGGCAGTCGGCATTGCTCGGCCTGCGAGGCTGCGCGGGGATCTGTGACGACGCCGATTCCGAACGGCACCTCTTGGCCCTGCGCGACGAGCGTCGCGGCCGTGATGTCGGACGAGCCGCCGGCGACCGCCACCGTCATGTCCGCGTCCTCGCTGGTGTTCTCGACGAGGATCTTGTTCGTGCTCGAGCCCTCGGCCGTGAAATCGCCCGAGGCCGCCTGCAGGTCCGACAGCAGCCCGTCGCGCACTTGCTGCGTGGTGCTGGTCGAGGCCGTGAAGCTCGCCTTTTCGACGCCGTTGATCGTCACCGTGTAGGCGCCATCGGCCGGCGTGGCGTCGACGGTGATCTCGACCAGCTTCTGCGTGGTCAGCACGCGGGAGATCACCTCGCTCAATCCCGTATCGACATCGCCGCCAGCCATTCCGGCTGCGGGGGCTTCGCTGTAGCTGAGCTGCGGCATCGGTTCTCTCCTGTCGTGGTTCGTATCGGGACCGTGCGCGCGGTCAGATCACCAGGTGTGCGCCCAGGCGCGCGTGCGCTGCTCTTCGGCGTCCTGCCGACGCTTGTCGGCGGCGTCCTTGTCGTCCTTGCGCGCGCCGGCCGATCGATCGCTCTTGTCGTTCAGCGCGCGGCGCGCGCTGTCGTTGCGGTCGGTGGTGCGCTTGGTGACCTTCTCGTCCGCCGTCTCCGCGTCGAAGCGCGCCGACACGTAGTCGTCGCTCTTGCCCGTGAGGTCGAGCTTGTCGTCGAGCTTCTTGAGCACCGCCTCGCGGACCTGGCGATCGGTGAGACCGTCGTACTTGTAGTCCTTGTCGAGAACCTTCGCGGCCGCAGCGACGACCGCGGTGCGGGCCGCCACGAGGGAGTCGAGCCGCTTGGGATCCTCGAGCTCGGTGATCTTCTTCTTGCCGTCCGCCACGTCCTTCTCGAGGCCGTCTGCGCGACCTGCCGCCTTGTCGCGCTCCGAGGTCAGCTGCGTGATCTGCTCGTCACGCACGAGCAGCGCCTTGCCGACGTGGGGTGCCAGCGCCTTGGGGATCTCGTAGTCGACGCCATCGATTCGGATCGTGATCAGGTCCATCGGCTTGCGCGCTCCGGGTGACGGTGGGTGCGATACATAACTTACCGGCGGCTCAGGAGACCCGGACGCGTCGAAGCACTCTTCGAGGACCGCGCCCTCGGCGCCCAGGTCGAGATCTCCCTTGGCGTCGAGCTTCAGCCTCACGTCCTTGCCCTGCCGTCCCCAGTTCTCCGGCCCGAGCGCTACGTGGTTGTAGACGATGCGCCGTTGAATGGCGTCGTAGGGCTCACCGGTCGTGACGTGCGGACCGTACAGCGAGCCGTCGAAGCGACCCGACGCCACCTCGATCGCGCAGTCGTAGCCGCACGACAGCTCGACGCGATCGCGGCGCTCGACGCCGTCGATCATGTGCGCATCAACCACCGTCATCGAGGCAGCGACGTGCACGCCGTCGCCGTCGCGACGCACGTCATCGCCGACGTGGCCTACGCCGTAGCTGCGCACGTTGGTGGGCTTCACCATCTCGGGCGGGTGCAGGTCGGTGACGGGCGCGCCGCGCAGGCTCGCCAGCGAGTCCTCGCGGAACACCTCGTCGGGTGGCCGGAGCTCGCGCACGGTCGTACCGTCGGCGCGTCTGTAATTGAAGACGCCTACGCGAGTCGGATGGCCGTCGACGCGCAGGAAGCCCTGCGAGGTGCGCCGGCCCTTCGTCGGCAGACGCGAGAAGTCGTAGCGCGCGGGCACGCCTCGACCTTAGAGGTCGGTGAGGAGGCCCGCTCTACTGCCAGCCGCCTGCGTACTTCGGCGCCTCGATGCCGCGGGCTCGGAAGTGCTGCTCGCGCAGCCCGAGCAGCCGCTTCCACATCGCAGACTGGTCGCGCTGCAGGGCACCGAGCGAATACCAGACGTTCTCGGGGAGCTCGCCCGTCTCGTCGAGGTAGGCGAGCGCAATCGCCTCCGCGCCTGCGGGGTCGTCTTTCTGGACGTTGTCGTACAGCTCCACTGCCCTCATTTTATCGTCCAGCCAATGCGCTCGAGCTCGGTCGCCAGGACCGTACGCTCGTAGGCTTTCAAGCCTGGCACGACGTCGGCAAAAAGACGAGCCGCCGACGCGGGGCGGGGCACCGAGTCCGTGCGGCGTTTGTAGGCGATAGCCGTCTCTTCGAGCACGCGCAGCACCTTGGCCTCCGACCATCCGGTCAGCACCTGCAAGCGCGAGCAGACCACGGCGATCATGTCGTCATAGGACCGCAGAAGGTTGCTCACCGGCGCCCACTGGCCTGTCTTCTTCGACACTTCTGGCAGTCCAAGCACGTCGCTTCCCTGGGGGCGGCCCTTGATGCCGAGCAGCTTCCGGGTAGTACGGCGGGAGAGGACCTCCGTCACCACCTCCTCCACCAGCAGGCCGGACAGCGCGTAGAAGATCTCCGGCCCGTGGCCATGAATGGTCTCGTGAAAGAGGGTGTTTATGGACTTTCGGTGTAGGTCCGTGAGCTGGGCGCCGCTTCCCTTGGCGAGCTCTGCCGTGGCCTCCGACAACTGCTGCGCGACTACGGGGTCGATGGTCATCTCTCCGGTGTCGGTCTTCCACGATGCCCGGATGCCAGGACCAGGACTCGCAACCGTCACCACGTCATCGCTCGGAAGTGCTGGCTTTTGGACAGCGCGCAGGCTGCGTTGCACGAAAGACCGCGCCGCCGCCCGAGCGGCCTTGCCACCGTCCTTTGCCTGCCAGCCCTTGGCGATTGACGCCCGGGCGCCGCGCGCACGCGACGTCGTCTGCTGCGGCGTAGCGGCCGGAGCGGCGGCCGGTGCAGCCGCCGGCGGCTGCACGCCCATCGCCACGAGCAGCTTGTCGACCACGGGGATCGCCGAGCACCTGCAGCGCACGTCGCCGCCAGGGTGGTTGTGGCCGCCGGCCGCGTTGGTGACCGGCGCCGAGTCCCAGCGGCAGCGCTGGCCATCGAGCACGCGGTGATGCGGGCGCACCCGCTCGTCCTGCGAGGTGCTCCAGTCGTACTCCGCGATTCCGAGGCGCGTTTGCCGCACGCGCGTGAGCTCGCCGTTCAGCTTGCCGACCTGGTCGACGGCGATCAGGTTCGCGCGCGAGCGTGCGAGACCGAGCTCGCGTTGCAGGTCCCTCGAGATGTCCTCGACGCGTCGACCCTCGCGCACGCCGCGCAACGCAGCGGCCTCGATCCGTGCGAGCGCCTCAGTGCCGAGCGATCCAATCAGCTTCACGTTCTGCTTGGCGAACGCTTCGAGCTGCGCCTGCTGGTCCTCGGCGACGGGCAGCGGGTTGAAGCCGGTCTGTAGCTTGAGCGTGGCGCCGAGCTCGGCCTTGTTGCGTGCCGCGACATCGACGGCGATCGTGCGCACGGCCGTGTCGATCCGCTGCTCGTTGACACGGGCCTCGTAGTCGGCGACCGCACGCGCCATCGCGTGCTCGACGTCGTCGGCAGGCGCGTCACGGCGCTCGAGCTCGCGTGCGTGCGCGAGGATCGCCGGCATACGCGGCAGCAGGTGCTCGCGCACCGCGGCCCCGAGCTCCGCCACCATGCCGCGCAGCAAGATCGAGTAGCGCAGCGCCGCGGCGTTGGGGAACGCTGGCGGACGCACGCGAGTACTCGGCCGGCGTGCGAGGCCGCGCTCGCGTGCAAGCTCGCGCCGCATCCGCAGCTCGAGCGCCTTCTCGGGCCGCAGCACCGCTACTCCTCTGGCTCGAGATCAGGCTCGGGCTTCGGTGCGTTCGGATCGATCGGCTCGGGTGGGTTCTCGAGGCGGTCTACGGCGTTCTCGACGCCCAACTTGAGCATGGTCTCGCGCGCCTCGACGTCGATGCGGGTCTCGGCAGACCAGCCCCCTGGACCGAAGCGCGAGAGCGCTACCTCTTCGGGAAACAGCACCTGCGCGTGGACATAGGCCACATCGGATTCTGCCTTCAGGTTCTCGATCTCGGCCTGCTCCTTCGCGGTCGGCGTCCAGAGGGGCTTGAAACAAATGTCCCACGACTCCGGCTCGCCGCCCTGCTCGTGCCACAGCATCGCGAAGAGCTTGCGGAGCTGCGGCTTGACCTGGGCCTCGCGCTCGGCTGCGCACTGGTCGCGAAACCATCGCAGGTCCGACTCGCCGGTGGCGTTCAGGCCCGACGGTGATTGCCCGAACGCGATGGTGGCCGGCATGCGGGCCGCGGCTGCGAAGCGCAGCACGAACATCTGCATCACCTCCGGCACGCCGGTCAACGGAGTCGGCTTGCGCTCGAACTCCTCGCCGTCCGCGTCGAGCAGCACCGCCCGCACGGTCGAGCGGGCGAGGTCCATCATTTCCATGCGGGCGTGGATGACGTCGCCGCCGCCCGCTGCCATCTGGTCGGCGAAGCCCCGCATCTTGAACACCGCCTGCGCGACGTCGGCCATCAGGTGAGCGACCGAGCCCCACGTGGTCTCGAAGTCTTGCAGCACCTCGTGCACGCGCTGCAGCACCGACTGGTCCCAGCCCATCAGCGTGCGACGCTTGGTGGGAGTCGTGCGAGCTCCGCGGAAGATCAACATTCGCGATTCGTGAATCGCGAATCCGCCGGCGGCCGAGGAGGTGACGGGCCCGGACGAGGGCACGCGCGTGATGCGGTAGAGCTGCGGTCGGCCGTACTTCGGCGCGCGCGGGTCCTCGTAGTAGCTCAGGACCTGCATGTCGCGCCGATCGAAGGCGGTCAGGAACGTGACCTTCTTGACCTTCGCGGGATCGAGCGGATCGATCTCCCCGAGCCCGTCCTCGACACCCACATACACGCCCCCACCACCGAAGAGCCTTCCCCAAGTGAGGCCTTCGACGAAAGCCTCGTGTCCGCCGAGCTCGCACCAGCGAGCCATTAGGGCGTTTGCCTGCTGCGAGTCGTCGCAGGTGAGCTCGAAGCCCGAGCGCATCATTTCGTCGACGGGCAGCTCACAGACGCGCGCCGCGAGGTCGTTGCCGTCGTAGAGGTTCTCGAGCTCGGAGTCGCTCAGCGGGATCGACAGCGCGAACGCCTGGCCGCGGCGCTTGTCCCGCAGCACGTTACCGAGACCGGTGATGGTGTTGATCCAGCCGTCGTGGCGGATCTGCCGCCACACGTGCTCGACAGTGGATCGACTCAGTACGCCTCGCTGCATTCGATCACCGGTTCTCGAGCGCCTTGCGCCAGCGCTCCATCCCCACCGTATCCAGCTCTGAGAAGGCCCGGGACGCGGCGTCGATCTGGTCGGCGTGCTTGCCTTCCGGGAAGGCCTCGGCCTCGGAGAAGAAGCTACCGTTCCACTCGCCCCGCACCACCTTGACGTTCTGGGCCTCGGCCTGCGTGCTGAGCGGGCTCGCGTAGGTGATCTTGTCCTCCTTGGCGACGAGCGTGCGGACCACATGGCCGGGCAGCATGCGCTTGAGCTCCTGCGCCTGCGCCTTGCCGGCCTGGCCTGGGTCCTGCCAGCACGCCTGCACTACCTTCGGGCCGTCCTGCTGGGCTGTGGTCTGGATCAGCGCCCGCACCTGCCCCGGCGAGCCCCGGAGGCTCACGACGTCCTCGAGCCAGAATCCTCCGTCCGAGTCGATGGCCATCAGGACGCCGCGCGTCCACGACGGGTCGGGGTTCTCTGGTGTGGGCTTGCTGGCCGCGAGGTCCCAGCCACGCGCGCGCCTGATCACCTTCGCCCGTGGGCACGGCTTGTCGACTACCTCGAAGAAGCCGCGTTGGAAGTACAGGCCCGCGGCCGGCGCGATGTTCCAGTTGCCCTTGCGCAGGCGCAGGCGCTCGACGCTCTGCAACGAGTGCAGGTTCGCCTCGTAGCCGGGATCACCGTCACGCAAGATCTTGTTGTCGTCGAGGGTTGCGGGGATGAAGGTGAAGCTCTTGGGCGGGATGCGACGGCCGTTGGTGTCGACCATCTCGGGGTGCTGCGCCTCGAGCTCCTCGCGGCTGTCGCTCCAGTGCAGCTGATCGTCGCGGCGGTAGAACCACCGCACGACGCCGGACCGCTCGGGGATGGCGTAGCCGTCGGCGTCGATCCACCAGTCGACGAGCCTGCGCACCCAACCGCCGACGGGATCGCTCGCCGGGACCGGGTTCATGGTGGCGCGCACGTACGCGCGCACGTGCGACAGCGAGCGAGAGCGGCTCAACAAGTACCAGAACTGCGACTCGAGGAAGTGCGGCAGCTCTTCGAAGTGGATGCCCGCGTACGCTTTGCTTTGGTGTTGTTGGGTGTTGAGCGCGTGTTGCAGGTGCGAGAGCTTGACCGATCCCCCAGCCGGCAGCGCCCAGGACAGCTCGGTCGTGTTGGAGCGCGCACCGAAGCGCGGATAGTGGGCGAGCGTCTCGGACCAGATCGACTCCGCGCCTTTGAGCTCGCCGGTCGTGCGCCGAAAAATGATCGCGTTAAAGCGCGGATCGTCGAAGTAGCGGGTCGGGTAGATGGCCTGCGACCAGCTCTTGCCGCCGCCGGCGCCGCCACCGAAGAACACGATGTCGGCGTCGGACGAGAAGAACGCTGTCTGGGGGCCTTGCTGCGGCGCGATGCCGACCGACCACCAGTGCTTGCCGCAGGTGCAGATGTGTTCGCAGGCCGAGAGTCCGTCGTCGAGCAGCCTGCGCGCGTAGACGGCAACGCGCTCGGGCGGATGCCCGCACCTCACGGCGCCTCGTCGCGCACCCGAATGCCCGCCTTGCGAAGAAATTCAGCGGGGCTCAGGCCGTGGTTGAAGCGTGCCTTAGTGAGGATGGCGTTGACGACCCGCAGGCTGCGACGGAACCGGCTGTGCCGCTTGGCGCACGCCTTGGCGCAGTAGTCGTGGTTTCCGGTGCGGCGCACAAACATCTTACTGCACCCGGGGCACTGCGCGGCGCCGAAGTTCCGCCGGCGCAGCGCGTGCACGTCGAAGACGGGACGCTCGCTGCTGAACGTCGCCGGCGTCGGCTCGCCTCGCGCGTGGGCGGCGCCGACGTTGCAGCCTTGGCAGGGTCCCAGCTGCGAGGGCCGCTGCTGCGCGTGCTCGTGCCGGCGCACGCACGCGGCGCGTGTCAGCACGCACCGCAGGGGCACGCACCGGAAGGTGTCAGCCACCGTCGGCCTTTGGCTTGACCCGGCCCGCGCCCGGATAGTGGTAGTGCACGACCGCGCCCGTCGCCGGCAGCGGCGCGCCGTCCTTGCCGGTGTGCTCGTGCTTCTCGACCACGAGCCCGACGATCTTGGCCAGCAACGCCAGCGCGCCGAGCTTGTCGTGCTGCTTGACCGCCTGGCCGTGCCGGCCATCGCTGCCGAAGATGTCCCGCACCTCAGCGACCGCGTACAGCTGATCGGCGGTGAGGCTCTTTGAGGCCTTGAGGCTCACGCGATCGGAATCCCACTGCGCCACCTGCCCGACGTCCGAGGTCGCCAGCACGAGCAGCCGCCCCACTACGCTCTCGAGGCTGACCCCGAGCTTCGAGCACACGTCGCTGGCGCGCCTCTTGAGCTCGGCCTGCAGGTCGGGGTCGCGCAGCATCTCGTAGGCGCGCTCTCGAGCGCTACGCGCCGGAGCCCCGGCCGCGCGGGCCGCACGCGCGCCGTTGAAGTCTTTGAGGTACTCGAGCACGAACACGTCGCGCTTGAACGTCGATCGCTGGCGGCCCTTCTTCTTCACCCTGCGACGCCTCCGAACCGAGCGGCGAGCTGCTCGACGGCCTCGAGGCTTGCGCACTCGATCTCGAGCCTACCGAGCCGCACCAGGAAGGGCGCCGGCGGCAGCTTGCCGGTCAGCGTCACGACCTCGAAGCTGGCTGTGCAGTCCTGGCAGGTGGCGGTTCTTGTCTTGGGCATAATCGGCTCCTCGGTGGTGGGCTCGGGCTCGGCGGCCTGGGTGGGGGTCGCAGTGGTGATGGGCGGGGCAGGTTCCGGCACAGCAGCCGCAGCGGCGGCAGCGGCAGCCGCCTTGCGCGACTTCTGAAACCCCCACGCGATGTGGCCGCGCTTCTTTGGAGCGGCGATCGGGATCGAGGCCGGCACGGGTGAGCCGATCGCGGGCGCGTCATGGTGCGGCTCGCCGCGCCGGTGCGAGATCCCGATCGGGCACTCGGTGCAGGGGGTGCGGCCGTTCTTTCGATCGGCGCCGTTGTCGCGCACGTACCGTAGCGCGCAGGTCGAGCGCGAGAGCTTGATGCGCAGCCGATCGCAGCGGAAGTGCTCGGCCATGTGCAGGGCGAAGGTCATGCGGCCAGCACCGGACCCAGCGGCCCGAACACCTTGCGGAACAGCGGCAGCTTGGGGCCCGAGTAGAAGATGGCCTGCGCGTAGCGGTTGCCGCTGTGTGGCGAGCCGTCGTGGGCCAGGAACGAGATGCGGGGAGGGAAGCAGACAGGGAGCTTCCCCAGCAGCGCGCGCTGCCACGCCGTGTCCGTGCAGGCGTTGACGAGCAGCACGCCGGCGCTGAAGTCGAAGCCGGCGCCCTCGAGGAAGCGGCGCGCGAACTGCTCGCACAGCGGATCGCTGTAGGGCGGGTTGAGAAAGAGCGTCGAGGACTTCCACGGCTGCGTGAGGCCGTTCTGCGCGACCGTGTAGTAGCGCTGCGCCCCCACCACCGCCTGCGCGCGATCGTTGCTGGCGGGGTCGAGCTCGATAGAGCCCAACACCCGGCGGACCATCTCGATGATCGCGGGCGGGGTGCCCCAAGCGTCGCCGTCGAAGTCGCTGGCGGACGTCACGGCGGCGAGGTCGGGGGCGCGCTTGCCGGACTCGACGCGTGATCGAGCGGTCTCCAGACGCGCGGACCACTCACCGGCATCGAGCTTGGCCATCTTCTCGTATCGCGCGACGTCCTGTCGCGTAAGGCCCAAGCGTTTGAGCTCGCGAGACTTCGACGGCGGCAAAACCTGTTCGGTTTCCGACAGGTTCTTGCGCGGCCTGCCACCTCCGGTTGGGTGCTGCTCCATCTCGAGCGTGAACTCGCCGATCCTGCGTTCGTAGCGGCGCCCCAGCACGTAGGTGTCGGCGTGCGCGATGCCCACGACCCTGTGGCGCCGGGTGTACTCCTCGATCGCCTTCACCTTGTCGCGAATCTCGACGGCTTCGTCGACGCTCTTAACCTCGGACAAGAGCGCGCAGGCCTTCTCGAGCGAAGCCGTGATGGCGAGCGTCAAGGCACGGCCTCCATGACCAGACCGAATGGACGCATGCCTCTCGTGAACGCCTCGCCGCGGTCGCCGACGTAGAAGACCGCGATGTCCTCGCGAATCGGGATACCGTTGCAGTCAACGTCCTGGCGCCCCTCTGCGAATAGCACCTTGGCCACACGCCCCAGCCGCTGAAACCACTCGGACCCAGTACCTGGGCGACTGATCACCGCGATACCCTGCCGAAACGATCCTGCTGCGAACTCGGCCACGAGCCTGGAGAGCAGCCCCCTCCGGCTCGCGGAGACATGCACGATCACCGTCGACGCGCTCCATCGATCCGGCTCGTCTCCCGTGATTACGAGGGCATCGGGTCCTGCTAGCTCTAAGAGCGCGCTGAAGACGGGCCCGTGGATCCCAAGTTTTTCGCGACTGTACTCCGGATCCCATGACGGGCTTGCAACCAGTGGTCCTTCGGCTCTCCGAAGAATCCTCGCCTTCCCAAGCGCGATCCGTTCGGCAAACTCGACGCTCGGAACCTTGGCCAGCCGCTCAGCTCGATACACTTCTTGATTAGAAAATCCGTAGTTCCTGATCGTGTCTTGCTTGGTCACCCTGGTAGCGCTTTGCGTCTTCGGACTTGGCCCGGGCTTCGCCAGGGCGATGCCAATGGTTATTTCCCCAATTCTGCGCTTCGCGATTTGCACTAACTCCCAGGCGGCCGCATGAGCTTCTCCCCCGCGATCACGTGCTTCGGCATATGAGCGCAGTGCCTCCGCCTGTGATTGCATCTCCCTAAGCTCCCAAAGGTCACTGCATTCGACCAGCGCCGTGCGCGCTGACTCGATTTTTTGAAGTGTGGTGATTTGCATCTGCGTCATGCCTCCTCCCTCGCCGACTGCGGCAGCACAGCGCCGACCTCGCCCGCTCGAGCCGCCCACGAGCCGATAAGGATCGCCGGCGCCGACTCTTGCCCGACCACGGGCCCGACCGCTCCGCTGTCCTGCACGACGAGGCGCGCGCGCACGAGCTCGGCCGCCTTCGCGGTTTCACGTGACACGCGACCGATACCGACAGCGTCGCGCCAGCGCTGCGGATCGACGGTGAGGCGCCGCGTGTTGGGCTGCCGGCACGACACCCACGCAAGCCGCCAGCTCGCACGCGTCTCGCCTGAACCGAGCAGGCTCGCGAAGCTGCGCTTGCCACCTCGGTGATGCACGGGCGGCCGCTCGAGCACGAGCACGCACGGCACGCTCGCGAGTGCGAAGAGCTGCACGGCCGCGGCCACGACTGCGCGGACGGCCTCGAAGTCGAGCCCGTCGACCTCGCCCCACTGCACGAGCCGGCCCTGCCCCCAGATGGCCCAGCCGGCGTGGCGGCCGGGGTCGACCGCCAGCACGACGCAGCGGTGCGGTCGGTAGCTCGCCTGGCGGCGTGGCTTCTTGGGCCGCTTCATGGGCAACACCCGGCTGCTCTTGCCTCCTCTTCGAGCTGAGCGGCGCTCACCTCTCCGAATGCGCGCTTCCTTTTCCCCAGCTCTTCGGCTGGCCACGGAGACCGGCGCACGACCAGCACGCGCGCCATCGCGCCGGGCAACTGCACGTAACGCAACGCGATGTCGGTGCGTGTCGAGCACCAGCAGCACACCGTTGCGCGTCGCCGCACCGGGTTTCCGTGTTGGCCGAAGGTCCGTTTGCCCGCGTCGTCGAGCACTTCCTCGTGCAGGACCGCCGCAGCGCATCCGCATGCCGGACAATGCACGACGGTGCCGGCGGCGAACGATGCGTCGATCTGGGCCTGCAGCGCTTTCGCAGCCGCGAGCCCTGCGGCGGCAAGAGCAGCGGTCGCGGTGACGGTTTGTGACGGCTCCGGGGGCGCGAGCGCGAGCTCAAGCGGCACTGGCTGCGTCATGCGGCTCCTTGGGCGTCCACACGCTCTCTGGCGGCTGCCAGCTGCCGGCGGAGGCCGTCCGCTTGCTGCGCGTAGCGAGGCGCCTCGGCGAGCTGGTCCGCCACCTGCTCGCGCGTCGAGGGTGGGCGGGGCTGCTTGGTTGCCTCGCTCATCCCGCACCCCGCAGGTCTGGGCCGGTGTCCCGAACCCACGCCACGACCTTGAGCCGCGATTCGATCCGCGGGTCTCGGTACGCCTCGATGGCCTGCTCGCGCGCCAGGTTGGTGGTGATGAGCGTTCGGGCGCCTTGCCGGGCCTCGAGCAGCTCGCGCAGTGCCAGCACCATCCACTCTCGGTCGCGGCTGTGCTCCGTCCCGAGGTCGTCGAGCACCAGCAGGCGCGTCGCGAGCATCCGCTCCTGTTCGGCCGTTGCGTCGAGAGCCCGACTGGCGAAGGCCCGCACAACCGACGCGGCGGGGCGCTGTAGGCCGCCGAACTGTGCGAGCGCCATTGCGGCCGCGACCGTCTTGCCGCAGCCGGCTCCGCCCTGAAGCACGAGCACGGGCGGCTTGCCGGGCGCGAGCCAGCGCTCGGCCGCCCGCTGTGAGGTGCCGCGCGGCTCGAGTCGCCCTCGCACGAGAGCGTCCATGACCGGACCTGTGAGTGCCAACGCGACCCCCGAGACCCGGATCCGTTCGCGACGCTGGTCGCGCTCGATGTTCTGCCTGGCCTCGTGCTTGCCGCGCTCATGCTCGAGCGCGGCCTCGTCGTCGACGGCGCCTGAGCGCTCGACGCGCGCCAGCACGTCCCGCAGTGCATCTCCGAGTCGAGCGGTCACGCGTCCACCCATTCCGGGTTTGGCTCGCGGGCGAGCTGGTCCGCCACCTGCTCGCGCGTCGAGGGTGGCAGGATGCCGCTCGCGCGCTGCGGCTGTGGCTCCGGCGCGTCGTCGACCCACTGCTCGAGCTGGGCGAGCAGCACCGCGAGACCGAGGTGGCGCGCCCGGACCTGCGAGTCGCGCTTGAATCTCTGGCAGGCCGCACGGAAGAGCTCGAGCGCCGTGGTGCCGCGCTCGGCCGCGAGACGCTCGAGCAGCGGAACGACGGCTCCAATGCGAGTCCGCATGACCCCGCTCGTCGTCAGCCCGCCAGCGCCGTCCCATGCGTCGGCCAGCTCGCGCTGGGACTGGGACTGGGTGGGACTGCGTGGGACTGGGACGGGGTGGGACTGCGTGGGACTGGGACTGTGGGACTGGTGGCCCGCAGGCGCGCGCGCGTTCTCGCTCTCTTCTGGTAAGATTGCGTATTCATTTGAGATCTTAAAGTCTTGAGGAGAGGATTCAGAGATCGCGCGCGGAGCAGTCCCACCAGTCCCACCCGGTTTTGGTACCGATTTTGGGGTGGGACTGGGGTGGGATTCCGTCGTGGGACTGGGGTGGGACTGGGGTGGGATTCCGTCGTGGGACTGGTGGGACTGGGACTGCGTGGGACTGGTGGCCGCGAGCTGGCGGGTCACGGCGCCGAGTAGCTCCACCTCGGGACCGAAGCCGGGCTCGCGGCAGAGTCGTGCGCGTACGACCCCGAGCGCGGCGATCGCGGTCTCGAGCGATTCTTGCCGACGTGCCATCACCAGTCCCCCAGGCGGCGTTTGTTGGTGCGGACCAAGGGCGCCTCCGATCAGGAAGGTTCGACCGTGGGGGGCTCGTCGGTGTCGAGGTCGTCGTCGCTCTCGTCGCGCTTCTCGGGCAGGCGTCGGCTCTTGGGTGTGCGTGGGCGCTGGAATTCGGGCTGCGAGAAGCCGGCCTGGCACTCCTCGGCCGTCATGGTGCGGGCTGCGACGGCCTCGCCGGTGTCGTCGCGGCGGAGGATCATCGACTTGCCGATCCAGTCCGCGTACCAGGTGCAGGACACGATGCGGTCCTCGCTCTGTCGGCGCACGACACCGGCGAGCTCAACGCGCTCGACGGCGAGGCCGTCGATCTTCCCTTTGTAGTGATCGCTCTGGCGCTTCTTCTCTGCCTCGAGCGCCGAGAGGTCGTCTTCGATCTTCGCCAAGCGCATCGCGCGCTCGTTGAACTCCGTTTGGGTGAGCCTGCACGCGAGTACGCGCGACTCGGTCTGGTTGGTCTGTTGGATGGGCTCTTCGCCCGGGCTGCTGGCTGCGTTCGACGGTGGCTTCTTGGGCACGGTGGGTCCTCCTCCGGAAGCGCGTGCGTACTGACTGCGCGGGGTGTTGAGATACGGGCGAGTCAGAACCTCCCTGCGCCGCCTGCGCGGGCAGCGGCGTCGTCGCTCTGCGGGGGGGTGCAGAGCGCGGCTGCGTCGGGCTGCGACGCAGGGAGCGGTGGCGGGGGCGCGGCGTAGTAGCAGGGCATGCACAGGCCGCGCGTCTGATCGAGGTCGAGGCGCTGCGTTTGCGTGCTTGCGGGCAGCAGGCAGCGCTTGCAGCGCTCGAGCGGCTTCACGCGGCACCTCGTTCGGCGCGCCGCATCACCGAGACAGCGCTCGCAGCGTCGTGCGAGTAGCCGTAGGACGGCGCTCCGCGCGTAGGCGCAGCAGAGGCGCCGCAGCCGTCGAGCAACGCGACATAAAGCGCACGGATCATGACGTCGTCTCGATGCGGTCGAGAAAAAGGTCCGCGCCCCCACGTGCGTCGGCTGGCTCCGAAGGGGCAGAAGAGGCAGCCCGGAAGGGCGCGGATCTTTGGACGCCGTCGAGCGCGCGGCACAACTCGCGCAGCACTGGCGATGCGCTCGCGAGCGCATCGGTTTCGCCGACAGGCACTCTCACCGAGCACTGCGACCGGCAGCGCGCGCACAGTCCGCGCGCGTATTCGTGCGGGAGCATCGTCTCTCCGCAGACGCACACGATCCTGGCAGGAGCGGGCGCTGGGCGCAGTTCGACGATGCGGTCGAGCAGCTCGGGGGACGAATCGATCACAACGCGCCTCCGCTTCGGATCTGGGCCCGCTGTTGCGGGCTGAGCCCGTCTTCTGGACGCCGAGCGCACAGCAGATCGATCGTCCGCGAAGCGCTCTCGACCGTGGCGCGCCGCACCGACTCGCCGATCAGGTGCGCGAGCAGGTCGGAGCGGTGAGGCGCTGCGGGCTCTCGTGCTGCGAGCGGAAGGCCATCGATCGGCATCGGCCCGCGCGGCTGCCGAGAGAGCAGGTCGGCGCGCAGGAAGAGCGAGAGCGGCGAGGGCGAGCGAGCGAGCAGCGTCAAGGCGCACCTCCGTCGGCCACGCCGGCGTCGCCGGCGTCGTCTTCGTCGGCCAGGTATGACCGGCACCAGTCCCGCACCTGGTCCGAGCGCGGGGTCGTGGAGTCGGCCGCGTACGCAGCGCGCGCCAGCAGGTACACGCAGCCGGTCGCGATCCCGATCGCGACGCTCAGCCCGAAGCGCTCGAGTGGTGAGACGGGGCGATGCGTCTTCATCGCGGCCTCCCGCGCTCGATCGTCCTGCGCGCCCACGCCGCCGCTTCGAGCGCCGCGTCCGCGAGCTCGAGGGCTTCGTGCTCGATCGCCTCGAGGTCCAGCGTCGACAGCTCGCCGTCCTCGAGCGCGCGCGCAATCTCGCGCGGCACGTCGGCGGCCTGGTCGGCGACGGCCGCGATGCGGGCCACGTGGTTATCGGCGTGCAGCACCGCGGCATCGAGCAGCACCTGCGCGCCGTGCGCGGCGGCCTGCCAACGAATCAGCTCGAGCGCCCAAGCGCGCGGACCCGCGGCGACGTGCAGCACCGACGGCGCGTGAGGCTCGTGCATGTGCCCCCAGCGCGACACGTGCGGACGGTCGGTGCCGGTGGCGTCGGCGAGCTGCTCGTGTGTCAGCTGCGCGCGGTCGGTGGCGAGCCGCTGCGCGCGCGCCAGTGAGGGCTTTAGGTGCTTGGGCCGCAGCACGGCGGGGCGCAGCTTGGGAGCGTTCATGGCGTCGGCTCCTCGGTGTCGATCTCGTGCACCCCGAGGCGGCGCGGTGGCAGCGGGCCCGCAAAGCGGCACGCCTCGCGCAGCTGATCGAGGTGGTAGGCGAGTAGCCCGAGATCGCCTGCCTCACCCACCACCGCGCCGAGCATCCGCTGAGCGCTCGACTGCACGCGCTCGAGTACTTCGAGCCGCTCGTGCAGCCAGCTCGCGATCGGCTTGGCGGTGTCCTCGTCGTAGCCGTGGCGCTCGCAGGCCTCGACGTGAGTGGCGATCGTGGTCTGCTCTTCGGTGAGCAGGAAGCGCTTGAGCCGCAGCTCCTCGATCAGGGGAGTGAGGCGGTCGACCAGCGCAGCCACGATGCCGTCGCAGTGATCGCAGTCGTCGTGGTAGCCGTCCTTGGCCGACCGCAGCGCGTCGAGCACGATGGTCGCGGCGTCGTCCCTGCACGACCGCGCAGGCACGGGCTCGGGCGCGTCGGTGGCTTCCGCGAGCTCGGGGCCCGCGGTATCGATCGGGCATGTGGTCATGGCGCGAGGCGCTCCGTTGTCGCGGGACGTCGCGTCCGTCTTGGCCAAGCACCCGGATCGATCCCGATGACGTCACGAATCTTGAGCGCGAGCCCGAGTCCTGGGCCGCGCTCTCCCAGCTCGAGCGCTGAGAGCATCGATTGCGAGGTTTCGAGCTGTGGCGCCGCCGCTTCCTGGCTGAGGCCTTGAGCCTCGCGCCAAGCCAGTAGCAGGAGCCTCGGATGCGCAGGATCGTCACGTTCCACGCCCTTCTAACTACTTCCGTGGGTGCCCAAAGTCAACACTTCCGTGGTTGAGGTCAAAACTATAGTCGTGGTCATGGACTCGTTGGCCACGAAACGATTGGGCTACTTGCTGCGGTGGCTGCGGCAGCGTGACGGCCTGAGCCAGAAGGCGATGAGCAAGCGGATCGGTTGCTCGCAGGCGCAAGTCGACAAGCTCGAGAACGGCAAGACCGACAAGGCCGGCGTGCTGTGGATCGAGCAGGTCTGCGAGGAGTTTGAAATCCCGTGGGGCTACTTCGCAGAGCCCGGGCAGGCGCAGCTTGATCCGGCCGCGTACATGCGGGAGCACGCAGGCGCGGGGCGCCTCGAGGCGGTTGCGCGCGAGGTCGCGAGGGTGAGCGCGGGGCTCGAGGAGCTGAAGGCTCAGAAGCGCGACGAGCCGCCAAGCTCGACACGCAAGCGCACAGGCAGGTGAGCGCTCAGGGAATGACCAGGCGCACGCTGTTCCAGCGATAGCCGGACTCAAAGGTCATCGTGCCGTCCTGCATGTTGAACGAGCGCGCTCCGCAGGTGGTCGAGACCGCGCTTCCGCGGACGTCCATGTAGCTCTGGACGTAGCAGTCTTGGGCGGGACGAGCGGTCCCGACGGGCGTGCACGTCAGGTTCGCCCCGCACGCCCCAGGCGCGAATGGATCCTGTCCGAAGATCTCGCGGTCGCAGAAGATGAACACCGCGCCCGCGAGGTCGGTGATGGGTCGGTCTCCGATGTCCACCTCGGCATAGAAGACGGTCGACGTGGAGAAGCCAACAGGGTCCGTGTAGTCGACGCGACGGCCCGCCTCGATGTTGCACGTTGTCTGCAGCACGGTGGGCTCAGCGGGCTCCTGCGCGGCTGCGTCGCCCGGTCCGCCGTCGGCGCTTGCGGCATCGACCATCGCGTTGCCAGCGTCCTGCAGGGCGCCGCCTACGCCCGCGGCAGCGTCGGCGATGATGCTCCCAATCCCGCCCGTTTCCATCCCGGCGCCTGCGTCAGCGATCACCTCACCAGCGTCCATCATCGCGCCACCCACCGCGTGCGTCGCTGGCTCCGAACACGCGACCACGACACCAGCAATGAGACCGGCCACCAAGGTTCGCTTGTCCATCGAGATCCCCTCTGCTGTTCGCTACGGACTGATGCTCTCGCTCTTGCCGAAGAGCGCTGCCAAGTGCCCGCGCTCCTGCATCCAAGTCAGCTGGCCGTCGCCATTGCGCTGCGCGTAGCTCAGTAAGAAGCCCGACTTGGCCACCGGTGCCTTGTAGCGGTTTTCCTTCCATGCACGGTAGGCCGCCTCGGAGCTGTACACGTCGATGACTACCGGGTCACGGCCCCGGGCGAGCAACACGATTAGCGCGCGGAGCTCGTCGGCCGTGGGGGTCTTCGCCTCGACGACCACTCGCGCGCCGTACGCGGTCTCGGCGGGCCTCTCGCCGGCTGAGTGCGGCTTCCAACTCTCAAGGACGACCGCGGACAGAGCTGACGCAGGCGCGACCGCGGGACGCGACACCCTCGGGCCGACGGCGGACGGTAGTGGGCCGGGCGCGGATCTGCATTGAAGCCACCCTATGAACACGATCAGGAACAGCAGGGCGCCAGAGAACGGGCGGAGACACCCTGAGCGCTTCGGCGCAGGCGAGGCAGCTTCCGACAGCCCCGCGCCGGCGATGGTCGGCGCCGCGGTCCGCTGACGCATCGGACGGCCGCACTGCGGACAGCTCGCCGCCGCATCGCTCACCTTGCGGCCGCAGTCGCCGCACTTGACCAGCGCCATCGAAACCGTCCCCCGCCCGGCAGCCCGGACGGCGGAGATCTGCCTCAGGAGCGGATGCCCGGTCAACGAACGCGGAACAATCAACCACAAAAGTATTGACAGCGCGGCGAGCGACAACTACGTTTGTGTTCATGCCCTCGTCACTCACCCCCATCCCGCCCCTCCTCCCGGTCCCCTCCGCCACGCCTCACCTGCGCGACCTGCTCGAGCAGCAGAAGCGCGAGGCGGTCGCCCGCAGCCTCCGCGAGCACAGCGCCGCGTGGGCGGCCGCGCAGGCGTTCGCACCGCCGGTCGAGTGGCCCGAGCCCGCCGGCTGCTCGCGCGACTGGGCCTGCTACCTGGCGGACGGCCACAGGGGCGGGTGCTGCCGTGACTGAGCGCGCGCGCCGCCCCGTGATCGTCTTCCGCACCGCGCGTGCGCCCAGCTTCGCCCGCTGCTCGTGCGGCTGCGGGTCCTCGCTCGCTGGCCTGCGCTGCTGGTCGTGGCTCGAGCGCGACGGCAGCCCCGCCTACGGGTCGATCGGCTGCGTGTTTCCCGAGCGTGCGCTGCGCATCTCGGTGACCTGACCTGAAAGGACCATGGACGTGAACGAACATCTACAGGCAGTCCAGGACGCTGCGTGGTCGCTCAAGGACCTCTGCGACGACCTCGCACCGCGCAAGCTTGGCGAGCGCGACGTCGCGACGCTGCAAAGCGTGCTGCGCGACCTCGGTCGGCTCGAGCAGAAGCTGGTCGGTATCCGCGACAAGCGCAAGCGCGACAAGGGCGACGAGCCCGAGCCGCAGAGCAACGGCAGCAGCAGCACGGAGCCCGCGCAGCGCGCGCTCCAGACGGAGGATCCCAATGTCTTCTGAGACCACCACCACCACCGAGGCGCTCGCGGCGCACAAGCCGCGCATGCCGCTGTTCGAGCTCGTAGCCCGCACGCTCGACGTGCTGGCCGAGATCGACCTCGCGGACGGAGAGGTCAGCGCCGCCGCCGACGACGTGCTGCGCGAGCTCGGGGTGTCGCTCGAGGAGCGCGCCGAGGCCTACGCGGCGGTGTGCCGACTGCTCGGCGAGGAGGCGGAGGCCTGCGATCGCTTCGTCGAGACCTACCAGAAGCGCGCGAAGCGCAAGCGCGCCCACGCCGACGCGCTCAAGCACCGGCTCTTCGAGGCCATGCTGTCGCTGGGCATCAAGAGGATCACGGGCCCGACCGCCACGGCGGCGATCCAGAAGAGCGCGCCATCGCTCGAACTGCTGGTCGCTGAGACCGAGGTGCCCGACCGCTTCGCGCGCACGCGACGCGAGGTCGACAAGGCCGCGATCAAAGATGCGCTCAAGGGCGGTGAGGCCATCGACTGGGCGCGTCTCACGCAGTCCGAGCATCTCAGGTTCAGGTAGTCAGTGTCAGTCAGGAAAGAGAGAACAGCCATGCAGACCGCAACCGCAACCATCGCAGACCCGACCGACGCCGGAGCACCGGCAACGCTCGTCCACACGCCGCAGAGCGCCGCGCCGCTCGCCACCACGTCACGTGCTGTGCTGATGCGCCAGTACCTGGCCGAGGAGGCCGAGATCCGCGGGTTGGTCAAGCAGTTCATCGGCTCGCAGATGTCCGAGGGCGACGACTACGGAGTCATCCCCGGCACCAACAAGCCGACGCTGCTCAAGCCCGGCGCCGAGAAGCTCGTGGCGCTCTTCAACGTCGAGCCGCACTTTGAGGTCACCAACCGCATCGAGCAGTGGGAGGGGAGCGGGCTCTTCCACTACGAGCTCACGGTGCACCTCAAGGAGCGCTCGACCGGCATCGTGCGCGCGGTCGGGCTCGGCAGCGCCAACAGCCGCGAGGGCCGCTACCGCTGGCGCAACGGCGAACGCCTGTGTCCGAGCTGCGGCAAGGCCACGATCATCAAGGGCAAGGAGGAATACGGCGGGGGATTCGTCTGCTTCGCCAAGAAGGGCGGCTGCGGCGCGAAGTTCCGGGACGACGACGCCGCCATCACCGAGCAGCAGGTCGGCAAGGTCGAGAACGACGACACCTTCACGCTCGTCAACACGATCCTGAAGATGGCCAAGAAGCGCGCGCTGGTGGACGGCGCGATCGCGCTCGCGCGGTGCAGCGACATCTTCACGCAGGACGTCGAGGACCTCGGCGACCACCTGCCAGAGGACCGCAGCGTCAAGCCACGTGGCGCGCAGCAACCGCAGCGCGCAAGCAAGCCCGAGAGCAAGCCGACCGCCAAAGAGCCGAAGCGCCCGCTCTTCAGCAAAAACGCAAAATGGTCAGGCGCCGAGCAGTGGGCGGGCAAGCCGCTCGACACCGCGCCGCTCGACGCGCTGCGCGAGTACTTCGAGGCCTACCGCGCAGCACACGAGGCCTGCGAGGACGCACGGATCGGCCTGATGATGCGTGAGCACATCGGCCTCATCGAGGCCGCGATGGCGTCCAAAGAGCCGCGCGTCGAACCCGACACCGCGAACGGTGAGGCCTTCGACGTCGAAGTGGTGCGGTGATGCCGGCACCAGTAGACCTGACCGGTCGGAGATTTGGAAAGCTGGTGGTGCTCAAGCTCGGGGCTAGGCGTAACGAGGCACGCGTTTGGATCTGCCTGTGCGACTGCAACACGACCACCTCCGTGATTGGCCGCAACCTGGGGAACGGGCACACGCGCTCCTGCGGTTGCGCTCGCGTGCATCACGGAGAGTATGCGGGCGACTCGCTTCCATCGCCCGAGCTCGCGGCATGGAGAGCAATGATCGCGCGTTGCTCGAATCCGAAGAACCGCGTCTGGCACAACTACGGCGGGCGTGGCATTCGCGTTTGCGACCGATGGTCAGGATCGTTCAAAAACTTTCTGTCAGACATGGGGCGTCGCCCGTCTGACCGGCACTCGATCGATCGCGTCAACAACGACGGCAACTACGAGCCCAGCAACTGCCGGTGGGCGCTCGCCGTTGAGCAGTCGAACAATCGCCGAGGCATCAAGCGCATCGTCGTTGGCGACGTAGCTCTGTCAGCGCCCGAGTGGTCACGAATCACCGGCATCCACAAGGACACGATCCACGGGCGCATCGAGCGCGGCTGGGATCCGGAGCTCGCGGTCAGCGCTGCACCTGATCGCTCAATGAAAGGGAGGCGATATGCTTTCGCTAAGTGACCACCTTAAGCCGTGGTCGGAACTCAACATTGCTTGCATCGACTTCGAGACCACTGGACCAGACCCGAAGACCTGCGAGCCCGTCGAGCTCGCGGTCGTGCGCTTCGAGGGCGGCGAGGTCGTCTCCCGCTACTCGACGCTGATCGAGCCCGATGCTGCGATCCCGCCCGAGGCGACGGCCATCCACGGCATCACCGACGAGATGGTGCGCGAGAGAGGCACGGCGGCGAGCATGGCGTGGGCGGACGCGCAGCATCTACTGCGTGGCGCCATCCCGTGCGCCTACCACGCGCCGTTCGACCGCACGATTCTGCACCGCATAATGGTCGACGCGCTCGACGGCCAGGCCGTGGCGCGGTGGCTCGAGCTCGAAACCGCGTGGCCGTGGCTCGACCCGCTCGTATGGGTGCGGCAGCTCGATCGCTTCGTCGCCGGCAAGGGCCGGCACACGCTCAGCGCTGCGTGCGCGCGGCGCGGCATCGTGCTCGAGGGTGCCCACCGTGCCGCGGCCGATGCCGAGGCGGCGGGGCGCCTGCTCTTCCATCCGAGCCTTCGCGCGCTCGGCGGCAGCTCGACCATCAGCGAGGTGCTGCGCCGGCAGTCCGCGACGGCCGCCGACCAGCAAGCCGACTTCGAGCGGTGGCGTGCCAGCCAGCCGGTGCAGCCGTGAGCGCTCACCTCGAGGTGGTGCAGGACGCCACCATCGATGCGCCGGCCGTCAGCTACCCGGTGACCGGCGCCGACATCCGGGCACTGGCCACCCGCTACGCCGGCCTCTCGTGCGACACCCGCGTGGCGCTGAAGGCTTCCGCTCTCGACTACGGTCGCCGGGTGGACGGTGCGGCGCGCGAGCAGCGCGCCGAGCTGGTGCGGGCGGGTGCACGATGACCGCACGAAGCTACCGGAGCAACGCCGCGGCTTGGGCACACGCATACTGCAACACTACCGAGCTACTGCTGAGCGGCAGAGCGTGCGCGGAAGCGCTGCGCCGGCCGCACTCCCTAGCAGCCTTCTGTCGCGCGCGCGCCGCTGGTGGTGATTTTCCACCGACCGCCTGGGCATGGCTGTGGTGGGCCGCTTGGGTGTGGTGCACCGAATTCGCGCGAATCGTCGCGTTGCGCGCACGCGGCAGCTCACGACCCGCCGCGTCCGAAGAAGCCGCGAAGAGCAAGAAGGCGAGGGCGTGACGCTCGGCAGACCTGGTACCAACGGCGCGCTGCCGCGCATCGCGTTCGCGAATCTGTGGGACTCGATTCACGGCAAGCGCCCCGGCTGCTCGTGGGACGCCAACCCGTGGGTGTGGGCGATCAGCTTTCAGAGGGTCGAGCAGCCGTGACCCGCGACCTCGCCCGCATCGCCTCCGCGCTCGAGCGCATCGCGGCCGCGCTCGAGCTGGGCTCGCACGCGCGCAAGCGCTCGACGGGCAAGACCAAGCGCGCACGTCCGCAGTACCGGCCGCCGGCGCCGACCGTGCCGATCGACGACATCTCGAGAGAGCGCGCCAAGCAGGCGCTGCGGAGGGCGGGGTTGTGATCGGTGACGGGCTGCACCGGGTGCACGCAGCGCCTGCCGCGGGCAAGGGCGGCAACAGCGTCGACATTGGCGCGGTGAGATGGCGCGGCGAGTCCAGCGCAGGCGCGCCAAAGCGCGAGATGGCGCATCGAATCGCCACGTGCTGGAACGTGCTCGAGGGTTGGCCGACCGCCGCGCTCGAAGCGGGCTGTCTGCGCGAGGTGGACGATGCCGCGCTCGCGTTGTTGTCCGCGCTCGAGGGCGAGACCCTGACACAGGAGGGCAACCTTGCGCGCGAGCGTCTGCGCGCAGCATTCGCCGCGCGTGACCCTCAGCAGGACCTGTCTGGCGGCAGGCCGGCCGACTGCGACGACTGCTACCCGCCGAAAGATGCCTGACCGTCCGCCCAGCTTGCGGCCACCGGCCGGCCCGCGCGACAAGCGCCCGATGGGCAGCGGGTCGATCGAGGAGCGCGACGGCCGCCACCGCGTGCGGGTAAGGGTCGCGGGCCGCAAGCGCACGCTCGGCACCTACGCGACCCACGCCGAGGCGGCAGCGGTGCTCGAAGCGGCGCTAGAGCAGCTCTCGGCCGACCGCACCGCAAGCCCCGGCGCCACCACGCTGCGCGATTGGATCGCGCGCTGGCTCGAACAGCGCCACCTCTCGGGTGTCGTGCGCTCGGTCTACGACGACGAGTCACGCTTGCGCGCGCACGTGCTCTCTGAGCCGTGGGCCGACGACGCGCTCGACCAGATCGACCGCCGCACCGTGCGGGCATGGGCGATCTCGATGCTGTCGCGCGAGGGCCGACGCCACGCCGGCGACGGCAAGCTGGTCAGCACCGGCCGGCGGCTCTCGCGCCACACCGTCAGCCACGTGCTCGCGACCCTGCGGGTGTGCCTGCGCGACGCCGTCGAACTCGGGCTGCTCGACGAGAACCCAGCCGCCGGCGTGCGGGTGCCGGCCGCGCAGTACACGCACGAGCCCTGGACGTACCTCACACAGGGCGAGATCGACGCGCTGCTGTCGTGCGAGCTCGTGCCCGCGCCGTATCGGCTTCTCTACCGGGTCGCCATCTACACCGGCCTGCGCAAGGGCGAGCTCTGGGGCCTGCGCTGGGGCGACTGCTACCTCGACCACGCGACCCCGCACCTGATGGTGCGCCGCTCAAGGTCCGCAGCCCCGAAGAACGGCAAGATCCGAATGGTGCCGTTGCTCGGGCAGGCACGGGAGGCGCTCGAGCAGATGAACTCCATTTGTTCAGATTTGGCCCCTGATCGTTCAGCCGAAGGGGGTGATCGTTCAGCCGACCTCGTCTTCCCGGCACCCGACGGCTCGATGCGCGCGCGCTGGAACGACGCTCGGTGGAAGCAGCGCCGCAAGCCCTACACCACGGCCGACGGCGAGCGCCGCCACATCACCGAGCCCGGCTACCGCGAGCTCGCCGGCATCAAGCGCCACGTGCGCTTCCACGACCTGCGGCACACGTGCGCGAGCCATCTGCTGATGGGCACCTGGGGCCGAGCGTGGCGGCTCGAGGAGGTGCGGGATTTGCTCGGCCACAGCGACACCGCGGTCACGCAACGCTACGCCCACCTGGCGCCCGATCGCCTGCACGCCGCGGCCGCGGCGACGGTGCTCGAGCGGCCCCAGACTGGCCCCACGGCACACGCTGCGAGCACCGCGGGCAGCGTGATCGGCGCCGACAACGCGCTGCAATCGCTGGACATTGCGCGGGGAGCCATCTCCGAGATTCGAACTCGGGACCGACGGTTTACGAAACCGGTCGGGAGTGACGGACGTCATGGTGCTTTCGGCCCGTTGGGGCTGGCGTGGGGCCACGAAGCGCATGAGCTGGCGATCGACATTCTGCGGCGCGCCGCGCGCGGTGATGCCGTGCCTATCGAGGCAGCACACGGACTCGCTCAAGCCGTAGCCTCACACAAGGCGTTCAGGCTTGCCGCTGCCGTCCTGGCAGAGCTCGGCCAGCCCACGGCCCAGTCGCTGGCGGTCACACTCGCCGTGCTCGTTACGGAGGCGCTCGAGCGCACGCCGGAGGCCGGTCATGGCTGACCCGGAGGGACAGCTAGCTCGGCGACGAGAGCACGTCGCCGTCCTCGCCCGCGATCTCTATCGCGAGGGGCGCATCGGTATCGCCGTATGTGCTGGTGTAGCGAATCATGCCGCGAGCCCCGTGGTAGCGGTGATGTAGGCGCGAATGAAAGCATCCAACTCCGAGGACGCATCCTCGACCATGATCAGTAGATAGAATTTGCCACCCGACACACTCGGGTGCCCGACGTTGATCGCATCTACACTGTCGCATCCCGATGTGCCGGTGAACGCCGGCGATATCGCTGCGCCGTCGAGCTTGCCCACAAGCCCACTCGCCAAAAACTCAATGCTGGCGGTATGCCAGGCTGTGTCCGCAGCCGGGCTCGACAGTGTTATTTGTTGCAGCCCTCCGGGCTCGGGCTCGGCCTCCATAACAAAACTGCCACCACTGCGGTACAGCGCTGCATCGCCCGGACCACACAGCACGGCGCATGGTGCCATGACGCCCGACGCGTGTTGCGTCACAACGAAATACATTCGAATGCGGCGACCGCTCGACAACGATATTGCTGTGTTGGTCAGGATGTCGTCAGCGTCGTTTGGTACCGTGTACGGGAGGTTGTTTGGCCCTCCACTCGCCACATATAGAGGCTGCAAGCTCGCTGTTGCCTGCGTGCAGTGATAGGTGCCCCATCGATCGTTGAGCTGCGAGACGTTCGCACCGTTTAGCGTGACGTTCGCCGCGGACACCTCGAGCCAGACGTGCCGCGTGAAGCCAGTGCCATTGGTGACGACGGCATCCCATGTCGCTGCGACGACGATCTCGTCATACGCGGTGGACGCGCCGTCGTGTACGGTGAGCCGCAGCACAATCGCTGCGGATGGAGCGCTGGGCGTAAATGTGCTGATAAGCGACGTGTCATCGCCGAATACGCCCGCTCCACCACTCTGCACGGTCCACTCGTACGTATAGCTCCCGGTTCCACCAGACGCTCCCACTCCGGCGAGGACAGCAACCCCGTTGGCCCAAGACGTAGGAGCTAAGCCTGCGTCTACCGTCAGACTCACCCCGAGCGTCGCCGCGCCCTCCGAGCGCGTCGAGCATGCGCCGGCCAGCAGCCTCACGACCGCATTCGGCGACGAGAGCACGTCGCCGAATGCGATCGGCACCTCGCCGGCCGTCGTGATCGCGACGACTTCCACCGCGCACCGCCGGCGATCGTCCAGCGACACGCTAAACGCGCGCACAGCCACCACCCCTGGCGTAGCAAGCGCCACCTGTCTGAGCACGGCGCGCGCCAACCGCAGATTCGGGTGCTTGACGAAGACCAGCTGGAACCACGGCACCCCTACCCGTGAGTCCAAAAACCATTCGCCGAGAAACGTGCGGAATCGGATTCGCAGGCTCTGCACCACAGCATCGGCGCCGACCGCTAGGCTGAGCCGTCCCTGCGTGATCGTCAGGTCCCCGGTCGCCAGATCGAGCCTAATATCACTACTCATCGCTCACCTCTGCCGCACAGGCGGCTGCGCGTCCTGCAGGGCCCGCGCAGCCGCGGCCTGCGGGTCGAGGCCTTCCCGGCGGGCCTCGTCGTAGGCCATGCGCGCACGCTGGGCGGCCTCCGCTCGACGCCGCGGCTCGGCAGCGTCGGCGGCCGTGAGTGAGACGTACCGGCGCCAGAGATCGATCTCTCGCGTGCGTACCTCACGCTCTCGCTGCTCTGCAGCGAAGCTGCGCTCTTCAAGCACCCGCAGCCCGCGCCCAAGAGCCTCCGCGGACGCGCGAATGGGGGTGAGGTCGTCATCTCGCGCGAATCCATCCAGGTACACCCAGGCACCGCCCGCGAGCGACGTGAGCACGCCGACCGCAGACCAGAAGGTGCCGGAGCTGAGCACTTGCCGCGCTGAGCTCCAGGTGTCTCGTGGCGCCACACCTAGGTCACTCCTATCGAGATGGTGGCAGGGCTCGGGCCGAGCAGCTCACGGTGCACTTCGTGCAGCTCGAGTAGCGGGAACCGCAGGCGGAGATCGGTGCTGGCCAGCGCTGCGCGCCACTGCTGCCACAGCGGCGAGCGCGGCGCCACGATCCACTGACCGCCCATGCCGCCGACCGGCGAGCCGCGCCCCTCGAAGCGACGAACGTAGGGGTTGCGGGTGGTGTGACCGACGGTCGCATGTGCATCGACCACGCAGTCCACGCAGCCGGCGGTGCAGAGCGCATCGCGCAGCCGATCGGCGAGGCCCCCGTCGCCCGCCTCACCACGTGACCCGCCGCTGCTGCACGCATAGAGCGCTACTCGCAGCCGCGGCGAGCAGCCGTGGTGGACGAGCGCGCGCGCGAGGTCACGCACAGAGGAGTTGTCGAAGCCGACCTGCAGGCCGGTCTGGTAGCCGTGGCAGAAGCAGGCCAGCAGATCGATCGGGCCCGCGGCTCCGAGCCGCGACAGGGACTCCAGGACGTGCTTACGCCGCTCTGGCGCAGTCCGGGTGCAGTCGATGCTCTGCACGGATGTGCTCGGCAGATGATGGAGCTGCGCGAACGCTCGAGCCTCGGGCGCGAACGCTCCTGAGTAGTCACGGCGGCCGCGCGAATCGCGGTCGGGCGTGAGGATGAGGGCGCGCATCAGCAGCACCTCGGCGTAACGATCCACTCCACCGCGACCTCGCGAGTGCCACCCGCGGTCGTGATGCGCCAGGCGACGCAGAAGAGCGCGGGCACGCTCGGTTCTAGGATCATCCCCCAATCGATCACCCACATGAGTCCGGCCCCGCCATTGATCACGATGGCCGAAAACCCGTCATTGCCACCAAGACACGCGCCCGTTGGTGTGCGCACCTTCAGCGCGCCGCTGGTGACCTCGAGCACGTCGCCGTCCTCGCCCGCGATCTCTATCGCGAGGGGCGCATCGGTATCGCCGTATGTGCTGGTGTAGCGAATCATGGCGTCCAGTCCTCTCCGTAGTAGCTTTCAAGTAGAGCTACCACCGCATCGCGTCGCGCCGCTGTGCCGCCCTTGCACACGACGATCGCCATCATGCGCCCGCCAAACGCATTGCCCGACGGCAGTCCCATCCTGTGTCCGAGGTTCACCTGCGTGCACTCGTATTCGGTGCGCACCATGCCGCTGGCATCCGGGACGTCATAGGTGCCGCCTCCGGCCGAGTCTAGGGCCACGTGAAGCAGCCCGTCGGCGTCATCCATCCACCCCGAATACAGGTACGGATTGCTGATGTCGTTGTCTACTGTCGCAGTGCTGCTGCATTCGCGCACCGTGCTATCACCGTCCACGTAAGCCTGGCAGCGCACGATATTCGACGTCATCACCCGCGCTCTGATCACCTTGCCGGTATCGCCGGAAGAATCCGAGTAGTCTACTATGGTGCGCGTGGTTGATGCGTCGCTTATGGAAAACACCACGAAGCACGCTAAGGCGTCACTCGATGCAGCGAGCCCAGCGAAACCCGACGCCAATCGATAATGTTCAGATTCGGCGCGAGTAAAACCTACGTACGCTCGGTTGTTGACGCACATGCCGTCGGGACTCGGCGTGGGCTGATAGCTCCCCGTCTCTTGCGTCACGTGGTTTGCGTACGAGCTCGAGTCCGACCACTGCGACGCTGTGGCGTTCTCGGCGATCAACAGGTGCACGCAATCTGTCCCGAGCAGTGTCAGGAGGTCTGACACAAGCGTCTCCCACGCAGGGACATCGACCGTGAGCGTCGCCGCGCCCTCCGAGCGCGTCGAGCATGCGCCGGCCAGCAGCCTCACGACCGTGAGCGTCGCCGCGCCCTCCGAGCGCGTCGAGC
>Ga0209521_10000189_pt1 | contig 42619 bp, 39 predicted proteins | sample Rifsed19ft4_FD_184016 | JGI IMG/M metagenome (GOLD analysis project Ga0209521, IMG submission 184016) | Soil microbial communities from Rifle, Colorado, USA - sediment 19ft 4 (version 2) | ecosystem: Environmental > Terrestrial > Deep subsurface > Rock core/Sediment | place: Rifle, Colorado...
GCGCGCGTAAGTATCGTAAAGGAACAACTTGGCCATAAGGACACCCGCCTGATTTGTAGGTTGACCCTGATTATACAGGCGTTCAGGGTTCAAACCAAGAAATTTAGAAAACCGCGCTTAAGGTTCAGCCGGTGGTCAACAGAACGATGCCGCCCACCGTCATCGCCATGCCAACCGCTGCTTTGACGGTCATGGGTTCGCCGCCGAAAGCCAGCCCCATCAGCGCGCCAAATAATGGCGAGGTGAAGGCGATCGGCATCACCCGGTTGAGCGGCGCTCCCTTGATGGCGGTGTAAAAACACAGCATACCCACAGCGCCTGCCACCACCCCGCCGCCGATGATCATATAAAGGAGGGACTTGGACCCTGCCTGAGGAATGGTCTTCCATTGTGGGTAGCTGACGATGCCCAAAATAACCAGTGCCACCGCGGTGCGGATGGTGATCCCCATGGTCGGGCTGAAGTTGCCAAGATGCAACCCCTTCTTTTCGAAGTAACCCCCAACTCCCCAACATATTGCTGTGATCAGTGCAAAAAGCTGTGGTTTCATGTGTTTGCTGTCCTTAAATGTAATGAATATGCGAATTAAACTTAAAGAATCGCAAAATCGCTTGAATTGTGGATAGAAATCCTGTAAAATGTGGAGGAATGTGGAGATAAGTGGGTGGAAGTGGTAGGGAACGCCGGTTTTACCGGCGTTCCACCATTAAGGGAGATTTAGAACTTATGTTCCTTGGGCAGTACGAGCACACCATTGATGACAAAGGCCGCATGACCATTCCTTCCGGTTACCGGGAGTTGCTGGATGGCAGCGCTTACGTCACTCGCGGGTTCGATCAGAACCTGTTGGTGCTGCCACCCGATAAGTTCAACCAACTCGCCCAAAGCATCTCCGACGCCAGCATGACCGGTTCCGATGGCCGCGACTTCCGCCGGTGGATTTTCTCCTCCGCCAGCCGGGTCGAGGTCGACAAAGCCGGCCGTATCCTCATTCCGCAATTTTTGCGGACTTTCGCCGGCCTTGACAGCGATGCCATGGTCGTAGGCAATGGCACCTACTTCGAGATCTGGTCTTCGGACCAGTGGAACCGTCACGAAGAGGCCAATGACCCGGCGAAACAATCGGACCGGTATTCAGACATCAGCATTCGGTTGTAACCAGATGAAGGCAGTCCACTTTGCAGCCACAGCCTCCGCATCTGCCCGTACTTTACCATGAAATTATAACTGCTTTGATGCCACGCAGCCCAGGCAAATACATTGACGCAACCGTCGGGGCAGGTGGACATGCCTGGGGGATTTTGGAAAATAGTGCACCGGATGGCCTTCTATTGGCACTTGACCGAGACCCGCAGGCGCTGGCAATCGCAAGTCAGCGCCTTTTAGTTTTCAAAGACCGGGTAACGTTTGTCCACGCCTCCTATGTGCAACTGTTGGATGAAATGCTAAAACTTGGCTGGCAGTCAGTAGATGGGATCGTCTTCGACCTTGGGCTCTCTTCCATGCAGCTGGATACACCGCAGCGCGGGTTTTCTTTCCAGAGCCAGGGGCCGCTCGACATGCGCTTTGACCCCACCCAACCGCTGGATGCCTCCGAACTTGTCAATAATTTGCCGGAAAATGACCTGGCTGACCTGATCTGGCGTTACGGAGAGGAACGCGGATCCAGGCGTATCGCCGCCGCCATCGTTCGTCAGCGGCCGGTGATCACCACCCAGCAGCTGGCGGAGATCGTCAGTCGGGCGATGGGCGGACAGCGCAGCCGAATCCACCCGGCCACGCGCACCTTCCAGGCGCTGCGGATCGCGGTCAACCAGGAGCTGCAGTCCGTCGAAAAAGTGCTGCCCCTGGCAGTATCAGCTCTCATCCCTGGCGGCCGCGTGGCAATCATCTCGTTTCATTCCATGGAAGACCGTCTCGTGAAACATTATTTTAGGAATGAAAGCAAAGACTGTATATGTCCGCCGGAGCAGCCAGAATGCAATTGCGACCACAAAGCCACACTCCGAGTCATCACCCGCCACCCCATTGTCCCCGCCGATGAAGAAACGTTAACAAACCCGCGTGCGCGCAGCGCCCGGCTGAGAGTCGCCGAAAAGCTCGAAATGGCATAACCCTTGCATACAACCGGATACCAGAACTGCCAATAAACCACTTATAGGAGCACTACCCAGTGTTTGACCAGCGAATAGTCCAAGCATACCGACAAGCCCCCTGGCGCGTACAGCTCCAGTGGATTGGTGCGCTCCTGCTGGTGCTGGTGGTTGGCATGCTGATTGCCGGTGTTTATCTGTACTTGTCTGCCGAAGCTACTGCTGCCGGCACGCAAATTCGCGAACTCGAACTGGAACGCGAAGACCTGCAAATCCGCATTGCCGACCTGAGCACCCAGCTGGCGTTTTTACGCTCGGCAGCTTTTATGCAGGACCGCGCCGAAGCGCTCGGATATAAAACTGCACACCAGGGAGACATCGTCTACATCCCTGTTCCCGGTTATTCCGGCAGGCAAGTGGTATTCCTGGCGCCTCCACCCGGAAATGAATCGGCCGACGCTTCCATTATTAAACCAGCATATAAGGAATCGCTGTGGGAGTGGCTGTACCAGGGCACCTTCGACTTAATCGAAAGCCGGGGGATAAAGCCATGAGTAACAGCAACGGACGAATGCGCTTAATTGGAGCAATTTTCATTATCGCCGGTCTGGCGATCATTTTTCAAATTGTGCGGGTGCAGAACAGCCCGCAGGCAAAAGAGCTCATTTCCTTCCTGGAAAAGACCTACAACCAGGAAGTCCGGATATTAAAACCCGAACGCGGCAACATTTACGACCGCTGGGGCAATCTGCTGGCCGGCAACACGGAAGTATATGAAATCGGCATCGCTCCCCCGCAGGTGATTAACTCAGACACCATTGCCCAGGATTTGTCCGCCATCCTTGGGTTGGATTACTCCCAGGTCAAAAAGATTGCCCGTTCCTATGTAGAGGAAGGCAACGAAAAATACATGGTTGTCGCCGATTTCGTCTCAGCGGACATAGTTCACCAGCTGGAGAAGAAACTGGCTGAATACGAAATTGCCGAGAAGCCTAAAAAAGGAGCAACTCCCTCACTCAACGGGGTGCACTGGGTGGCACATCTGCGCCGCAGCTATCCTGAAAACTCTTTAGCAGCCAACATCCTGGGCTTTTACAATTATTACGACCGGGTAGATGGACGCGGAATTTTAGGTCTGGAAGAACAGTATAATAACCTTCTGGCAGGCACGGATACACAGGTCGTGCTGCCCATGAACCCAACCGCAATTCAGGAGATTCCCTCGGTTCCACCGGGCTCCAGCCTGATCTTAACCATTGATCGCGGCATTCAGGCAGCCATGGAGCGCATCGCTCAAAAAGCGCTGGAAGACAGCGGAGCCGAGGCAGCCACAATATTGGTAATGGATCCGGAAACCGGTGAAATGCTGGCGGTGGCAACCACCCCGGCGTTCAACCCGAACGAATATCAAAAATACGGCGACGTCTTCCCGCTGGGGAGTCATTACAACCGGGCGATCAGCCAGTTGTACGAACCTGGCTCGGTCTTCAAGGTGCTAACCATGGCGGCTGCCCTCGACTCGGGCACCGTGACCCCCACAACTCCTTTTGTCGATACCGGCGCCATTGAAGTTGGCGGTTTGTGGATCTACAACTGGGACCGCGGCGCCTGGGGCCCGCAAGATATGACCGGCTGCTTGCAGCACTCGCTCAACGTCTGCCTGGCCTGGATTGCCACAGAAATGGGTCCGACCACTTTCTACACCTACATCCAGAATTTTGGTATGGGCAAATACACCGGCATCGACCTGGCTGGCGAGCAAGTTTACCCCCTCAGCCTGCCTGGCGACCAGAACTGGTACCCGGTCAACCTTGGCACAAACTCCTTTGGCCAGGGCGTAGCTGCCACCCCCATCCAGATGATCACCGCCACCGCGGCAATTGCCAATGACGGCAAAATGATGGCGCCGCACGTGGTCAAAGCGTACATCCAGGATGGTCATCAGTATGACATCAGTCCGCGGTTGGTGCGCCAGGTTATTTCAGCTGAAACGGCACACACGCTGAGCGAAATGCTGGCCAATTCACTGGAAAACGAAGCCTCAATTGCCCTGGTAGAAGGTTACCGCGTCTCCGGTAAGACTGGCACCGCGGAAATTCCCGGTCCGCGGGGGTATGAGTCCAGCGTGACCAATGCCTCTTTCGTTGGCTGGGGACCTACGGATGACCCCAAATTTATTGTTTACATCTGGCTGGAAAAACCAACCAGTTCTCCCTGGGGTTCGGTTGTCGCTGCCCCTGTCTTCAGTGAAGTGGTCAGCGAGCTGACCGTATTGATGAAACTCCCGCCCGATTCAGTCCGCCAGCAGATGGCACAACAATAAGGAAAAATTTTGCTCACTTTTGCCGACGTCCTCGAAGCCTTAACCGGCACCCGCCCCGAAGCGGCTACCTTGCTCATCAGCGAGGCAGCCATTGATTCGCGGCAGGTGATCCCGGCAGGCATGTTCGTAGCCTTAAAAGGCGAACGAGCGGATGGACACGACTTTGTCGAGCAAGCTTTCCAAAAAGGGGCGCATCTGGCATTGGTTCAGCGCGATTTGGATCTGCACTGTCCGGTGATTGACCTGCGCAAAGGCAGCCTGGGACCGCAGATGACCATTCCTGTGCCCCCCTTTGCCCTGCGCGTGGAAGATACACTCAAGGCGCTGCAGGATATCGCCCGCTATTGGCGGCGCAAACATGACCTGCATGTGATTGGCATCACCGGCTCCGTCGGAAAATCGACCACCAAAGAATTGATCGCCGAGGTGCTCAGCCTACGTTACCGGGTTCTTAAGAATCCGGGCAATCTAAACAATGAAATTGGGCTGCCGCTAACCCTGCTGCATCTCAGCCCGGGTCACCAGGTGGCGGTGCTGGAAATGGGCTTTTATGTGCCCGGCGAGATCACCTTCTTGTGCGACTTGGCGCTGCCGCAAATTGGCGTCATCACCAATGTCGGCACGGTCCATGCAGAACGCGCCGGCTCACAGGAGAGCATCGCCAAAGGCAAAGCCGAGCTGGTTAAGGCGCTTCCTCCGGCTCCGGATGGCGTCGCCATCTTGAATTACGACGATCCCTGGGTGCAGCCAATGGCTGAACTCACCCGTGCCAATGTGTTTTATTACGGTCTCGATCCCCGCGCCGATTTGTGGGCCGATAACATCGAGAGCCTCGGGCTCAAAGGCATCACTTTCCAGATGCATTTCCAGAACGAAGTGATGCATGTGCGCATCCCGCTGATCGGACGGCATTCGGTGCACACCGCCCTGCGGGCTGCCGCGGTCGGCGTGGTGGAAGGCATGACCTGGAGCGAAATTATTGCCGGGTTGCGCCGCAGCCATACCCAATTGCGCCTGGTGGTGGTCAATACCGATAGCGGCGCGCTGCTGGTGGATGACTCTTACAACGCCTCGCCCGAATCAACCCTAGCGGCGCTCAATCTGCTGGAAGAAATCGAAGGCCGCAAGGTGGCGGTGCTCGGCGATATGCTCGAGTTGGGACCCTACGAAGCCGAAGGGCACGAAATTGTCGGGCGGCGGGCAGCTGAGGTGGCTGACCTGCTGGTCACGGTTGGAAACCTGGGTAAACGGATCGGCGAAGCTGCGCGTGAATCAGGTTTGACCGCGGATGCCATCATCAATTGCGAAGACGTGCCGCAAGCCATTGAAATTCTGCAAGGATCACTGCTGCGAGGGGATGTGGCGCTCATCAAAGGTTCCCACGGACTGCGCATGGACCGCATCGCTGCGGCGCTGGAGGTACAAGAATGAGCAGTACTTCCGTCGCCCTGGCATTAAGTGTTTTTGGATTTGCCCTCGCCATCATCTGGGGTCCGCCTTTATTACGAGTTTTGCGCCATTTCCGCATTGGCAAAATGATCCGGGTGGAAGGTCCAGAAAGCCACGTATCTAAAATGGGCACCCCCACCATGGGCGGGGTGATGATCATTCTGCCGGTTACGCTGGTGACCATCTTGCTCAATGCGGCTTCATTAATTGGCATGCCGGTTCTTGGCCGGTCAGTTTTGGTACCGCTGCTGGCGCTGCTGGCTTTCGCGGTGTTGGGCGCCGTGGACGACTGGGAAGGCATTCGAGGACCGCGGCGCGGTCTTGGCATGCGCATTCGCACCAAATTCCTCCTGCAAATTGTGTTGGCAGTTGCCATCGCTTTTGCGCTCAAATATTTGCTGCAAGTGCCGGAGATGTTCTGGCCGGGCATCGATGTGGTGATTCCACTGGGAAACTGGTACATACCCATCGCCACTTTTATCATCGTCGGCATGTCGAACGCGGTCAATTTCACAGACGGGTTGGACGGTCTGGCTGGCCTGATTGCCGCGACAGCCTTTGCCGCCTACGGCGGAATCGCGCTGCTGCAGAACCAGCTTTTCCTGGCGCGTTTCTGCTTTACCCTGGTCGGCGCCATATTCGGCTTCCTGTGGTTCAACGTTCACCCGGCTGAATTGTTCATGGGTGACACCGGGTCGCTGGCGCTTGGCGCGGTTCTCGGAGTGGTAGCACTGATGACCGGACAATGGCTGCTGCTGCCCATTATTGCCATTATTCCCGTCTCCGAAGCCCTTTCCGATGTGCTGCAAATTTTGTACTTCCGCCGCACCAAGGGGAAACGCCTATTCCGTATGGCTCCGCTGCACCATCATTTTGAACTGGGCGGTTGGAGTGAAACTCAGGTGGTGCAGCGCTTCTGGTTAATCGGCCTTTTATTCGCCATGCTTGGCGTGGCCCTGGCGGTGGTGTGACCATGCGCAACTGGACTGGTCAGCGCGTTCTCATCATCGGTGCAGCCCGGCAAGGGCTGGCGCTGGCGCGCTATTTAGCCAAACGCGGCGCCGAAGTGACGTTGAACGATCAACGCACGGCAGAACAATCGACCGGCGCCATTGAATCCCTAAAAGGCATTCCTTTGAAATGGGTTCTTGGCGGGCATCCGCTCGAGTTGTTGGACCAGGTTGATTTAGTCTGCCTATCCGGCGGCGTTTCGCCGGACATGCCGTTGGTGGTCGAAGCCGCCCGGCGCGGCATTCCGCTTTCCAATGACTCGCAATTATTCCTGGAAGCTGTCCCCTGCCCGGTGATCGGCATCACTGGCTCTGCCGGCAAGACGACCACAACCACCTTGGTCGGACGCATGGCGGAGGCGCACGTGCAATTGCCGAACCGCGCGTGGGTCGGCGGCAATATCGGCACCCCATTGATTGATCAGCTGGATCAAATGCAGCCCTCCGACCTGGTGGTGCTGGAGCTTTCCAGCTTCCAGCTTGAGCTGATGACCAGTGCGCCGCAAATCGCGGCCGTATTGAACATCACCCCCAATCACCTGGACCGTCACGGCACCATGGCAGCCTATACCGCGGCAAAAGCCCGCATTCTGGATTTCCAGCCAGAGAACAGCGTCAGCATCCTCAACCGTGACGATTCCGGCTCCTGGGATTTGCTTCCCAAAGTCCGAGGCAAGCTGGTCAGCTTTGGCTTTGAACGTCCCGACAATGGCGCAACTGGAACTTTCATTGAAAATGGACAGTTGATCTGGCAATCGGCTGGAACGACCACGGCATTCCTTTCTAGATCCGATATCCTGCTGCGCGGCGATCACAACCTGGCCAGTGTGTTGGCTGCCGGCGCCATTGGCTTCGCTGCCGGTTTCTCCGTAGAAGCTGTGGCAGCTGGCGTGCGCGGCTTTACTGGCGTCCCCCACCGGCTGCAACTGGTACGCGAACTGCGCGGCGTGAAATACTACAACGACTCGATTGCCACGGCTCCCGAACGGACTTGCGCTGCCATTCGCTCTTTCACTGAACCAATCGTGGTACTGCTCGGTGGACGCGACAAGAACTTACCCTGGGATGACCTGGCTGCATTGGTGCATGAACGCGTCGACCATGTGGTGGTTTTCGGTGAGGCCAGCATCAAGATCCTGGCAGCCCTGGGCCCGGTTCGACCGCAGCGCCGACCCTACACCATACAACATTGCGGCGACCTTGAAACCGCTGTTGAGGCAGCTGCCGAGGTGGCAGAACCTGGCAGTGTGGTACTGCTGTCACCGGGCGGCACCAGTTACGACCAATTTAATGATTTTGAAGAAAGAGGAGAGGCCTACCAATTATGGGTGAACAGGCTGCCGTAAATACCAGAGTCAGTCCGGTCAAAGCCGGTACATCCCCGCGCCCGGTGCGCCTGGGAATCGACGTTCCGATGTTGTTATCGGTCGCCTTCCTGCTTGGATTCGGGTTGTTGATGGTCTATTCTGCCAGCTGGCAGCCTTCCATGCTGCGCGAGGAAGAACCGGCTTACTACCTTATCAACCAGTTGAAATGGGTGGTAATCGGAGTTTCCGGGGCAGCTATATTAATGTACATTGATTACCGCCGCTGGCGCAAGTATATTGTGCCGATCATGCTGCTCATGCTGGGTATGCTGGTGGCGGTTTTGATCTTTGGCGAGATGCGTTACAACTCCAAGCGCACCCTGTTAGGCGGGTCGATCCAACCTTCCGAATTGGCCAAAGTTGTCATAATCATGTACCTGGCCTATTGGTTGACCGCCAAACGCGAAGTCATCAACAATATCAAGTTCGGTCTTTTCCCCATGGCGGTCATCCTCGGATTGACAGCTGGATTGATCATCCTGCAGCCGGATATCAGCGCCACCATCACCATTTGCGTGCTGGGAATGCTGTTATTCTTCCTGGCAGGGGTCGAGTACAAGCAAATTCTATTGATATTCCTCATCGTCGGCGTCCTTGGCGCGTTGATCATCGCCGTTTCGGATACCGGTCAAATGCGTATTTCGCAGTATGTGGCAGGTCTGCAGGATCCAGCGACCGCCTCATTGCACATTCAGCGCTCCATTGAATCAGTCGTGCGTGGCGGATTCTTTGGTGTGGGCATTGGAAAAGGCTCCACCAAGTTCAGCCTGCCTGTTTCCCACACCGATTCGATTTTCGCGGTCATCGCGGAAGAAACCGGTCTGGTCGGTGCGGCAGCAGTTGTGCTGTTGTACCTGGTTTTCATGTGGCGCGGCTTGAAAATTGCCTCGCACGCCACCGATTTCACCGGAAAATTACTGGCTTCGGGCCTGACTTGCTGGATTGTGATGGAAGCCATCATCAACATGGGCGTCATGGTGAACTTATTCCCGTTCGCCGGCAACGCCCTGCCTTTTATCAGCGCCGGCGGGTCCAGTCTGACCATGACCCTTGGCGCAGTCGGATTGATTTTCTCTGTGGCGCGGGTTTCCTCGCGCGAAAAGCAGGAACAGGAAGGTAGGTCATACGGTGCGGTTGTTAATTTGCGCCGGGGGGACCGGAGGGGGCGTGTATCCCGCTCTCACGGTTCTACAGGCATCAGGTAATGAAGCAGACCCGGTTCTTTGGGTTGGCGGAGAAAAAGGCATGGAAGCCGAATTGGTAACACGCCTTAATATCCCCTTTACCGGCATTCCCGCGGCTGGCGTGCACGGCGTCGGTCTGCGCGCATTGCCGGGGAATCTGCTGCGCCTGATGCGCGGAACATTGGCATCCCGCCGCATTTTGAAAGACTTCCGCCCGGACGTGCTGCTGTTCACCGGCGGTTATGTGGCAGTGCCCATGGCGTTGGCTGCCCGCCGTTACCCATCGCTGCTTTATGTACCGGATATTGAACCCGGATTGGCACTTAAAGTCCTGGCACGCTTCGCGGATTGTATTGCGCTGACTGCCGAGGATTCAAAAGCCTATTTTTCCAAAGCAAAGAAGCTGGTTGTCAGCGGCTACCCCACCCGGCCTGAATTCGCGGCCTGGACTCGGGAAAGCGGCCGAAAAGCGATTGGATTGAACGATAACTTGCCGGTCTTGCTGGTTTTTGGCGGCTCAAAAGGCGCCCGTTCGATCAACCGGGCGTTGATCGCGGCGCTGCCGGACCTGCTGCCGCACACCCAAATCGTGCATATCAGCGGCCAGCTGGATTGGAACGAAGTTGACTCTGCGCGCCAGAACCTGACACCTGAATTGCTGGCCAATTATCACCCCTATGCCTACCTGCACGAAGAAATGGGAGCAGCGCTGGCCAGCGCGGATCTGGCAGTCTCGCGCGCCGGTGCTTCCAGCCTGGGTGAATATCCGTTGTTCGGCCTGCCCGCCATCCTGGTGCCTTATCCGCATGCCTGGCGCTACCAGAAGGTCAATGCGGATTATCTGGCAAAGCACGGTGCTGCCCAGATCATCGAAGATGGACAGCTGCCGTCTGTGTTGACTGCCACCGTCCTGGCATTACTGCAGGACGTACAAAAATTAGATTCGATGCGTCGGGCAATGCGTTCCATGGCCAAACCCGAGGCAGCCAGCACCATCGCCAGCCTGCTGCGCGATCTGGCAGCTGCCGGAAAGGGAGTACCAGCCCATGATTAGTATCAATGCGGTTTTCTGGATCTTCGTCAGCCTTTTCGCCCTGATCGGCGGCGTACGCGGCTGGGCACGCGAGATCCTGGTCACCTTTGGCGTGATCTTGTCCATGTTCATCATGACCGTACTGGAGCGCTTCGTTCCTTTCATCAATAACACCCTGGCGATTACTGCGCCCACCGAATTATTCTGGCTGCGCGCGGTGGTTTTAGCATTGCTGGTATTTTTCGGTTACCAGACCCCTAACCTGCCTCGCATTGCTGCCAGCGGACGGTTTGTTCGCGAACGGCTGCAAGACGTACTGCTTGGCTTTTTCCTGGGCGCTGTCAACGGCTTCATGATCTGGGGCACGGTCTGGTTTTACCTGGACAATGCCAACTACCCCTTCGATATCATCGTCCGGCCGGATGCCACCACCGTGATGGGTCAGGCAGCTGAACGGTTGATGAACTTCCTGCCGCCCGCCTGGTTGGGCTCGCCCGCCATCTATTTCGCGGTGGCAATCGCTTTCGTCTTCGTAATGGTGGTTTTCATCTGATGAAACACATTCACCTGATCGGCATTGGAGGTACCGGATTATCGGCCATCGCGCTGCTGCTCAAACAGCGCGGGTATACCGTTTCCGGCTCCGACCGAACTCTCTCACCACTGGCGCGTCAATTATCCGCCCAGGGTGTGACGGTGTATGCCGGTCATGACGCGCAAAACGTTGTTCAGGCCGACCTGGTGGTGCGCTCTTCCGCCATCCCGGACGACAACCCGGAAATTCTGGCTGCCGAAGCCGCGGGTATTCCTGTGCTCAAGCGTGCCGAATTCCTGGGTCAACTAATGGAAGGCTCGCGTGGTATTGCCATCGCCGGAACCCATGGGAAAACAACCACTACCGCCATGGTTGCCTGGATATTCAGCCGTCTGGGTCAGGAACCATCCTACATCATTGGCGGCGTTGCCAAGAATTTAGGCAACAATGCCCAGGCTGGCAGCGGACCCGTTTTCGTCATCGAAGCAGACGAGTACGACAACATGTTCCTCGGTCTGACGCCAGAAGTTGAGGTGGTTTGCACCCTCGAGCATGACCATCCGGACTGCTTCCCGACCAAAGAAAGCTACAACGCTGCCTTTATCCAATTTGTTCAGCGCCTTGAGCCCAACGGTCTGCTGTTGGTATGCGCCGACGACAAGGGCGCCAGTTGGCTGGGGAAAAACCACGGCCGCAGTGACATTCAGTGCCAGACTTACGGCACCCATGCTGATGCAGATTACCGGGCTGAAGATCTGATGCCCAACCAGCGTGGCGGCTTTGACTTCACCGCGGTGTACCACGGTGATAAATTGGCGATCGTCAGCCTGCAGGTGCCTGGCGAACATAATGCCCTCAATGCCCTGGCTGCCCTGGCTGTAGCCCATTCCCAGAATTTACCCCTCGATCAGTCCGCGGATGCCCTGGCCGAATTCGAAGGCACTGGACGGCGCTTTGAGGTGCTGGGAGAAGCTCACCAAATCGTCGTGGTTGATGACTATGCGCATCATCCTACAGAAGTTCGTGCCACATTAGCCGCTGCCCGCGCACACTATCCAGGACGCCGCCTCTGGGCAGTCTGGCAGCCGCACACCTACTCGCGCACCGTCACGCTGCTGGAGGATTTTATCGAGGCACTAAAGCTGGCGGACCAGGTGGTGGTCACAGAAGTCTACGCCGCGCGCGAACATGGGCAGGGCTTCTCATCCGCGGCAATCGTCGAAAGCATGCAGCATCCCGCCGCCTATTTTGCCCCTACCCTGCCAACCGCGACCGAATACCTGCTGGAACAGTTGCAGCCCGGCGACGTATTGCTGGTCCTCTCCGCCGGTGATGCCGACCAAATCAGCGCCGCGGTCTTTGCCGAACTCAAAAGCGTGGAGGACAGCCATGCCTAAAAACCAAAAGTCGATCCGCTTCAACTCCCTCAAAACCATGAAGGGGCTGCGGCCTGAAACGAATGAATCCACTCAAGGGGCTTCGTATGCGTCATTCCCGGAGTTACACGCTGAAGCGCTCAAACCGTTGCTGCCGCCTGACTCCACACTGGCTCGCTTGATTGAAAGGATCAAGAATCTCTAACTGTCCAATGATGGCCAAACCGCTAAGCCGCCTCCCGATTCAAGCCCTGCGCGAGCAGCTGGGCGCACATTTACAAGAAAATGTGCCCATGTCCAGCTATACCACCGCGCGGGTCGGCGGCAATGCTGCCGCCATGCTGGCGGTAGGCAGCGGTGAAGAGTTGGAAAAGGCCGTCCGGGTTCTATGGCAGCTGGATGTACCCTTCTTCATCCTTGGCAGCGGCGCCAACCTGTTGGTCAGCGACCAGGGGATTGAGGGTGTGGTTATTTTGAACCGCGCACACCAGATCAAGGTGGATGCCAATAGCAATCCGCCATCGGTGTGGGCTGAATCTGGCGCCATTCTCGGCACCATCGCCCGCCGGTCAGCCTTGCGCGGCTTCAGCGGGTTGGAATGGGCAGCCACCGTTCCCGGTACGCTGGGCGGAGCATTGTATGGCAATGCCGGCGCATTTGGCGGCGACATGCAGCAAGCCCTGATTTTGGCAGAAATCTTGCATCCGGTAGATGGACGGCAGTTCTGGACTCCTGATCGGATGCAGTACGAGTACCGCAGCAGTGTTCTTAAGAAAAATCCGGGTCAGGCCGTCATTCTGGCAGCCCGTTTGCGGCTGCAGCCCAGCAGCGAGGAAACCGTTAAAGGCACCATCGCGGAAATGTCGGCCAAACGCCGCAGCAGCCAACCCCCCGGTGCCAGCCTGGGCTCCATGTTCAAAAATCCGGCAGGCGATTACGCCGGGCGGCTGATCGAAGCGGCGGGGCTTAAAGGTACACGGGTAGGCGGGGTGCAGGTCAGCCAGGTTCACGCAAATTTCTTTGTCAATGATGAGTCAGCCACTGCCAGCGATTACTGGCAGCTCATCCAGCAGGTACGCCGCACGGTTCACGAGAAATTCGGCGTCATGCTGGAATTGGAAATCGAACCCGTTGGGGAGTGGGACGGTGAAACGCAATTGGTAGAAAAGAGGATCTCTGGATGACAGCAAAAACACGGATTGGCGTACTTTTCGGCGGCCGCTCGGGCGAACACGAAGTTTCGCTCCAGTCGGCGCGTTCGATTCTCGCCAATCTCAATCCCGAGCGCTTTGACGTCATTCAGATCGCCATTGATCACGCCGGCCGGTGGTACGCTGGCGCACAGGCGTTGACTGCCCTTGAGTCCGGCGACCTGAGCCAGCTCGAGCCGGTCACGCTGCTGCCGGAACCCGGTCACAACTGCCTTTACCGCCATTCCAGCACTGCCGCCTCCGACTCGCTGGAAAAATATGCCGATTTGGACGTGGTTTTCCCGGCACTTCACGGCACCTTTGGCGAAGATGGCACTTTGCAGGGAATGTTCGAATTAGCCGGCATTGCTTATGTCGGCGCAGGTGTGCTGGGCAGCGCGGTCGGCATGGATAAAGGCGTTTTCAAATCCGTCATGCTGGCCAACAACCTGCCGATTTTACCGGCGTTAGTCTTCACACGGAATCAGGTCGAAAGCGAGATTGAAAAGGTCATCACAGCGGCGGAAAATATCTCGGCCTATCCATTATTTACCAAACCTGCCAACCTGGGCTCGTCCGTTGGCATCACCAAATGCCGCTCGCGCGCGGACATTTACGAGGGCCTGATGGAAGCTGCGCGCTACGACCGCCGCATTATCATCGAAAAAGGACTGTCCAATGCCCGCGAGATCGAAGTCAGCGTGCTCGGCAATGACCAGCCGCAGGCTTCTATTCCCGGCGAGGTGGTCCCGGGCGAGGATTTCTACACTTACTCGGCCAAATATCTCTCCGAAAATTCAAGGTTATTGATCCCGGCCCCGTTGCCCGCAAACAAGACCGCTGAAATTCAGCAGATTGCGGTGGCAGCCTACCGCGCCATTGATTGCGCCGGCATGGCCCGGGTCGATTTTCTCGTCAACGCCGATGACCTGACAATCTACATCAGTGAAGTCAACACTATTCCAGGATTTACTCGAATTAGCATGTATCCCAAGCTTTGGGAAGTCAGCGGCCTGCCCTACCCGGCGCTCATCGAGCGTCTGGTGGACCTGGCCTTGCAACGCAAAGCGGAACGCGATCACACTGAATTCGAGTACAGGAGGAATCCATGAGAGCCGAAAAGACGCTGCCCTCGATTAACCGTTCTGATCTCGTGCGCCAGCGCCGCTCCGAGCGTAGCACCGCCCGTACGAGCCAATCGCGGCAGGCGGCCAGTCACCCCGTCCGATCGCAGCCTGTGATCGTCCGCAGTGATGCTTTTGCCGCCGCCCGTCCCATGCAGGCTAACAGCCGCAGCCGGGTAAAACGGCAGTACTTTTACGCCCTGGGTGCTTCCGGCGCCGAGTTGCGCCTGCCAGCCCTGCCATTCATCGGCGCGGGCGGACGGTTCTTCTCCGCCATTATTGTGGTTTTTGCCGCCCTGGTGATCTACGCGTTGGCATTCTCTCCGACCTTTCAAATTTCCGAAGTAAGCATCGACGGCATCTCGCGCCTGACTGCCGGCGACATCCAGGCGGTTTTGGATGTGCAGGGAATTCAAATTGTGGCCTTTGACCCGCAAGCAGCCCGTTCCGCTCTGGAAAAAGCTTTCCCCGAGCTTGGCAGCGTCAAGGTCCAGGTTGGACTGCCTGCCGAGGTCCATATACAGGTCACCGAATTGCAACCTGCTGTTGCCTGGAACGGCGGTGATACTGTCTACTGGGTCGACGCCAACGGCGTCATTCTGCCGCCGCGCGGCGAGCCCGGTCAATTGTTGACCATCGGCTCAGACGGGCAGCCTCCGCTGCTGCCGTTGGAACAGAGCGCCTCTGTATCAACTTCCGCGCCAACCGCGGAAAGCACTGGCGCTGTAGCGGTCGCAGCCCCGGTTGAGGTTTGGGGCCGTCAGGTCGACCCGCAAATCCTCAAACGCATGATTGACCTCCAAACCATGATTCCCCCCGATTCTAAACTCGTCTATAATTCTCTGAATGGTCTAGGTTGGGAAGATCCACGTGGCTGGGATGTCTATATTGGTCGAGATCTGACAGATTTTGATCTCAAGTTGTCCATGTATACCGCCATCATCACGCATTTGGAACAACAAGGCATCTTTCCGCAAGACATGATCAGCGTCGAATTCATCAACGCACCGTTTTATAGATAGGTGGAGCCCAACATGGACGAACCATTTGTAGTTGGTATTGATATCGGCACAACCAAGGTATGCACCCTGGTTGCCCGCGTGGAGAATGAACGCAATCTGCGCATCCTGGGTGTGGGTATCGAGCCTTCCCAGGGTATCCGCAAGGGCACCATCGTTGACCTGGCTGCCGCTTCCACATCCATTGCCCGCTCCATCGAGAAAGCCCAGCGCACCTCGGGTTTGGAAATTACCTCCGGGCTGGTCAGCCTGGCCGGGTCGCACGTCGCCTCGGTCAATAGCCGCGGCGTGGTCGGCATCTCCGGCGGCGTCATCGATGAGCAGGATATCGCCCGCGCACTCGAGGCCGCTCAGGCTGTCGCCATTCCGCATAACCGCCAGATCATCCATGTGATCCAGCGTAGTTTTGTGGTGGACGGTCAGGACGGCATCCGCACCCCCATCGGCATGCACGGCTACCGCATGGAAGTCGAGGCGCATATCATCACAGCGGCCGAATCGACCGTTGAAAACCTGCGCCAGTGCGTCCAGGCAGCCGGCGTGGAAGCCTCGCAATTCGTCCTCAACCCGCTGGCTTCGGCCGAAGTGGTACTCTCTGAAACCGAACGCCAAATGGGCGCCATCGTGTGCGACATTGGCGGCGGCACCACCGACCTGGCTATCTACATTGACGGCGATATCTGGCACACCATGGTGCTGGCAGTCGGCGGTAACCACATCACATCGGATATTGCCCACGGTCTGCGTCTGCCAATCGACCAGGCCGAGGAAGTCAAGAAAAAGTACGGTCACGCGGTGGAATCGGAAGTTGCCGAGAGCGACGTGATCAATGTGCGCTCATTTGGACAGGAAGGCCCGGCTCAAATGAACCGCCGTGAACTTGCCCATATCATCGAAGCGCGCGTGGAGGAGATCTTCCAACTGGTTTTACAGGAGATCAAGCGCTCCGGTTATGACGGCCTGCTGCCGGCAGGCATGGTGTTGACTGGCGGATCGAGCCTGCTGCCCGGGATTCGCACCCTGGCTAGCTCGGTCATGGGACTTCCAGTCCGTGTGGCGCGCCCCGAGAATCTGGTCGGTCTGACTGACCAGCTGCACTCGCCGGCGTATTCCACCAGTGTCGGCCTGCTTCATTGGGCCATGCTGATGAGCGAAACCGGCTTGAGCCACGAAAGGCGGCGCACCCCCAAAGGAGGATTATTGGACTCGGACAAGCTCAAAGACTTTCTGCGTCGATTGCTCCCTTAATGGTATCTGGAGAAGTGCAAGAACGATGTTCATTCAACCCATCACACAAGACAGGTTATAGCGGAGGATAAAATGGAAAGTAATTATGGTCAACAAGCAGAATCGTTTGCCCGCATCAAAGTAATTGGCGTGGGAGGCGGAGGATGCAACGCCGTCAATCGAATGATCGATGAGGGGATGAGCGGAATTGAGTTCATCACCGTCAATACCGATGCTCAGGCGCTGCTGCTCTCCAAAGCACCAACCCGCGTCCGGATTGGCGATAAAGGCACCCGCGGGCTGGGTGCGGGCGGTAATCCCGAGGTTGGCCGCAAGGCTGCCGAAGAGTCCGCTGAAGAATTGTACGAAGTGCTGAAGGGCTCCGACATGGTCTTCGTGACCTCCGGCCTCGGCGGTGGCACCGGTACAGGCGCTGCCCCGATCGTGGCCCAAATTGCCAAGGAAGTTGGCGCGCTGACCATCGGCGTCGTCACCCGCCCCTTCACTTTCGAAGGTTCACGCCGTCAGCAATCGGCTGAAATTGGCATCACCAAATTAAAAGAACACGCCGATACATTGATTGTCATCCCCAATGACCGGCTGCTGCAGATCGTGGACAAGAAGGTCAGCCTGACCGAAGCCTTCAAGACCGCTGACGACGTGCTGCGCCAGGGCATTCAGGGCATCTCCGAACTGATTACTGTGCCGGGCATGATCAACCTGGACTTCGCCGACGTGCGCGCCATTATGTCTGAAGGCGGCGCTGCACTCATGGCTGTCGGTCATGCCAGCGGTGAAGACCGCGCCCGCCTTGCGGCTGAAATGGCTATCTCCAGCCAGCTGCTTGACATCACCATCGACGGCGCCCGCGGCATCCTGTTCAACGTCACCGGCGGCAACAGTTTGACCCTGTTCGAGGTCAACCAGGCTGCCGCGATCATCAAGGAAACCGCTCACCCGGATGTCAATTTGATCTTCGGCGCGGTGATTGATCCCAACATGGGCGACGAAGTACGCATCACGGTCATCGCCACCGGCTTTGACCGCCCCACCAGCGGGCGCTCCCCTTTATTGGAAACGCGCCCCGCAGCGAGGGAAGCAACGCAGCCCATCGCGGCGAGCAGCCAGACCAACAGGGCTGAGCGGCCAGCGCAGTCACCTACGCCGATCGAATTTCAGCCGCACGTCATGAATACCAGCGACCTCGACATTCCGGCTTTCCTGCGCAACCGCACGACTCATTAATCAAAACACATCGTCCGGTTTTGCCTGTAATAGGGCAAAACCGGACGGATGAATGCCGCAATGACTGGCCGATTGGCTGTCACTATCGAGTAAAAGGGTTAATTTTCCAGCCCTTTCATTAAGCGTGCCAGCATCCGCGCATGACCGAACGGTTGTGCCGTGTGCACCTGTCCCCTCCAAACAGGGAAACGCGGCTGCGCGGTGCCTTATTGGTAAGAACTAAACCTGTCTTGTGAGAGCCCCTGGCATTTTCCCCGGGGGCTCTCAGGTTTTAACCTGGCCCACCGTTCAAAAAACCAGGATCCGGATGATTTCCGGAATAAGTTCGGCGAAATGCAAAAAACCACTCGCTCCGATAACGTTGACGGATTTGATTTCCACTATAATGACTGACAATATCAAATCCATCCATTAAGTAAATAAGGGATAAAAGATGAATGTTCAGGGAAAAACCATCGTCGTAACCGGTGGCGGGAGTGGCATGGGGCGGGAATTAACGCTGTTGCTGCTAAAAAAAGGGGCAAATGTGGCCGCTTTGGATATCAACGAGGCCACATTGAAAGAAACGGCAGCGCTGGCAGGCGATGTTCACGGCAGGTTGTCTCTGCATGTTTTGAATATTACCGATCGTGAAGCGGTTGCCGCTTTTCCGGAAGCAGTCATTCAAGCACACGGCGCTGTGGATGGCATCATCAATAATGCAGGAATCATTCAACGTTTCGTCCTGGTCAATGATCTGGAATACAAAGACATCGAGCGGGTATTAAATGTGAATTTATGGGGTGTGATCAACGTCACGAAGACCTTCCTCCCCTACCTGCTGCAACGTCCCGAGGCCCATATCGTGAACACCTCCAGTATGGGCGGCTACCTGCCGGTTCCAGGCCAAACCGTTTACGGGGCATCGAAGGCGGCGGTTAAGCTATTCACCGAAGGATTGCACTCGGAGTTGAAAGGAACCAATGTCCATGTAACTACCGTCTTCCCGGGTGCAATAGCGACCAATATTTCCGTCAACTCGGGAGTAACCATGAGTGCGCAACCGCCCACCGAAAACACCCGAAAGATTCCGACGATCGCCGCAAACGTCGCCGCGGAAATTATCGTGGCTGGCATGGAGAAAAATAAATACCATGTCTTCGTCGGTAAAGACGCTAAATTGATGGACCTTTTGCGCCGATTGATGCCAGAAAGAGCAGCAGAGATCATTTACGACCAAATGCGCAGCTTATTGCCCAAAAAATGAGGAATTCATCATCCGGAGAATCTCAAAATTTGTTATGCTTGGGTATAAGGTCAATCTGAAATTATTAATACCACGGGAAAACTTGAATGAATCAGGCTGCTGCATAGGATACGAACGAAATGTCCAACTGCCTTTCCCACCTGGTATTCAGATTGTCCTGCTTCAGAGAGACGGATTACTGGCTATTTCTGGGCGAAGTCGGGTTATAGATCGGTTTGGCGACATGGAAGAAGACGATTCCTGGGAATTTGTATGGACAAGGATAGGTCTTGACCTTGACAGGCGAATTTCAATTGAGTAAAATTTTTTTCTGTTGGGGAGTAGCTGCCCTGAAAAGGGATGGTTTGCCGACATTACGAAGGGATCCTTCCGGCAAACCAAACGTGTGCCTGCGTTTTGCAAGACCATCACCTCGTTGGTGGTCTTTTTTTAATCCGACCACCTGGCATTCTTTCACCAAAGGAGACTAAAATGCAGGATTGGCACCGAATAACTGTGGATGAGGCTGTAACACAGCTTGAAACCCAAATCCAAACAGGATTAACTCCAGCAGTCGCTGAACAGCGCCTGGAACAATATGGGCCGAATGAATTGATCGACCGGGGGTTAAAAAGTCCCTGGAAAATCCTCTGGGAGCAGCTCACCGAGGTGATGGTGTTGATTTTGGTCGTCGCAGCCGGCATTTCTGCCTTCCTGCACGAATACATCGACGCCATTGTTATTTTGATCATCGTAATCCTGAATGCCATCCTGGGATTTACCCAGGAGTACCGGGCAGAGCAGGCCATGGCGGCATTGAAAAAAATGGCGGTACCCAGGGTAAAGGTTCGCCGCGGTGGCAAACTGACCACCATGGATGCCCACCTGCTGGTTCCCGGTGACGTCATCCAACTGGACGCCGGCGATGCCATCCCGGCAGATAGCCGTTTGATCGAAGCGGTCAACCTGCGCATAATGGAAGCCGTGCTGACGGGAGAGTCAGAGCCGGTAGAAAAAATCACCGAGCCGTTGGATACGGAAGACCTTGGCATTGGTGACCGGCTTAACATGGCCTTCATGGGCACAGTGACCACTTTTGGCCGCGGCCTGGCTGTGGTGACCACCACCGGCATGAACACGGAACTCGGCAAAATCGCCGATCTGCTCCAGACGGTTGGCAACGAGCCTACACCGCTTCAGAAACGGCTGGCACAGCTCGGCAAGGGTCTGGCAGTAGCAGCTCTGATCATCGTGGGGATTGTGTTTGCGCTGGGATTGGCCCGCGGCGAAGACTTTCGCAGCATGCTGCTCACCGGTATCAGCATGGCGGTGGCAGCTATCCCTGAAGGACTGACCGCTGTTGTGACCATCGCGCTGGCGCTGGGTGCCCAACGCATGCTGCAGCGCCGAGCACTCATCCGCAAGCTGCCGGCGGTTGAAACGCTGGGTTCAGTGACGGTAATCTGCTCCGATAAAACCGGCACGCTGACCGAAAACCGCATGACCGTCACCATGGTGGACACAGCGGAAAACCGGATCGATTTCTTGGAAGAAGTAAAAGAATATGCCCCGAGCCTGGATCGGGATGACCCGAATAAGCTGGGAGAAATCTCACCGGCTCTGGCATTGATGCTGGTCGGCGGAGCGCTGTGCAATGATGCCGTTTTGGAAGAAAACGAAGAAGACCCGGGCAATTTCACTTCAGTCGGCGATCCAACCGAAGGCGCATTGGTCATTGCCGCCGCCAAAGCTGGCTTGTGGAAAGAAGAATTGCTGAAAACCATGCCGCGGGTCGCGGAATTGCCCTTCGATTCAGACCGCAAGCGCATGACCACGGTCCATTCGGTGGATCAAAGTCAATCCAATACCGATACCCAATCTGCCTTCCAGATCATTCAGTTGGAAAACCCGGCTCCTTTCCTGAGCATAACCAAAGGCTCAGTGGACGGATTATTAGATATCGCCACACGGGTGTGGGTCGCCGATAAATCGGTGGACATGGATGAGACCTGGCGCGAGCGAATCGAAGCTGCCAATGCCGATATGGCCAAAAATGGCATGCGAGTTTTGGGCATAGGCTACCGCTTCTGTAATGAACCGGTCGATCCAGCCTGCGGTAAACCGGTGGAAGAAAGACTAACCTTCATCGGAATGATGGGCATGATCGACCCGGCACGGCCTGAAGTCCGGGATGCCGTAAGTGTGGCCAAAGGAGCCGGCGTTCGACCGATCATGATCACCGGCGACCACCCTCTGACTGCCATGCATATTGCCAAAGAGCTCAATATCGCGGATGCCGAAAGCATCGCCCTCACCGGCCAGGACCTGGCCAAAATGGATATCGAGGACATTAAAGCCCGGGTGGATCATGTGAGCGTGTTCGCCCGCGTTTCCCCCGAGCATAAGCTCAAGATCGTTCAGGCTTTGCAGGAAAAGAATAACATCGTTGCCATGACCGGCGACGGAGTCAACGATGCGCCAGCTTTGAAAAAAGCCAACATCGGCGTTGCCATGGGAATCACCGGCACGGATGTCTCCAAAGAAGCCTCGGATATGGTGCTGCTGGACGATAACTTCGCGACCATCGTGGCAGCCATTGAGGAAGGCCGACGGATTTACGACAATATCCGCAAATTCATCAAGTACGCGCTCACATCCAACATGGGCGAGGTGCTGGTGATGCTGATCGGGCCATTTATTGGCTTCCCGCTGCCGTTGACCCCGCTGCAAATCCTGTGGGTTAACCTGGTGACGGACGGCCTGCCGGGTCTGGCATTGACGGTTGAACCGGTGGAACCAGGCACGATGAAACGCAAACCCCACTCCCCCTCTGAGAGCATCTTTGCGCGGGGGCTGGGTATCGACATCGTCCTGATCGGTTTGATGCTGGCGGCGGTTTCGCTGGCAGCCGGTATCTACGCACGCGCCACCGGCCATGTCGAAACCTGGCAGACCATGATTTTCACCACCCTGACCATCGCCCAAATGGGCAATGTGATGGCAGTTCGCTCCGACACCGATTCGACCTTCAAGATCGGGTTCTTCTCCAACCGTGTACTGGTCGGCGCGGTGCTGTTGACGGTTTTGCTGCAGCTCGCGGTAATTTACATACCATTCCTGCAGGGTATTTTCAACACCACCGCCCTGTCGCTGACCGATTTACTCGTCAGTGTGGGACTGAGCATTGTACTGTTCTTCGGGGTTGAAATAATCAAATGGACACGACGCCGAAATCTCGATAAATACGCGTAGCATTTCCAGAATAGATAGTAAATTCCCCTCGCGGTACGATGCGAGGGGAATTTTTTGTTAATATACTGTGGAACTTAGCGCCGGCCAAAGTGCCGGGATTGATCGGCGAAACGCCAGCGTTTTACCAGTGCCGTGAATTCCATCAGCAGCCGGCCGCGCGCCATTTCGCCAGTCTCGACCTCGCCTTCCGGAACTGTAGTCAGGGACTTGCGGATTCCCTCGGCAATTTCCTCGGTAAGGCCATTTGTCTGGATTTCCGTTTCCCAGGCTTTACGAGTTTCTTCAGATTCTGCAACTTTTTCTATTAACTTTAGGATTTGCTTCTCTTCAGGTGATAAATGATGCGCCATGTGATGCCTCCTGATTCTGGCGTTTCGATGCCAGCCATCAATTCTTATTATACCTGATGCACCCCAGCAAAATCAGGCTTTACAATCGTTGATCGTATATATATACTATTATTAGATAAGAGGAAGGGGTTAGAAAATCAAAGAATAAGGCGTGCATGGTTGCCCTGGCTGCACCATGTAACACTGCAGCACCGCCTTAATCCTTTTTCCTCGGCGGGGGTAGAGATGGCAGCCGTCAACAAGGGTTTACACCGGTCAGATAGCGACTGGCTGGCGGTGGTCGGAATCATTTTGTTATATTTGGCGCTCCTGGCGATCACGGCTCTGGCAGTTCTGAATACCAGTCCATTTCTGCAGTATTACAACTGGAAATAGACCGCCGTTATTGGTCTCTGCGATCATAACGAGCAGGGTGGGTCCTTTCATTGAACTCACCACTATTCAACTCGCCAGCTCGAATGCGCAGATGAAATCAAAAATAATCGTTGCGACCCAGGTGAAGCGGTGGTATCATCCAAACCGTTTTCTTCATCGACCCATAGGATCACTTACCGGAAAGAATACGCGCATGGATGCTGCCACCGACTTATCGTTATTCCCGCTCACCGCTGGGATCAATTCCCTCGGTCACCTGACCATCGCCGGGCATGACCTGGTTGAGTTAACCCAAACCTACACCTCGCCGCTCTACATCTACGACGGCGCTACTATTCGTGCGCAATTGAGCCGGCTGCAAAACCTGCTCAAGCAGTATTACCCTGGCCCGGCGACCGTTGCCTATGCCAGTAAAGCCTATTTCGCGCAAACTTTCGCCACCAAACTGGCAGCCATGGGTGCCGGCTCGGATGTGGTCAGCCTGGGAGAAATCCACGTGGCGCAAAAAGCCGGCTTCCCGGCTGACGTGATTCACCTGCACGGTAACAACAAGACCGAAGCCGAGCTGCGGGCAGCACTGGAATGGAATATCCAGGCTATTGTGGTGGACAGCCTGGACGAGTTGGCATTTCTGGAAACCCTGGCTGCCGAACACGGACACCCCGCCCGTATCTGGCTGCGCATCACACCCGATCTGAATGTCAACACCCACCCACACATCGAAACCTCGCATTCCGACAGTAAATTTGGCCTGCACATTCAAAATGGCGAAGCCGCTGAGGCCATCCGCCGCGCGCTGGCCAGCCCGTGGTTCAAACTGGCTGGATTGCACACCCATCTTGGTTCGCAAATCTTCGAAGCCGAACCATACCGCCAGGCGATTGGCATGCTGTTCGAGGTTGCCAGGGCTAATGACTACATTCCCGAGGAAATCAGCCCGGGCGGCGGCTGGGGTGTACGCTACACCGATACCGATAGTTCGGACGATGCTAAACCGTGGGTGCGTACGGTCGCTGAGGCCGTCCAGGAGGCCTGTAAAGCGTATAACTGGTCCTTACCCCGCCTGGTACTGGAGCCCGGCCGATGGCTGGTCGCACGAGCCGGTGTGGCGGTTTACACGGTCGGGACGCAGAAGACCACACCAACCGGAACACATATCGTCGCCATTGACGGGGGCCTGGCGGATAACCCGCGGGTAGCGCTGTACGGAGCACACTACACCGCGCGGGTGGTGCAGCGCGCTGCAGCACCGCCAAGCGAGAAAGTGCGGGTGGTCGGCAAGTTCTGTGAATCGGGCGATGTGCTCATCCCGGAAATCTTGCTGCCGCCGGTGGAGCGCGGTGACCTGCTGGCAACGCCGGCTTCCGGCGCCTACCAGCTGTCGATGGCTTCCAATTACAACTTCGCCGCCCGTCCCCCTGCCCTGTGGCTGGAAGAAGGCAGTGTGGAAGTCATGCAGTGCTGTGAGCAGCCGGATCAACCTGGCTGGTGGGTATACGAGAAAAAATAAAGATGAAACCTCTTTCACCACGACCCGAAGAATGGTTGTGGTGATCTTTTTACCCAGCGAGCCACTTTACCGCTGATTCTTTTTCGCTGAACACCCGAAACTGATTTCCGCGGTTGGTTTCCATCACAAATTCACTGAAGCGGCCGCTGCCAATCCGCTCTGGCGCGAGTATTACCGCGACCCGGATGGAGTAATTGCTCCATTTGAGCAGCGCCGCCCCGGCCAGGCCGGATTTCAAGTCAAAAAAGGCCTCGTCCAGGCATTCGCCGGCGATCAGCACGTTACGCACCTGATCCTCGCCGCACAACCCCACCAAGTCCAGTGCGTCGCTTCACTGGCTATGCGCAATGATCCGGGCTGGCACTCTAAATATGGCTTTCGGTTTGAAGTTTCCAGAATGGGTTCCATAGTCACTTCCAATGATACCTAAATCGGTTGTTGTCGTGGCAAGAGGATTAATTAAAGCACAAACGGCGCACATTGACGGTGCGCCGCTTGTTTATTTAATACTAATTACGAGATCTTTTCGAACCGTGTGCCAGGGGTATTGCACACCGGGCAACGATCCGGTGCGCCGCGTTTATGGGTATAACCGCACACCGGGCACACATAATATTCGTACGCCTCGTCTTCTTTTTCTCCAGCTTCGAGCAGCGCCAACGCCTCACGATACAGATCCTCGTGCACTTTTTCAACTTCCCAGGCATAGCTAAAGCTTTTCAACGCCCGCTTCTCGCCCTCAGCTTCGGCGTCTTTGATAAATTCGGGGTACATCGTAATGACTTCATAATTTTCCCCACCGATGGCGGCTTTCAGGTTATCCAGCGTGCCGCCAACCCCTTCCATGGCACGCAAATGTGCCAGAGCATGCACGGTCTCAGCATGTGCAGCCGCCCGGAACAAACTGGCAATCTGTGGGTATCCCTCTGCATCCGCCTTCTGCGCGAAAGCAGTGTATTTGCGGTTGGCCTGAGACTCGCCGGCAAAGGCAGCTTGCAAATCTTCAAATGTTTTTCCCATAATTCCCTCCCAGAGGAATGAAATTTATTTTTGTCGTTCTATACAAGTAAACTTAATCGATTGGACAAAGTATGTCCAATAACGAAAATTACCATTTCAGTTGATAAAGGTCACACAATATTGTTCCTTTTTAAATTTTATCTACCTCACTTCGGAATAACTAATCCAAAATTTCAATAAAATTACTTGTGATTGAAAGGAACCTATCCACTAATCATGGAGAGAGGTAATTTACTATATGACTGAACATAGCGATATTTGGGGAGATGTATTTCGAAAAGTAATTGAAGAATTGCCAATTATTAAATATTCGTGGAATCTCGCGGTCGAAGGCACATTTAACCTTCCACCTTGGAGTAATCATCCGAGGCAAGTCCTATATAACTACCTAAACGCATTTAGAAATACCTGTGCCCAAATGCAATGGTCAATTATTCAATTGAAGGATTATTCAAATTGTGAATCAAGTAATGTTACTGAGTTTTTTGTATCCCACTATTTTTATGATTTTGTTGTACGGTTGAAAACCGCAACTGATCTCCTTGCACTGATAATAAATCATGTTTATTCAATTGGACTAGATCCAACAAAATGTTCATTAGATAAGGGCGCATTATCGACAAGTTTACGTCAAAACAAATCCTTTGCAACTGGAAGTGAATTAGCGAAGATTATCGATCAAACCAGAGAAAAATGGCTAAAACTATTTGATCAAGTTAGAGATTTAATAATTCATGACCAAGGTGTGAAATTTCTCGTTGTAGGAGGGAAGGAACACCCTATTCATATTTTCATCCCATTCCAAGGGGATTTAGGAGGAGATATGACTGTAATCGTTGACGAGTCAAATCCACTTAACTCATTACTACCCTTTGGAGAGAACACATTATTGGTAAAGTTTCTCCAATCGATCGGATCCTCCAGCGTTACTGATTATTTATCTATCGATCCAGTTATCCTCCTCGATGAGCTGTGGAACAAATTCCGTGGAATAACAGTAGATATATCGACTTATTTATCTCCAGCTATAGAAGATTTTATTATTAAACAAAAGTAAGTCAGAATAAAATATTTGGCAATTCAAAAGATGAATTGCCAAATATTTTATTAGTGTATTTACCTAAAATTGATTATTAAGCTTATCGCTTTTTTTAGATTCTAACACTCGCTGTAGCCGCAGGCATAGCATTTACGGCAGCCTTCTTCGTTGATCACCGCCGCCTCGCCGCACTCGGGACACAGGTCGCCGAAACGCAGTAAGCGTTGACTGGCTACCACTGCTCCCATACCGCTCTCGAAATGGACGGATTTGCCGTTGCCCGGGTTGACTGAAGCCCCAGGATTTTGAGTATCTGAGGGTTTGTCAGATTGGCTGACCAGCCGTTCAGCGCGGTTTTGCAAATATTCATCCAGAATTTGACCAACGCCATCGGGCAGCGAACGCACCCGGTTAGGACCAAAGCCCAGCGGGCGTCCGCCGCCGATGCCAAGCATCTGGTTGGTCATTTCACGCAGGCGTTTGGCCGGCTCGATTGGCGATACGATGCGCAGTACGTAGGAGAGTAAGCGACCTATGGCTTCGGATACCGCGGCGGTGTCGGAACCAGCTTTGGCAGTGTTGATAAACACCTCGAAGGGCTGCGCGCCGCCATTTTCATTGACGGTGATGAAAGCCTTGCCCAGAGGCGTCTCGATCGAGTATGTGAATCCTTGTAAATAGCGCGGGCGCGGTTTACGGCTTTCGTTCAGGAAGGATTGCTGTTCGGCCGTATGGGTCTCGACATTTGCCGCGACAGCCGCCTCTCCAGACACTTTCTGTTTGGCAGTGGCGTGCGTTTCCAGCACCACCTTGTCCCGCGAGCCGGTGACGTACACCGTAATCCCCTTGCATCCCAGCTTCCAGGCCAGGTTATAGGCTGTGGCGACTTCCTCTTCGGTGGCGCCGGCTGGAAAATTGATAGTTTTGGAAAGCGAATTATCCACAAAAGCCTGCATGGCGGCTTGCATGCGTACATGTTCTTCGGCGCTGATGTCGCCGGAGACGACAAATACCTTGCGCAGTTCTTCCGGCAGCGCGGAGACATTCTGGCAGGTGCCTTCCAGCATGGTCTGGTCAATGATTTGCTGGCGGGCTTCCCCGTCAATGCCGGCGCGGGTTAATGCTTCCTCGAATAGCGGGCTGGCATACGCCAGCTGGAGGTCTTTGCCATTATCGTTAACGTGACGGATATACGCCAGGGCAAAAGTCGGCTCGCAGCCGTAGCCTTCGCAGCCGGCGACCGTGGCAATCGTTCCGGTGGGCGCAACCGTGGTCTGGGCGGCGTTGCGCAGACCGTATTGACGCATGCCGGCTTCCAGAGCAGCCCAATCCACAGCCGGGCGTCCGTAATCATGCTCATAGGGTGTCAACGGCTGAGGCGCAGTCCATTTGAAATCCTTGGGGTCATAAATGGAGCCTTCTAAAGCCAGAAATGGACCGCGTTCTTTGGCCAATTCCAGCGAGGTGGCCATGGAGATGTAACGCACATATTCCATCACCTGCGCCGAAAATTCCTGGCCTTCATCGGATCCGTAACGGATTCCGCAATGGTACATCAAGTCAGCCAGACCCATGATCCCCAGGCCAATACGGCGGGCAAGGTGAGCGGCTTCGGCCAGCTGCGGAACTGCCGGAACGTAACTGTTGGCTTCCACCACATCATCCAGGAAACGGGTGGACAGGTCAACCGAGTAAGCTAATTTCTCCCAATCGACCGTGCCATCCGGACCCAAATGCTGTGCCAGATTCACCGAGCCAAGACAGCAATTCTCATACGGGCCAAGCCATTGCTCGCCGCAAGGATTGGTGGCTTCCAATGGGTAAAGATGCGGCACCGGGTTTTGGCGGTTGGCCGCATCCAGGAACAACATGCCCGGTTCACCGTTGTGATGCGCCTGTCGCACGATGGAATCAAACAAATCACGGGCACGCACAACTTTTTCGGTCAAAATAGGCACGCCGGCAGCTTGCATGGTATCGATGGTGCCGCGAACCTCGCGGTATTTGGGATCGTGCACATCCGGGAATCGCAGCGGCCATTCTTCGTCGTTCTCGACCGCGCGCATGAAGGCATCGGTGATGCCGACTGAAATGTTGAAATTGGTGATCTGAGTTTCATCGGTTTTGCAGGTGATGAACTCTTCTACATCCGGGTGGTCCACCCGCAAGACCGCCATATTGGCGCCGCGGCGGGTGCCGCCCTGGGCAATTTCGCCAAAGGCATTGTCATAAACCCGCAGAAAGCCGACCGGACCGGTTGCCTGCCCGGCGGAGGAGCGCACCATGCTGCCTTTGGGTCGCAGCCGTGAAAAAGAGAAGCCATTTCCGCCGCCAGTCTGTTGAATCAAGGCAGCGTCGCGCAGGGTTTGGAAAATGCCGGCTGAATCCCTACCCATATCGTCGGTGATTGGCAGCACAAAGCAGGCAGCCAACTGCCCCAATGGTGTACCAGCCCCTGTAAAAGTCGGCGAATTGGGAAAAAAGGCCTTGGAAGTCAGGAGATGATAAAAAGCCCTGGCACGTTCGATGAAATCCCCATTCCATTTTTCTTCCACTTTGGCAATGTGATAGGCTACCCGCCAGAACATATCTTCTACGCTCTCGGCTGGTTTCCCGTCGTTGCCGCGGCGAACGTAGCGCCGCACCAGCACCTGGCGGGCATTATCGGTTAAATCAACCTCGGGCAAGTCCTCCGGCCGGGGCGGAGTGGGCAGCATGCCGTGTCGGGATTTTTGTTTATGAGCCACCATCTCGTAATACCTCCTCAACTTTCCAATAAACGGTCGATCTCTTTGCGGATTGCGTGTAAATCGGCCAGGTGCAGATAAACAATTGCATAGCGGATATAGGCCAATTGGTCCAGATCTTTCAACCCGGCGATAACCATGTCGCCGACGACGCGCGAGGCAACCTCGGACCGTCCCAATTGCTGCAATGACGATTCGATCTCGCCTACCAGCCGTTCGATCTCAGCCGCGGATACGGGCCGTTTGGCGCACGAGATTCGGATGCCGCGCATCAGCTTCTCGCGGTCAAATTCCTCGCGGGTTCCGTCGCGCTTGACCACCAATGGGGTAGCCAAAATGGGACGTTCATAGGTCGAAAAACGCTGACGGCAGCGTTCACATTCGCGTCGGCGGCGAATGCCACCGCGACTGTCTCTTGTCGTGTCCAAAACGCGCGATTCTTCGAATTGGCAATAAGGACAACGCATCAAAAACCTCCCTTAGTCTGCGGTGTGAGGAGTCAACGACCTAAAATTTCCGACTACGGCTCCCGTTTAGAGTTTTGGGAAGAGCGGGAATTTCATTTCGGTGAAAGCCGTTTTTCTGGCTTTCGGGAACGCACACCCCCACAGGTGGGGGTGTGCAAAGTAAAATACCGTATATGTATGGTTAGATTTTAGCATACTTAAAAGTCATGTGCAATAGCAGAAACCATTTTCTAATCTTAAAAATAATTTCATAGAAAATATATTCTGTTAATGTTCGGCTCAAAAAAACAGGTCCGTTAATCCAATCTTTGCCGTTCGCGACACCCCCACCTGTAGGGTTAATCGAACATTTGAACGATTTTGAGCCAGAATTACCGCAAACAGTTCACAGACAATTCACCATCCATGCTGCGATATTATTCAACCTTAAAGAATCTGAATTTTTATCTGGATTAATTATTACTTAGAATCGCCATCAGAGCGGATCAACCCGGTTCGTTTGAGCAGCGTTTCTACCAGGTTGCGTCCACCGCCCGGTACGACCACCTGAACCGCCCCTGGCAATACCTGCACCTCGACCGGGGTGTGCCCGATCACATCTCCATCTCCCTGCACAGTTAGAGAGGAGAGGCTGTTTACCTGTATACGTTTTTGAGCAGTCAGCGTTTTGAACCGCGGGTTGGCGCTTTTAATCCCCAACACAAAATTACCCACCACCAGGACCCAATCCCACAGTGTTAATGCGCGGGCAATTATGACGTCCACTGCCCCATCATCCGGCAGGATCTCCAGGTGTCGCGGCATTCGTTTAAACCCGATCAAACTTGTATTTCCCACCATAATTTCTGACGCGCGCGTCTGGTATACCATGTCGTCCACGGTTAAATGAATGCGGTGAAGGCGCAGTCCGGCTAAATTGACCATACCATTCAATATATAGGCGAAAAACCCCAGCCTTTTTTTCTGTTCACGTTCAACCGAGTCCATGGTGGTTGCACTAAACCCGATGCTGACGTTCAATGCGTAACACCGGCCGCCAACCTGCATCAAGTCCAATGACTGCAAGCGGTGTTCGCCCGCCAACAGTTCAAGAGCTTTTTCAGCGTTGGTTGGTATGCCGAGGTCGCGCGCCATGACGTTACCAGTCCCTGCCGGCAAAACACCCAATGGGATGCCGGTGCCTTTAAGGGCTGTTACTGCCTGTGAAATCGTCCCATCACCGCCCGAAACAACCACCAGGTCAACGCCAGTTTCAATTGCCTGGCGTATCACAGCGACCGTGTCCGCCTCCTCGGAGGTAGGAAAAACCTGGCAAGGCCAGTTGTGCGCCTCGAAGAATTTCAAATACTGCCGAAGCCGGGTAGTTCCTTCAACCACGCCGGATTCAGGATTAATGACCAGCAGCACCCTTGGCAACACATCGTTCTGAGTAGTGGTCATAATTATTGACTGAAAAACAAAAGGGAAACCTTGCGGTTCAGGGGACCCACTTTCCGATATCCGCCCAGGAATAGGAAAGATGGGAGGCTAACTGTGATCCAAGACGTTTCCGCACCTTCTTGAGGACTTGTTCCATTAATTCAAAACCGCCAATTTGGTTTAGCCGCTGGCCAATCTCACGGGCGCGGACATGGCGAAATTGTGCATTAAAGGAACCGCCGGAACGTTCGGCAAGGAAATCCTCCTGTTCGCCAATGCGAACCAGGTCCTCGATCATCCGGTTTACCTCCGGCTTCAGTTCGGCTGGAACCAGACTTTTGGTGAATAAAAAGTCAAGGAATCCCATTTACTGTCCTCCCGTGAGCGGAAAATCTCGATGCTATTTAGGATTGTAACATAGACGAATAGCGGTGATACAATGCCTTAGATTTATTTGTCTGCGGGGATTTATGCATTGGATTTTTCTCTCTCCTCACCATGATGACGCGGTAATGTCCTGTGGCGGACTGATTGCTGAACGCGTGAATGGCGGCGATTCCATCGAAATTTGGACCATCTGCGCCGGCGACCCACCGGACGGACCGCTCTCTCCGTTTGCCAGCCAATTGCATGAGCGCTGGGACACTGGACTGGAAGCTATGGATATTCGCCGGAGAGAAGACATTTCTGCCTGTAAGATCCTGGGGGCAGCTTACCGGCACTTCCCCATTCCTGACTGCATCTATCGGCGCGACCCGTTTACCGGTGATCCGCTGATCAAAGAAAATGATGATTTATTCCAGCCCCTGCCCGAATCGCAAGCCAACCTGGTAAAAGAACTGCGGAAAGACTTGCTGAGGAGGCTTCCATCAGACTGCCACCTGGTTGCACCAATGACCCTTGGCAACCATATCGATCATCAGCTGGTCCGCCTGGCTGCCGAGAGCCTTGACAGAGACCTGTGGTTCTATGCGGATTACCCATATGCCGTTCAGGAAAAAATCGGTGACGCTGCCGTTCTCTCCCCGGTATCACAGATTTTCAGCCAATCCATATCCCCCGCGGGGTTGCGAGCCTGGCAAGACGCGGTTGCCGCGTATAAAAGCCAGATCAGCACATTTTGGGGTTCGCTGAGCGAGATGAAGACCGCCATCCGGGACTACTGGCGAGTTGGCGGTGGGTGCAAGTTATGGCACAATTTGCCGGAAAATCCATAACAGATTTGTAATTTAGTGGCATTTCCACGAAAGTTGGCTACAATAAACCTATGCGAAAAGCGTTTGCGGTTGAATTTCTCCAACCTGCAAAATTGGGCGTTGGAAAATTATGCTATACTGACTTCATGGTGGACACGCACGCCTATTGGAGCCGTTGGGCACAGAAATTGCAAAGGCTGGGGGTAAGTGGACTGGCTGCCGCGCTCCTGGATGGCGCTGGTCCATTGCGGCTGCTGGCTGCACAGTTGGTTCATGCAGGAACCCCATTCATTGGTTCAGAATCCACAGGTTCACAATGGCAGGCATTAGCTGCCATGTTGGAAGATAAAGACGAAGCCGGACAATTTGTCTCCTTTCTCAGGGAGGAGGATCGCGTTTGATCACATTAGATGGAGTGCTTGGCCTGGGTGTGGTCTTCCTGGCAATCGGGTTGATCGTCATCCTGCACATGCTTGGCAGGGACCGCGATAAACCGGCTTTCCGGAAAATCGCGGCCTTTGACGCATTAAAGAATTCGATCGGATTGGCAGTCGAGAACGGCTCGCGCATTCATATTACCCTGGGAAAGTCCAGCCTGACTCAATCGACCAATGCTTCTGCTCTGGCTGGCCTGTCCACCCTGGACCGGATTGCGCAGATTAGCAGCATCAGCGACAAGCCCCCGATTGCCACCAGCGGCGATGGCGGATTGACCCTGCTCAGCCAGGACACGCTGCGGTCAGCGTATCGGAGTGTGCATGCACCCGAATTGTACGACCCGGGGCGCGGACGACTGGCAGGCATCACGCCAATGTCTTATATCGCCGGGACGCTGCATGTCACTACCCACGAAGAAGTCTCTGCCCACGTGATGATCGGCAATTTTGGACCGGAAATCGCGCTGGTAGCCGAAGCGGCTGATCTTGCAGGAGCATTCAGTCTGGCAGCCAGTGACTCGCTTCCAGCTCAGGCTGCATTATATGCCGTGGCGGATAACCCCGTCATTGGTGAAGAATTATTCGCCGCACCTGCTTACCTGGGCGGCAGCCGCAGTCACAGTGCCAGCTTGCAAGCCCAGGATATCCTGCGCTGGGGCGTGATTGTGGTCCTGGTTGGCGGCGCGCTGCTTAAGGCTATGGGGATTTTATGAGAGCACCGCTATCCACTGCCATCGCCATCGCCGCCGGGGGATTGACCCTGATTGGATTGTTGATCCCGGCCGATCCGCTGCTATCCATCCGAATCCGCCTGGTTGAATGGGCGGTTGCGCTGGCGGGAGTCGCCGGGTTGGTTGCCATCCTCCACTTGTTGAGCGTCCATTGGCGCAAGCTAACCGCCCGCCGCAACAAGAATTTCAACTCGGCATTTTTGCTGATCGCATTCATCATCACTTTCATCACCGGCATCCTCTTGAAGCCTTCTCACCCGACGATGCAAAAGATCGTCACCCACATTCAGGTGCCCATCGAAGCCAGCCTGATGGGTGTATTGGCAATATCGCTGACTGTGGCTGCCATCCGCCTGTTTCAAAGGCGCGGCGGCTGGATGTCAGTCTTGTTCGCCATCAGCGCGCTGGTATTTCTGGTCATTGGCAGCGGATTCCTGTCTGCCAGCGCTAACATCCCGGTTCTCAAAGACGTTCTGGCAGCAGTAATCGCCTTGCCTATCGCCGGGGCGCGTGGCATTCTCCTCGGTGTTGCTCTCGGGAGTTTGACCACTGGTTTGCGCGTGCTTCTTGGATCAGACCGGCCTTACAGTGGATAAATCATGAGCGAGATCATCTGCCCATTTTGCGGTGCCGAAAATCCGATCGAAGCGGTGGCTTGCTTTAACTGTAAAAAGCAGCTCTATGATGACGTCGATCCGGATGCCAGTCCGCCGCCGCGCGACGAAATGGAATGGTTGAAGGATTTCCGCGGATTTGCGGATGACCGCTCCGCGGGAACCATAAAAGCTACCGAAGCGGATCAATCCAGCGAAACTGGCGAGACTACCACCGGCGATGAAGAATCGGATGTGCCAGAATGGTTGGCTCGCATTCGGGCGCTCAAGGAAGACGAAACCCCTGCGCCCGCGGAGGAAGAGCCGGTTGAACCTGAGGAATTGCCCGCTTATTTGGGGAATGAAGCTGAATTACCGGACTGGATAAAAGAGATTAAACAGGGAGATGTGCCGCAACCTCTGGAAGAAGCCGGTGGGGATATGCCCGAATGGTTGAAAAACATGGCTGGGCCTGATGAACTGCCAGCGGCTGAGGACATCACCCCGGACCTGTCCATGATTTCGCCAGAATCCGGCGCGGAAGGCGGCATCCAATTACCGGATATTCCCTACGACTTGCCCGGAGAAGAGCCCGCTGAAGTCGATTTGGGTCAATTCACCCCATTGACGGATGACACGGTGGATGAGGCAGTCGACATCCCCGATGATTTATTCGAGGCAATCGCCAGTCAACCGGAGCCGGAGCAACCGCCTGAGCCCACGTCTGCCGAGTCACAGGACGATCTGGACTGGCTGGATACTGATATTACACAACCTGAACCGACGGAAATCAAGGAAGAACAGCTGACAGATAGCGGCGACTTGCCGGAGTGGATGTTCGAACCAGCTGAAACAGAGGCTGATACGGTTCCGGAGCCTGGGGAACTCGATTTCACGACATTAGATGCCAGTTTGGCAGCGATTGATGGAGAAAACATGCCGGCTGCGCAGTCCGAAGCTGCCTTGCCGGATTGGCTGCTGGAAGATGAAGCTGAAAATTTTGCCAATCAGGCCGAATTCCAGTCAGAAGGTGCGCCTAACCTCGAAGTTGGCGAGATGCCGGGTTGGCTGCATGCTATGCGCCCGCTGGAAGCGGCTGCACCTGAGCTGGCTTCGCCAATGGATGAAAACCGCGTCGAACCTACCGGTCCATTAGCCGGTTATCAAGGCCTACTGCCAGGCGAAGGGGTCGTCACCCAGTACAGCCGCCCGCCGGTCTATTCGGCCCGCATGCAGGTCACCGACAAGCAGCGGATTTACGCCACATTGTTCGAGACTCTGATCGTGGACGAGACCCGGGTCGGCGCCCCACCGGCCGAAAAGAGTACCACGCCGCAGTTGGTTTTGCGAATGTCCGTCGGCCTGGTCCTCATCGGCGTCATCCTCATGGCATTAATCTTCAACCCTGGCCTGGCAGCTTCACCGACATTGGTGCCGCCGGAATCGGTCGTTTTCTACGACACCCTCCAAAATTTGACCGCAGCCGCCACTCCGCCGCGCGTCTTGGTCGGCCTGGACTATGAGCCCTCCTTATCCGGCGAACTGAGTACAATCGCCGCCAGCGTGGTCGAGGATTGGATGGCAGGCAACAGCGGCCTTGCCTTTGTGTCGCTCAACCTTAGCGGACCGGCATTGGCGGACGACCTGGTAAACAAAGCTGGAGCCAGAGTTCCCGCATATTTAGCCGCCGAACGCGTAATCAACCTGGGATATTTGCCAGGCGGCGCCACTGCTCTGGCAGCCCTGGCTGCCGACCCTACCCGGGCAGCCCCAGCCTCAGTTGACGGTATTCAGGCCTGGAACAGCCTGCTGTTACAGGGCATGGTCGCGGTCTCGGATTTCGACGCCATTGTCCTGTTGACCGACAACACAGAGAACACACGCGCCTGGATCGAACAGGTCAAACCTGCGGTGGGCAGCACCCCCCTGTTGGTCGTTTCCAGTGCTCAGGCAGCCCCAGCGTTGCAGCCGTACGTGCAGTCCGGTCAAATTAGCGGCATGATTTCCGGTTTTACCGGAGGAGCAGCTTACGAACAACTTACCCAGGCACAGAATGGAAGCATCCGCAGCTATTGGGACGCTTATCAGGCCGGGATGCTGTTGATCGCGGCCTTCATGCTGCTTGGATCACTTGGTTTCGGTATCATGAATATCTTCCGCCGTACTAAAAAGGCTTGAGCATATGGCCCCTGACCTTCTATGGACTTTGATCGCCTTCTTCCTGACCATCCTGGTGCTGAGCTATGTGCTGGGCGATAATGCCCTGTTTCGTTTTATCATGATGGTTTTCGTAGGTATTTCCGCCGGCTATGCGGCAGTGTTGATTTACTATCAGGTTCTCCTGCCGCGTCTAATTATTCCGCTTATGACCGTCCCTGCACCTGGGAAGGCTGTATTTATCATTCCCGCCGTCCTTGGAATTCTACTGCTATTCAAACTGTCACCGCGCCTGTCGGCGCTGGGCAATCCGTCCATGGCTTTGTTGACTGGGGTCGGGGCAGCAGTTGCCGTTGGCGGCGCTGTGACCGGAACCCTGTTTGGCCAAATTAGCGGCGCCATCTCGCCTTTTGACCTGGCCGGGGTTCAGGGTGGGGGCAGCTGGATCACGCAATTACTGGGGGGCATTGTGCTGCTCGGCGGCACGGTCTGTTCGCTGGCTTATTTTCATTTCGGTGCGCGTAAAAAAGATGACGAAAACACCGGTTCTCAGCCAGTTTTGATTCAAATCCCGGCCCGTATCGGTCAGGTATTTATTGCGATCACCCTGGGTGCCTTATTTGCCGGAGTGCTATCTGCTGCGCTGGCTGCTTTGATCGAGCGGCTGGCGTTCCTCATCAACGTTATCAAGCCGCTCATTTCTTAATCTGATTGCCATGAATACACCCAACGCTGAAGTCGAATCCCTGCTGGCCATCGAAATTGGCACCATCCACACCCGGGCGCTGCTTTTCGACCTGGTAGATGGACAATACCGCTTCCTGGGTGCCAGCCGGGTGCCAAGTTCCCACAGTGCGCCGTTCTACGACATCAACGAAGGAATTTTTCAGGCGCTTACCCAGCTTCAGGAAATGACCGCCAGGTTTTTCCTGGAAAACGCGCGCCTGATCGTACCAGCGCGGGAAGACGGCACTGGCATCGACTCATTGGTTTTGACCTATACCGCCGGTCCGGGGCTGCGGATTGCGGTCCTCGGGCTGCTCGAGGACGTCTCGCTCGAGAGTGCCCGGCGACTGGCTTCTTCCACTCAGAGTGTATTGGTGGAGGCTATCGGCCTGAACGACCATCGCAAACACGAAATGCAGGTGGATGCCCTGCTCAAAGCCAAACCGGACCTGATCGTCATTGCCGGCGGCACTGAGAAAGGCGCCACGCGCTCGGTCGCCAAAGTTGCCGACCTGGTTTCGTTGATGCTGCAACTGACACCAAAAGACCACTATCCCGAGATCATGTACGTGGGGAACCAGGCCATGCAAAAGCACATTTCTGAAGCGCTGAGCCGCTACAGTGAAGTGCAGGTTGCACCCAACGTTCGACCCAGTATCGATAACGAAGTGCTGGCTCCGGCGCAGGAGATGCTGTCTCAGACTGTAACCCGCATTCGCAACCGCCATCTGGGAGGGCTGCAGGCGTATTCCTCGCTTACCTCAACTCCGGCGGCACCTTCTTCCCACACTTTCGGCCGGCTGGTGCGTTATCTGAGCCAAATCAACGACAACCAAAAACATGTCCTGGGAGTCGACCTTGGCGCTTCATACACCACACTGGCAGCCGCCCGCGAGGGAAAACTGGAGCTGAGCGTTTACACCGCAGGTGTCGGCGCCGGGTTGGAACGTGTTCTGGAGCTTTCCGATCTTCAGGATATCACCCGCTGGCTGCCTTACGACATTCCCGACGATTTGGTGCGCGATTATCTTTACCAAAAAACCTTGTTCCCGGGCAGTGTACCAGCCACGGTGGACACTCTGGCAATCGAACAGGCTGTGACAAGGCAAATTCTGGCATTGGCGTTGAAAACCCATCGCGCCCGTTATAAAAATTCCCTGACGGCTTTTGAACCCGTGATTGTTTCAGGGGCAACCCTGACGCAAGCCTCACCGGGCGCTGCACTGTTGATGTTGCTGGATGGCTTACAACCGGTTGGTACCTCTACTTTTGTTATGGATCCCTATGGGCTGGCAACCGCGTTAGGGGCTGCCGCAGCTGTGAACACCATGATCCCCGTCCAGGTTGTCGAAACCAGCGCACTGATCAACCTCGGCACGGTAATTTCGCCGCTCTCCACTGCGCGTTACGGCACCTCGATCATGAATCTGCGCATCGAGTATGAATCTGGTGAGAAGGCTGAACACGAAATTCGCCAGGGTAATTTGATAATGCTGCCAGTTCAACCCGGGCAGACAGCCCGCATCCACCTCGAACCGTTACGCGCCATTGAAATTGACCCGCTTCAGAAGAGCGGCACCCGTAGTTTCAAGGTGATTGGTGGAGTTTGCGGTACGGTGATCGATGCCCGCGGCCGGCCGCTGGAATTACCTGCCGATGATGTGCGGCGGCAAGACTTATTGAAAAAATGGGCCAATTCAGTTGGCGCATAACATGCAACCCAGTTAACGTTTATCTGAGAATTATCCATGATCACCCCCGTCACCCATCTGCTACCCCTCACCCACATCCGCCGCGACCGCATGCTACCCATCAAAGGCCGCATCCTGGTCAATATCGGCACAGCGGTCGGTCCGAACGATATTGTTGCTGAGGCTGATCAGCCCGGGCAGCATATTGTTCTGGATATCCGCCGGATGCTCAATATCCACCGGATTGAGGACGCCCACAAACAGATCCGGTACAAGCCGGGTGAAAAAGTTGAGAAGGGTGACATTTTAGCTCAGGTTGGCGGAATCATTCCGCGCGTGGTGCGCGCCCCGGCTGATGGGAAGGTCAAAGGAATTTACCGGGGACAGCTAATTCTGGAAACCCCGGGTACAAAAATCGAGATCTTTGCCGGTATCTCCGGCAAGGTAACAGAGATCCTGCCCGACCGCGGGTTGGTAATCGAAGGGGATGGTGCGCTTTTACAGGGCGTTTGGGGCAATGGCAAGACCAGCGTTGGAATGTTATTAATCAGTGCCACACCCATCGAGGATGAACTGACCCGCGCAACACTGGACGTCAGTCTGCGAAGTGCAGTGGTTCTGGCAGGTCATGTTACCCAGGCTGATACTTTGGCTGCGGCGGCAGAATTACCGGTTCGCGGCTTGATTTTGGCGAGCATGACCGCGGATTTGATCGAGACCGCGAAAAAGATGAATTATCCCATCATCCTGATGGAAGGATTTGGGCGCTTGCCCCTCAACGCCGCAGCTTATAACCTGCTGACGACCAATCAAAAACGCGATATTGTTCTCAACGGGATGTGGGATGCCGACCGTAATGAAAAACCAGACCTTTTCATCCCACTGCCAGCACAGGGAGAACCTGCTCCTGATTTTGCCGAATTTACCACGGGAAAAATTGTGCGGGTGACGGTGCCGCCTTTCGCCGGGCATGCTGCCACACTTCTCAATATCCGCCCCGGACTTACCCTGTTTTCCAATGGATTGCGCGTGAGTGCTGCCGATATCCAGTTGGAAACCAATCAAATCGTTACTGTACCAATCGCTAACCTGAATGTGTTAGAATAGTTAAAATAGTGTGAGGAGAACCACCGATGAGCCTAAATAACACGCCTCCCGAAGACGACACGCCGAATGAGAATTTACCCGAGGAAAACCAGTACGAGGAATTCCGCGACCAATATGAAGAAGATCTGCCCACTGAGGAAGAACGCCCAACAAACGGCAACCGGACTTTCTTAAGATTCATAGGCATTATCGGTTCAATCGTCGTCCTGGCTATATTAGCGCTGGCTGGATATTTTGTTATATCCCGCAGCCAATTGGCACAACGCTTCCAACAGCAATCGGCGCAGGTCAATGCTGAGAATACAGCTGTGGCACTTCAGTCGACCGAATCGTCATTGCAAGAGTTGCAGGCCATGACGCAAAAAGCCATTCTGCCAGCCACCTGGACTCCCACCCCACAAGGCGGAGTTGCTCAGGCGACCGCGACGCAACAACCAGCCAACACATCTGCACCCACCGACTCCAGCGCATCCAGTGCTGACAGTCGAACCGCAACCTCGGCTGCCTTCCTGACACAATCTGCCCAGGGCGCAGCGATCGGCACACCCATTGCCCAGGCTACCACAGCGCCCAGCGCAACAACCCGCGCGACCTCCACAGCCACTACCCGAGTTACCGCTACCACCGCCGGGACTGCCCGCGCCACCGCTACATTGCGTGTTAGTGCCACTCCGCTCAAAACTGCCACTGCGTTGCCGCAAACTGGTTTTGCGGACGAGGTTGGTCTGCCAGGATTGCTTGGACTTGCGCTTGGTCTGGTGGTCGTGGTATTTGCCGCCCGCCGCATTCGTTTATCAACCAGCCATTAATTCAGATTCGCAATCAACCTAAATTTTAGCCCTCCCGTTACTCCGGGAGGGCTTTTTCGTGCATGTTCCAATTTTAGAGCGTGCGATTACAGCACATCCTGTGCTACTTTTTGGCCGAAGCCTAGCAGCGATTTTACCATTTCGTCGGTACGCCCCTCCGCATAAACCCGCAGTACCGGCTCCGTGCCGGATGGACGGATGAGCAGCCATGAGTCGTCACTCATAATGTATTTGACGCCGTCCACTACGCTGATTTCCTGCACCTTTTCACCGCCAATTTCCATGGGAGCATGCTCGCGCAGATAGGCAGTCATTTTATCTTTGGATACCGGATGCCCCAGACGGATGTCCTTACGTTCATAAAAAGCCGGTCCAACATCTTTAAGCAGGTCATTAACCAATTCGTGCAGGGAAACACCGTAACTGGCAACCATTTCCACCAATAGCAACCCCATGATCACGCCGTCACCTTCGGGAATATGACCTTTGAAGGAGATGCCGCCGGACTCTTCTCCGCCAATCAAGACATCTTCTTTCAACATCAAGTCGGCAATATGATTAAAGCCGACTGGCGTTTCATACAGCTTCAGGTTGTAGCGTTTGGCCAGGCGATCGATCATGCGGGTGGTGGACACGGTACGGACCACAGACCCGGAAAGTTTATGTTTCTCTACCAGGTAGCGCAGCGCCAAAGCCATAATTTTATGCGGATCCACGAAATTACCGCGTTCATCCATGGCGCCGATGCGATCGGCGTCACCGTCGGTTGCCAATCCGAAGCTGCCATAACCCATGGAGATTGCCCCCGCCAAAGCCCCCAGATAGCGTCCGATGGGCTCAGGATGTACGCCGCCGAAACCGGGGTTCATCTCGCCGCGCACCTCATACACTTCGCAACCGGTACCTTGCAGCACAGAGCGCAGCACTCCGCGCCCTGAGCCGTACATCGAGTCGACCACGATACGCTGCGGATAGTCGGCAATTACGTCAAAATTGATTAATTTTCGCAAGTGTTCGGAATATGCCGGGATTGGGTTAAAGCGCTGCAGCAGGTTGGATTTTTTTGCCTGCTCGTATTCCATGACATTCGGCCCGCGTCCCTGAGTTTCGTTATCATTCAGGTAAATTTCAACTTTACGGCACTGGTCCGGTGAAGCGGAACCTCCGAAAGCTGCTTTGAGCTTCATGCCGTTGTAGCGTGGGGCATTATGCGAGGCGGTGATCATGATTCCGCCGATAGCATTCAAGTTGCGAACTGCGAAAGATATGGCAGGAGTCGGGGCATCGGCTTGAGCCAGATGCACTTTAAAACCATTCGCAGCTAACACCCGGGCTGTTTCCACAGCATAGCGGTCGGAAAGAAAGCGGGTATCGAAACCAACGACACCCTCGATTCAACCGCTCGAAACGCGGAGGAGACGGTGAAAAAAGCCGAGACCGAGGCGAACAGGTTGGATAGGGAGCTGCCTACAAGGCGCACCGTGGACGTGGAGCAATTCTGCTCGTGGTCGGCGTGCACGAGAAGGATCAGGTCGAGCGCGGAGGCGATGGTTTCGTCTATCTCGTAGTCACCATCGGGTGCGAACATGAGTC
>Ga0209521_10000193_pt1 | contig 42356 bp, 44 predicted proteins | sample Rifsed19ft4_FD_184016 | JGI IMG/M metagenome (GOLD analysis project Ga0209521, IMG submission 184016) | Soil microbial communities from Rifle, Colorado, USA - sediment 19ft 4 (version 2) | ecosystem: Environmental > Terrestrial > Deep subsurface > Rock core/Sediment | place: Rifle, Colorado...
GGTACGCGTTGAGCCGGAGCCCCCCGCCCGTCCGGGCGGCCACGAGGATCGCCTTCGTGAACGGCGCCGCGTCGTCGGCCGTCACGAGCTCGCGGAGGGGCACGAAGGCGACGTCGCTCACCTCGACCCGGTCGGGCCGCGGCTCGCCGGACACGTACTCCATCGTGAAGACGAGGAACGTGTCGTTCGCCTTCGGGCCCACCATGTGCCGGACGGCGACGAGGGACTCCGCCCGGCCCCGGATGCCCGTTTCCTCGACGAGCTCCCGCTCGATCGTCTCGACGACGGACTCGTGCGGCTCGACGTAGCCCGACGGGATTGCCCACAGCCCGCGCCATGGGCCGTACGTCTTGCGGACGACGAGGAGCGCCTCTTCGCGGACGAGGAACCCGCCCACGCCGACGGTGATACCGTGCGAACCGGGGTCCGATGACATGGGGCGTCCAACGCGCAAGGACGCATGGCTTTTATCCCACGCCCCGCTCGGGCCTGGTGGGACACTACATGCCGGGCACCGTGCGATTCACGCCGCGACGGTACGTCACGAAGATCTGGGACTTCGGCAATTTCGACATCTCGCCGGATGGACGGCTCCTGGCCTACTCCGCAAACCGAGAGGCGCACTGGAGCATCTACGTGAGGAGCCTGAGATCGGGCCGCGAATGGGCCCTCGTGAAGTCCGACAAACCCATGCGCAACCCAGAGTTTTCCCCGGACGGCCGCTGGATCGCGATGCAGGCGGACCTCGACGGAGACGAGAACTTCGACCTCTACGTCGCGCCTTCCAAGGGGGGCGAGCCTCGCAACCTGACGGGCCACAGGATGGATGACGCGTCCCCGCGCTGGTCACCCGACGGCTCGAAAATCGCGTTCATCTCGAACCGGGACCGGGACCGCGAGAACGTCTTCGTGATGAGCGCGTCGGGCGGCGACGCTCAGCAACTCACCGTAATCGACGAGATCGTGAGCGAGATCGCGTGGCGTCCGGACGGATCGGGCATCGCGTTCTCCGCCGGCGTGGGCCAGCTCGACTGGATCGGCCTCGTCGACCTCCAGGGACGCGTCGAACGCGTCGTGTCCTTCCCGGACGCGGAGGCGCATCTCGGAGGGGACTACGGCCACCCGTTCCCCTGGTCCCCGGATGGCCGCCGCCTCGCCTTCGCCTCGAATCTCCACGGCTGGAACGACATCGGCGTCCTCGATCTCGCGACGCGCGAGCTCCGCTGGGTGGTCCGGAACCGCCGGGAGAAGCTACGTCCGGTATGGTCCCCGGACGGATCCCGACTGGCGTACCTCGAGAACCGCGATGGAAACGTCCAGGTCAAGTCGGCCTCGGCGTCCGGCCGCGGCATTCAGGCCGTCTCCCCGGCGGAGGGCGTGGCGCAACGCGCCCGGTGGCATCCGGATGGCGGACTCGTCTACCTTCACTCGAGTCAGACGCAGCCGGCCAGGCTCATCGCCCAGCGAGGCAGCCGGCGCCGCGTCCTCGTCGACGGCGCGCGCGTGGCGGTTCCGCGGGGGGAACTCGCGCGGCCGCGGCTCGTTCGGTACACGACCTTCGATGGTCGCAAGATCCCCGCGTGGCTCTTCACGCCTCCGAAGGCCCGCTTCCGCAACGCAGCGGTCGTCATCCCCCATGGCGGCCCGGAGAGCCAGACGACGAACGCCTGGGAGGACGGCGACTTCGCGGGCCAGTACTTGGTCGCCCAGGGATTCGCAGTCCTCTTCCCGAACTACCGCGGCGGGACGGGATATGGACGTGCCTGGCGCAAGATCAGCGACCGAGACCTCGGCGGCGCGGACATGGAGGACATCCTCGCCGGCGGCCGCTGGCTCCTGGAACAGGGCGTCTGTCCGCCCGGCCGCCTGGGAATTCTCGGGACGAGCTACGGAGGCTACGCGGTCGCCCATTGCCTCGAAAAAGCCCCCGACCTGTGGGCCGTCGGGGTGAGCATCGTCGGGTTCTTCGACTGGCTCACGGCCTCGAAGGAGGAGCGAGGGAACCTCGCCGTGTACGACCGGCAGAAGATGGGCAACTATGCAACGGAGCCGGACCATTTCCGGAAGTACTCCCCCTACCTCTACCTCGAGAAGATCCGTTCCCCCGTCCTGTTCACGGGCGGCGCGAACGATCCGCGGTGTCCGGTGAACGACGTGCGACAGATGGTCGCCGGGATGCGCCGGGCGGGCAAGACAATCGAGTACCTCGAGTTTCCGGACGAGGGGCACTGGCCGCGGAAGAAGCGGAACGAGATCGTCCTGTATGAGCGGGCGATCGAATGGCTGGGCCGCCACCTGCCCGAGGAAACCGGCGCTAGAGGCAAGCACGCAAGGCGCCGAGGAACTCGCCGATGACCTCGGGATCGGCCTGGGTCCCCATCGTCCCGATGCGAAGGATCTTCCCGTGGAGCGGCCCGAGGCCGCCCGCGACGTAGACGTTGTGCTCCTCGCGCAGACGGGCGATGACCGCCTCCGCGTTGACGCCGTCCGGCGGGGCCACGCAGGTGACCGTGTTCGACAGGAGGAGATCCGGTGCGATTGGCCGGAAGCCGGTCTCCGCGAGTCCGCCCCGGAGCAAGCGGGCCATCGCCGCGTGCCGCGCGATCCTCTCGTCGAGGCCTTCCGCCTTGACGAGCTGGAGGGACCTCCGGACCGCGTGGAAGAGGTTCGAGGAGATCGTCGTCGGGGAGGGGTGCCAGTCGCCCCAGTCGTGCTCGTAGCGGTCCCAGGTGTGGAGGTTGAAGTACCAGCCTTCGGCCTCGTTCGGGTCGGAAGACTCCCACAGGGAGGGAGCGACCGCAATCGGGGCGATCCCCGCGGGGGCGGCGAGGCACTTCTGGGACGCGCTGAACGCGCCGTCGAGGCCGAGATCGTCGAAGGGCAAGGAGAGGCCGCCGAGGGACGACACCGCATCGACGAGGACGAGCGCATCCTTCTCATGGGCGAGCTCAGCGCTTTCTTCGAGGGGATTCGTCACGCCCGTCGACGTCTCGTTGTGGACGACCACGACCGCCTTTGCGGGCTTCCGGAGCGCCGTCCGCAGTCCCTGGAGGTCGAGTCCCTGGCCCCAGGGGGAGCTCACGAGATCGACCTCGATGTGATGGGACCGGACCACTTCGCGGAGGCGAGCGCCGAAGAACCCGTTGTCGAGGACCACGACTCGGTCCGCGCGTCGGAAGAACGTGTGGATGAGGGCCTCGATTCCGGCATGACCGGGTCCGAGGAACGGGAACACGCGGGCCTTCGGCGCGGACCACACGTATCGTAAGAGCCCGAGGACCTCCTTGTACGCCTTCACCCAAGCGGGCCCGTAGTGGGGCAACGCGGGCTTCGCCATCTCCTCCAGGACACTGGGGTGGATCGGGACGGGCCCGGGGATGAACAGAAGGGGCGGGCGCATCCGGTTTGTCTCGAATCGCGAATGGGGACCCCGGATACTTCAAGCTGTCCCGACAATTCTTGCCACGCGAAACCTAGTCGCGGATGCCTTCCTCCATGATGCTGAAGACAGCTTCCGCCTCCGGGAGGTTCGGGGAGTCGATGAGCCGGGCGATGCGCTTGCCCCCCTTCGACTTCCGCATGTACACGCGGAACGTCGCGCTGTGGCCGACGATGTGACCGCCGATCGGCCTCGTTGGATCCCCGAAGAACGCGTCGGGCTTCGCTTGCACTTGGTTCGTGACGTAGATGACCGCGTTGTGGAGATCTCCGAACCGCATCAGTTCGTGGATGTGCTTGTTGAGCAACTGCTGCCGCTCTGCGAGCACGCCTCGGCCGATGTACTCCGCCCGGAAATGCGCGGTGAGGGAATCGATCACGATGAGGCGAACCGGGAAATCCTTCGAGAGGTCATGCGCCTTCTCCACGAGAAGCATCTGATGGTGGCTGTTGAAGGCTCGCGCCACGTGGATCTTTTTGAGGACCTCATCCACATCGAGTTCGAGGGCCTCGGCCATGTGCCGGATCCGCTCCGGCCGAAACGTCTGCTCCGTGTCGATCCACACACTCTCGGCGTCGAGTCCTCCCTCGTCCTCCGGTCTTGTGACGTTCACGGAAAGCTGATGGGCAAGAGCTGTCTTCCCGCTGCCAAATTCGCCGTAGCACTCCGTGATCGCCTGGGACTCCAGGCCTCCGCCCAGGAGTTCGTCGAGGGCCTTCGCGCCGGTGGTGAGTTTTGCGACAGACTTGCGGCGCTCGAGGATGATGTCCCCCGTCTCGAACCCGCCGACGTCGGCGGCTTCCCGGGCCGCAATGATGATTTTCTGCGCGACGTTGGACCCGATTTCGGCAGCGTCCGCGACCATCTGGGGCGATGCCACGGCAAGGGCCATCAGGTCCGAATACCCGGCCTCCTTCAGCTTCTCCGCGGTCGCGGGGCCCACGCCCGGTAGCTCTTCGATGGCCTTCGCGCTGACAGCCACCCTTTCACCTTTCCGTTCATCCCGGGCCATGCCTAAAAGGGTAAGACGGGGGGGTGTGTGAAACTATCGGAATCCGCCTCCGAGGCGCGATGAAACTACCGCCACGGAACACGTTTTTCCTTCCGGACGCGATACCGGTTCCGAGATGCCGTCCCGGCTGCCGTTCGACCGCGTCGCGACGATCTACGACGAGACGCGGAGTCACGCACCCCGGGTCCTTGCTCGGGTCCTCGGTATCCTGGTCGAAGAACTCCACGGCAAACGGGTCCTAGAAGTCGGCGTTGGCACAGGGCGATACGCGATCCCTCTCCAGAAGAGCGGCGTCCGGCTCGTGGGGGTTGACATCTCGAGGAAGATGGTCGAATTGGGGCTAGCGAAGGGCCTGAGGAACGTCCTGTTCGGGGACGGGGCCCACCTCCCGTTCCGTCCGGGGTCCTTCGACGTCGCGACGACGAACCACATGCTGCATCTCGTCCCCGATTGGCGGGAGGTGCTCCTCGAAATCGCCCGGGTCACCCGGGACAGCTACGTGAGCATCATCGAGGACGGGGACCGCTGGCCGATCAAGAAGGAGTACGACCAGCTGGTGCGCGACGGGGGGTTCGTCTGGACGGCCCCCGGCCTCCACGAACGGACCCTGTCCGAGACCCTCCGACCGGACGTCGTCATGCCCGCGGGCCCCTTCTACGAGGCGATGAGCGCCGACGCGATCCTGGCGGAGCTCGACCGACGAGACTACTCCTCTCAGTGGGACGTGCCGGAGGTCCTCCATCGAGACGTGGTGCGGCGGTTGCGCGACACGTGGGGCGGCCGCGATCTGTCCCGGACGTACTCCATGGACGTCTCCTTCTGGCGGATCCCGCGGCTCGCAGCGTTTGCCCGGAAGCAACGGCCGTAGGCCTAGGGCGTCCGGGCGAAGACGGCGAGGGCTTCCCGCTCCAGGAAGTGCAAGTCGCCGGGGACGACGATGCAGTGGAGGGGCGGCCCGAGGTCCGTCCGGAGCAAGGTCTCCGCCGGCCCTGCGACGGCGCGCACGTCCGGCGCTCCGGCGCGGCTCACGACGCATACGAGTGTCCGAGGACCGAAGAGTTCCGTCCCGAGCTTCTCCGCCGCCCGAAGGAGCAGACGGACGCCTTCCTTCGGATCGAGGAACTGGCCGCCCTCCTGGAGGTCCAGGAGGACGAGGGTATGCAGCCCGGCCTTCCGATTCGCGACGACCGCCTCCAGGGGGCTGGCCGGCTCGAACCCGGGCGCAGGCATCGGCACGGTCGTCGTCCGGCCGAACTTGTATGCTTGGAGTCCAAGTACGCCGGCCGCCGCGCTCAGGATCGACGCGCCGTGCACGATCCGCGTCGCGATCGACGCGGCGGCCGCGCGGAGGCGGAGGTCCACGTGCGTCGTCGCCGACATCGGGTCGCCCGCGACGAGGAAGCCGACTCGACGGTCCTTCGCGGCATCGAGCACCGCCCGCCCGTCCTCGACCTCCCCGCGCGACAGGACACGGATCGGCCTTCCGAGGAGGCTCTCGAGAGTCTCACGCCGGGTCCCGACCAAGGCCGAGGTGTAAAACTCCGCAAACAGCTCGTCGCAGGCCCGGGCCTCTTCCAGACCGCGTAGGGTGATCCCCCGCTCGTCGTGCAGCCCGAGGCCGATGAACACGATCTCCCCCATGCATTCGACGAACGGCCGCGGGGGCCATGAACTTTGGTGCACCGAGAAGCTTCTTGAGCGTGGGCCCTTATCGCCGCGTGGATATGCGCGCCTGGTGCGTCGTCGTGCCGCGGAACCGAGGGGAGGAGATGCGGCGGTCCCTCCGGGATCGAGGCGAGCTTGTGGAGCATTTGAAGATCCGTGAGGAGCGCGGCTCTCTGCTCCTGCCCACGATCGGCCGCCTGGAGATCGGCCTCCCGGTGCGCCAGGCGGACTTCGAACCGGGCTACGCCCCCGTGCGAAGCTACCGGGAACTCGTCCGGGTACCGGAGGACCTCCGGGTCTCCCTGCCGAGGGCCTTCGACGCGATCGGAGACATTGCGGTCCTGAAGATCCCGGAGGAGCTCGAGGCCCACCGGGAGGAGATCGGCCGCGCCATCCTCGCGTGGGACCGGAAGCTCCGCGTCGTCGCCCAGGACCGCGGGGTCGCGGGCGTCCGTCGGATCCGCCGAATCGAGATCATCGCGGGCGAGGACCGCACGACGACGGTCCACGTGGAATTCGGATTGCGGTACCGCGTCGACGTGGCTCGCGCGTACTTCAGTCCGCGGCTGGGCACGGAACGGAAGCGCGTCGCGGACCTCGTGACGTCCGGGGAGACGGTCCTGGATCCCTTCGCGGGGGTCGGACCCTACGCGATCCTCGTTGCGATAAGGAGTCCTGCGGCGCGGGTCCTGGCGGCGGATGCGAACCCCGACGCGGTGGCCCTCCTCCGGGCGAACGTGGCGGCGAACCGGGCGAGCCGCGTGGAGGTGCGCGAGGGGGACGCCCGGGAGGTCCTGCGGACGGTCGGACCCGTGGACCGCGTGATCCTCGACCTGCCGCATGCCGCGATGGACTTCGTCCCGGATGCCCTACGGGCCCTTCGGCCTCGAGGCACGCTCCACGTCTACGGGATCGTCGAAGAGGCGGAGCGGGAGGATCGGGTCCAAGAGATCCGATCCCTCGGAGCGCGGGAGGAGTGGAGGGCAACGACGATCCGCGTGCACGACGTGCGGGCGTACTCGCCGACGCAGCACCATGTGGCGTTCGACGTCACGGTGGCTCCAGCGTGACGCCCCGCTGCCCCTGGTAGGTCCCGGAGCGACGCTCGTACGTCTCCGACGCCGGCGAGTCCAGAGTGAGGAACACGACCTGGGCGAACCGATCCCCGATTGGGAGCCCCAGGGCGTCCGCGGATGCGTTCAGGGAGCCGAACGTCAGGGTGCCGTCGAAGCCCGCATCAATCATCCCGAAGGACGCGACCACGCCCCGACGGGCCCATGTCGTCCGGATCCAGATCTGTCCCGCGACGTGAGGCCCGAGCCGGATCACCTCGCGGGTGCTCACCGCGAACCGGGCCCCTGCCGGGATCCGCGCGACCCCCTCTGCGACCCGCTGGCCCTCCGCGGGCAGCGCGATCTCCGCGACCGACACGTCGTAGCCGTTCGGGGTGAGCTGTCGCTCGTCGAACGGTTCGATCCGGATCTCCCCCTTCGCGATGTACCGCAGGATGTCCGAATCCGAGAGAACGCCCACCGGCGTTCGTATCGGGACATTCGGGATAATCCTTCCGAGGCGCCCGGGCGGCGATGGTGTGTCGGCGGCTCCGAAGGTTTAAGGGAAAATCGAACTTAGGCGGCCGCGAGGGATTCGGATGGACTTTCGCCTCACGGACGAACAGAAGCTTGTCCAGGAGACTGCGCGGGACTTCGTGGACAGGGAACTGGTGCCTCACGTCCGGGAGTGGGAGTCGAAGGGCGAGGTCCCGCGCTCCTTCTACGACAAGATGGCAACGCTCGGGTTCCTCGGCGCGCCCGTGCCAGAGAAGTACGGGGGCGCGGGCATGGACTATGTGTCCTTCGCGCTCCTCGTCGAGGAGATTAGCCGAGGCTCGTCGAGCGTGCGCACGACGGTGTCCGTGCAGACGTCCCTCAGCGAGACGACCCTGATGCTCTTCGGATCGGACGCGCAGAAGGAATCGTGGCTCGTGCCCCTCGCCCGCGGCGCGAAGTTCGGTGCGTGGGCCCTCACGGAGCCGGACGCGGGGAGCGACGCGGCGAACCTGGCGACGACCGCCCGCGCGGATGGAGACTCGTGGATCCTGAACGGCCAGAAGCGCTTCATCTCGAACGGCGGGCTCGCGGACTTCGTGTTCGTGTACGCGCGCGAACCGGGCTCGAAGCGCCACGAGGGCTTGTCGTGTTTCATGGTGCCGAAGGGCGCGCCCGGATTCACGGTCACGAAGGTCGAGACGACGACGAAACTCGGACTCAGGGCGAGCCCCACGGCGGATCTCGCGTTCGAGGACTGCCGGATTCCGAAGGACCATCTGGTCGGGGAGAAGGGGAACGGCTGGGACCAGGTGATGCGCACCCTTAACAGCGGCCGCCTCGGCATCGCGGCGGGTGCCGTCGGGGTGGCGAGAGCCGCGCTCGAAGCGTCCATCCGGTACGTTCGGCAGCGGAGGGCCTTCGGCCGGCCCATCGGAGACTTCCAGCTCATTCGGGAGATGGTCTCCGAATCTGCGGTCGAAATCGACGCGGCCCGTCTGCTGACCCTGCGTGCGGCGCACCTGCGCGACCTGGGACTCGACAACACGAAGGAGGTCTCGATGGCGAAGCTGTTCGGGGCCCAGATGGCGATGCGCGTCACGGACCGCGCAATCCAGATCCACGGGGGCTACGGGTTCAGCGGGGACTTCGATGTGGAGCGGTACTTCCGCGACGCGCGGGTCCTCGGCCTGTACGAGGGCACGAACGAAATCCAGAAACTCATCATCGCGGAACAGATCCTCGGCCCGACCTCGAAGAAGGGGTGAGGGTTCCCGGGCTTCTCTCGCCCACGGCCCCGCGTAACCGTCGGAATTTTGAAGGGCCGCGGGTGAATTCCTATGACAATGTCCGCGCCAGGTCGGTCCGACTGCATCTTCTGCAAGATCATCCGGCGGGAGGCTCCTGCGAGCATCGTCCGGGAGGACGACGCGACCCTCGCGTTCATGGACATCCGGCCCATGGTCCCCGGACACGTCCTCGTCATCCCGAAGGCGCATTGCGTTCTCTTGGAAGAACTGCCTGCGGGCGGAGCCGGGCTGCTCCTCGAAGCGGCGAGAGAGGTCTCCGCCGCCCTGCGGAAAAGCGGTCTTCCCTGCGAGGCGACCTCCCTGTACGTGGCGAACGGCCGAGAGGCGGGTCAGGAGGTGCCCCACCTTCACATCCACGTCCTCCCCCGCTCCCGGAACGACGGGTTCGGCCTTCGACCGCCTCCCGGCTACGGGGCGACGCCAGGCCGCGCGGACCTGGAATCGACCGCTGCGCGAATCCGCGAACGCCTCGGACCGTCACGCGCGGGATAGCCCGTCCCGGATCCGGGACAGCTCCTCCGGGGACAGCGCTTCGCGGGCGGCCGGGAAAAGGCTCGCCTTTTCCTTTCGGAAGTGGTCCCAGAGGAACTGGATTGTGAACAGCCCGTGGCGGTTGAGTTCCTGGATTGAGGGCCACGGATCCGGGGACCGGAAGAGGGTGTCCCGGGCCTCCGCGAACTTCGCGACTTCCCGGCGTACCTCGTCATGTTCGTACGCCACGACGTTCACGAGGGAGCCGTACCGGCCGAGGGTCGGCTCCAGGACGGGAAGGACGACCCGCTCCTCCAGGAGGAAGTGGGAAAAGAGCTCCTCCCGGAAGAACCGGAGGGCTTCGTCGACGAGCTCGCGCTTCTCCTCCCTCGCCTCCCGCCTCGCGACCATCTCGTCAAGGACGGCCTCCAATTCGGAGAGCTTCTCGACGAAGTCCGCGTGCTCCGTGAGGAGTCGGGCGAACGGATCCGCGGAGGGGCCCGCATCCATCGTCGGCACGGACGCCTCGCGGGCCTAAAAGGCTACGGGGCGAACCGTGCGGGGGTCCGGGGGAACGGTACGCCATCCCGGATGTGCGGTAGCTTGCAAATCCACTGGATGAGGCGCTCCATCCCCATGCCGAATCCCGCGTGCTGGACGGACCCGTAGCGCCTCGAGTCGAGGTACCAGTCGTACGCCTTCGGCTCCTCGCCCTGCTCGACAAGGGACCTCTTAATCGTCTCGAGGTCTGTCTCGCGTTCGCTGCCGCCGACGATCTCTCCCACGTCGTCGCCGGCGATCACGTCGAAGGCGAGCACGAGGTCGGGTCGCGTCGGGTCTCGGGCCTTGTAGAATGCCTGAGTGATCTTGGGGTAGTGGGTCACGAAGATCGGTTTCACCTTGCCTTCCGTGAGCGCCCGCTCCTCGAGAGTCCGGAGATCCTTCCCCCATTCGACGTCCGTGCCCTTCGCCTTGAGGACCTTGAGCGCGTCCTCGTACGTGATCCGGTCGAAGGGCGGCTTCACCGCCCGAAGAAATTCCGGGGTCCGGCCGAGCGCGACGACCTCGTTGGGCCGCTCCTCCGCGACCCGCTGGCACGCGTGGGAGATCACGCCTTCCGCGTGCTTCATGATGTCCTCCATGCCCGCCCAGGCCTGCTCCATCTCGGCGTGCCAGTATTCCGTGAGGTGTCGCGTCGTCCGGGACTTCTCGGCGCGGAACGAGGGGCCGACGTAGTAGACCTTCTCCATGGAGAGGGCGAGGGCCTCCGCATAGAGCTGCCACGACTGCGTGAGGTGTGCCTTGCGGCCGAAGTACTCGACCTCGAAGAGGGTGGCGCCGCCCTCGCTTCCCGCGGGCGTGATCATGGGCGGGTGCACCTCCCAGAATCCCTCGCCCCGGAAGTACTCGTGGACCGCGCCGAAGACCGTGTGGCGGACACGAAAGATCGCCGTCATGCGCTGCGAGCGAATCCAGAGGTGCCTCACGTCGAGGAGGAACTCCTCGCTCAGGTCCTCTTGAATCGGAAATTTCTCGGCATGGTGGACGACCCGGACGGACGAGGCACGTATCTCGTATCCGCCGGGGGCACGTTTGTCCTCCACCACCTCGCCTCGGACGACGACCGCAGACTCGATCAGGGCTCTCTCAATCGATGCGAATTCGGCCTCCGGCAAAGATCCCTTCGAGACGGTCGCCTGGACGATCCCCGTGGCGTCTCGCACGACGACGAACACCTTGCCCCCGACCGACCGGATCCGGTAGATCCAGCCTTTCAGCTCGACCTCCTTGCCGACGTGGCGACCCTGCAGGATGTCCACGATGGCGGCCATGAACTCGCGGGCCATCCCGGTGGGTCTAGATGACCCTTTCGCGGGACGAAAGAGAGAAGACGTTTGGGCGCGGTCCCGTCCCGTTGCTCCGTCTCGCAGATCTCGGGGACCTTGGCGAACTTGCCCGCATCGAGGACGAGTGCTTCCGAGAAGGTCGATTCCAGCGGGGCCATCTGCGCTGGATCCTTCGGAACCCAAAGGCGGTCACGCTCGTCGAGGATTCCGGGCCGTCCCTCTCGGGTGCCGTGATGCTCCTTTTCGAGTCTCGAGCGTGCCGGGTGCTCTCCGTCGCCGTCCGTCCTGCAGGCCGAAGGAAAGGGCTCGGGTCGGGTCTCATGCGCGCGGCTGAGGGGATCGCCTACGCGCGGGCCTCGACGACGATGCGATTGGAGGTCAGCACGCGAAACCTCGCGGCGATCGAGCTGTATCGCCGACTCGGGTACAAGGTCGACGGCCTCCTCCCGCGCTATTACTCCTGGGGCGACGACGCGTATTCGATGAGCAAGCCACTCGACGGGATCTCCGGAGCTCCACCGGAGTCCGCAGCCGCCAGGAATCCGCCATAATATATTTAATTCAATGAATTTAAACCGCGAGCGCTCCGCTGCAAACAATTAAGACGCGAGGAACGTTCCCTCGAACCCGCAGAGCCCATGTTGCCGATTCCCACGAAATTCTTCGTGACGTCCGGAAAAGCGGTCTCCAAGGTCTCCGACCTGAACGCGTTTGATGAGGCGCTGCAGAACGCCGGATTGTCGGAGCAGAATCTCGTCGCGGTGTCGTCCGTCCTCCCCGTTGGAATCAAGGAGTCGCGACGGCGGGACCTCCCGATGGGCGCGATCACGCACTGCGTCCTCGCGCAACAGCGGGGCGGAGAGGGGGAGACGATCTCCGCGGGAATCGTGTACGGATTCCGGGACGACGGCCACGGAGGCTATGTCGCAGAGGGCCACATGTACGGAACGAAGAAGTCCCTCCAGGAGATCCTCGAATGGAAGATGGGAGAGATGGCAAAGCTCCGGGGGATCAAGTTCCGACGGATGGAGTACGCCATCGAGGAGCTCAGCATCCCCATGGACCACTATGGAACGTGCCTCGCGGCCCTCGTGTTCCTCGCCTAGTCCATGTACGGCGTGGTCGTCTGCCCGAGCTGCCGCCGCGCGAAGGGCGTCGATCTGGCCCAGAGGACGACGACGTGCGTCTGCCGATTCGTCATCCGCATCACCCCATCGAAGGCTCACGCTCGGACGGAGGACGCGCGCCAACTCGCATCCCTCGTTGGCCGCGTGAACGCGGAGCTGCGCGGAGGGATCGAGGAGTACGAGAAGGCGACGAGCCCGCGTCCAAGGAGACGATCGACAGAGGCCCACGCACGAGTCGTGGCCGCGTCCGTGGGCGCGGGGGACCGCGTCCATCGAATCCGTGTCGCCGCGGTCGAGTTGACGCGGGAACTCGAGGTCTTCTCCCTCGCGGACTGGAAAAGGGTCCTAGAACGGCTGGGGATCGCCGAGCCGGAGCGGGCCCTCGAGACCCTGATCCGCGAACGCATGGTCTTCGAGCCAAAGACGGGGTTCTACCGGGCGGTCTCCTTCACTCTTTGACTGGGAGGGCCTGCCGCCGCTCCCGCCGCATCTGTCGACGCACGTCCTCCGGGAGAGTTGCCGGGAGAACCTCGTCGTAGGCGTAGCGATAGACGATCGTGGCGAAGCCAAGGGCCGTGAGGATCGACACGAGGCCCCAGACGTATTCGATGCTGGGCACCAGCTGGGAAGGCAGGAGAAACGCTGCGTGGGCGTAGCGGACGCCGACGGCTCGCGCCACGGGCCGCAACATTTGCCCGCGCGACGCGCCGAGGCCGATGAACGAGCCGGTCGTCGCGTTAACAAGGCTGAGGCCCAAAGAGATCAGCGCGAGCGGGACGATCACACCCGGAAGGAGAAAATCCTGGCCCCCCCAGACGGCGGAGGCCACGACCGCGGTGGACGCGGCCCCGACACCCAGGGGCACTCCATAGAACGTCGTATCGAAGCGCCCTTGGTAGCTTCGCCGATTCAGATACACGAGTTTGAAGAGTTCCTCAAAGAGGAGCACCACGGCGAGCACGAGGAGGGACCCGGCGAGATTGCTCCGCGGCAGGAGGACGTTCAGGGCGCTTGCGAAAACGCCGAAGACCATCCCGACCGCGAGGGAACTAAAGACGCGTCGGTCGTCGAAGAGGCTCTTCGAGACGTGCGGGCGGTCGAATCGGCGCAAGGACACCCAGAGGACCGCCAGGGCCGGGCCGATGCCCAGCAGGAGCGCGCCGAAATAGTCGATCTGGGACACTCCATCCGCCATGTTACCGTTGGTACGCCCCCCGCTTACTTAAGGGCCCCGCGCACAGGGTATCGACCCTGACAACGACGCCGGCGCCTTTATGGAGACCCCACGGGGATGGGACGCCGTTGAAGCCCGGGAAACAGGCCCGGGCCCTCTGTCCCGTCTGTCAGGCTCCGATGCCCCCGGACGAGACGGAGTGCCGGAACTGCGGGGCCTTCGTGGTAGACGAGGCGCTTGTGCGCCTGTGCCGAGCCTTCGGCATCGACCGGCACAAGGCGCTCCAACTCATCGACGCGGGGTTCCGTCACCCGCTGCAACTCAAAGGCCGCGACGTGGACGCGGTCCTCGAAGGCCACGAGAGCGGACTCCTGTTCCTCTGCACGAACTGCGGGAGCTTCGTTGCGGGTCCGGACCCGGCCTGCGCGAGGTGCGGCGCGGAGTTCGAGGCCGGGCCGAGGGAACCCCTCGTGACACCCGAGGACGACATCCTTGATCTCTTCATCTGTTCAAACTGCGGGGCCGACAACGAGCCGGAAGCCCGTGAGTGCGACATCTGTGGCCACGCAATGCCCGACGGCGGGCGAGCGCCCAGAACCCGGGAAGGCCTTCTCGTCTCCGCCGCGGTGACCGCGGAGCCGGGCCTCGAGGACGAGGAGACGCTCGCGGAGTTCGATGCCTTGGCGGCGGAGCTGGAGGCGTTCGAGACGGAGACCCGCGAGAACGAGTCCATCACAGCGCGCGAGGGAAGGACGCGAGACCCTCATGAAGCCACGACGCCTCGTCAGGGGAGTCGGACCGAAGCGGCCGTCTCGACGACACCGTCGAAGGGCCCCGCCGTGCGGAGCCCGCCCCTGCGATCCGCGGACATCGAGTTCCGCCGACTCGAGCGGGCCCGGCCCTTGAGGCGGGCGACATGGTTCCGTGCGTTGCCGCGCGATCTCCTCGGTTGCGGGATCACCGCCACCGCAGTCGGTGCGGTCGCGTCCGCCGCGCTCGCACAGCGCCCCATCCTCTGGGTCCTCGCGGGGATCCTTGGATGCCTGGCCGCCTACGCGCTCACGGAAGCGTTTCCGTTCACGCGGTTCCGACGGAAACCCCTCGAGGGAGCGGCGGTCTTCGGAGGATCGGCTCTCGCGGTCGCGGCGCCCCTCGCCGGGATGATAGGGTTCGCCGAGTCGGCCACCATGGTCGTCTCGATCGCATCCGTCGCACCCTTAGGATGGACCCTCCACCGCCTGTGGCGCGGCCGGTATCGGGCGACGGTGGCTGCCGTCGGGAGTGCGACGATGGGCGCTCTTGCGGTCGCCGCCGCTCAGGGAACCCCCTTCGCCGGCTCGAGCGCGTGGAGCGTTGGATTCCTCCTCGCCGCCGTCTGGCCGGCCGCGATCGCCCTGGATGAACTTCGCCGGCGCTGGTCCTCCGGCGCGATCCAGGACGAGGTCCGCCGTGCGGAACGTCACTACATCCGGCGGGAGCTCGACCGGTCCATCGAGGACTTCGACCGCGCGATCCGACTTTCCGCGAAGGCGGCGCCACGGTACGATCTGCCGTGGTACGGCAAGGGGGCCGCCTTGACGATCGCCGGCAAGTACGAGGAGGCCCTCCGGGCGATCGACCACGCATTGGATCTGAACCCGATGAACGAGGTCGCCTGGGTGAACAAGGGGAACGCACTGACCCGGATGGGGCGGCTCGTCGACGCCCTTCGGTCGTTCAACGCGGCGATCAAGGTGAACCCGGGGTATGAGGTCGCGTGGAACAACAAGGGGAACGCCGTGGCCCGACTCGGCCAGTTCGAGGAGGCCCTCCGCTGCTACGAGAAGGCCCTGGAGCTCGACCCGACGTACCAGGGAGCCTGGGTCAACAAGGGCTACGTCCTCACGAAACTCGGACGGTTCGACGAGGCTGCGGCCTGTGCGGACCGGGCCCTCGAACTTTCGGGCCCCGCGGCGAGCCTGGATGCGTCCGCGTCAGGTGCCTGACCCCGCGTCCTTGGGCTGTTTCAGATCGAACTCGTTCCCGTCGGGATCCGCGAAGTCGCACAGCCATTCCCCCCAATCCATCTCTTTCGGAAACGAGAGGAACCGAACCCCGTGGGACCGGAGCCGTTCATGCTCCGTCCGAATGTCGTCCGTGAGGAATGTGATCCCCGTCGGTCCAGGCTCCGTCTTCCCTCCCATCTCGCACAGGTGGACCCGGGTCCTCGGCCGGCCCGGGCCTAGCTCGACCCAATGCCCCGGGTCGTCCGGGCTTCCCTGGACGGAGGGATCCGCGTCCGCGGCGTTCGGCCCGATGTACGCGACGTCGAGGCCGAGCACGTCGCGGTACCATGCGATCGCCTTCCGACCGTCCGAGACGACGACGGCCACCGTGTCGATTCCGAGGATCGCCATCGGCCGTCCATGCTCTTCGAACGAGATGAAGGCTCGCGCGCCTCACTCCTCGGCGGCCTTGCGGCCGTACATCTTCGCGTACCAGTCCATGACCTCTTGGTCCGAGATCCGGTCCACGTGCTCCCCCACGTCAATCTCATTCTCCTGCTCCCAGCCGTCGACGATGCGACGTGCCGAGGCGTCCCCCTGGAACTCCGTGATCACGAACTCCGTCTTTCGGCGCTTCGCCTTGAACGCCGCGACCATCCGGGGCCCGTCGAACACGACGTAGCAGGACCCCATGTGAAACGTCTTCGCGACCTGTTCGCGAACGTACAGGAAGAGGTTGTCCTGCGGGGTGAGGACGAACGCGCGATGGAAGGAGACCGTATCCAGGGATTCGAGTGCCTCCTTCATCGCCCAAAGGACGGTGCGTTCCCCCCGAGCGAGGAACCCTTTCGCGAGCCACCCCTCCGCCTCGAACGACCGCAGGAGCTGACGGATCTCCGCCATGCTGTACTCGAAGAGGGTCGCGTGGGCGAGGGCCTCCGCGGACGCCACCCCGAGACTCCGGACGATCCGGCGGAGGACCTCCCGCCGGGCGTCGTCGCGACCGATCTTCGCGTCGGACACCGCGCGGTACCGGTTGTCCGCGTCCCGCGTCACGTAGGACCCCTCGTAGAGTTTGCGGAGGGCGGCCGCCGCGCCGGTCTGGCCCAGGTCGGACAGGGCGAGGAGCCGCGGCCGGGAGATCGGCCCGTCCTCCTGGATCCTCGAGAAGAGCGACTTCATGTCTTTCGTGAGTTTCGTCGCCTTCGCGGCCCGAAAGAGGCGCAGGTCCTCCTCGGAGGCGTACGACCAGTACCTGGGGATCCCGAGGCCCTTCGCAAGGAGGCCCCGTCGGTGGAGCCGGTCCAAGGGCACGAAATCCCTCACCCGGAGGCGGGCCGCAAAATCGGAGCGGAGCCCCCCGAGGGCGAGGGAGGCCGCCACGGCGTCGGGGAACCTCGACTCAAGCGCGATCCCCTGCCGGTGCAGCACGACCGCGAGGAGGGCCTCGGGGTCGAAGTCACGCGGGACGATCGGTCCGTACGCGAGGAAGTCCCCCAGCCGGACGAATCCGGCGCGGGTCCATGGTCCGATGTCCTCGATCTCGGGAATCGGCTTGCCTAGGACCCGAGTGACACGGAGCACATCGAGGCCCCGGAGCGCGTAGAACTCCATCATCCGGGCGAGGGCCCCGATCGCATCGTCGAGGAGGTCCGGGGCCGTCAGATCGAGCTCCCGGACCTCGACGCAACCGCTCATCTCCCAGATCTCCGCGACCCCGGCGAGCTCCCCGTCCTTCACGAGGGGATAGAACCAACCCTCCCCGTACCGGCTCGCAATCTGGGCCCAAAGGGGCTGGGTCCACGGGTCCAGGAGGGAGAGCACCCGGGTCCGGTCGTGTCCGGCCTCTGGAGAGGATTGGCGCAGCTTCGGGAGATCCTTCTGCAGGACGTACATCTCCCCTTCCGACTTCCCTGTCACGAGGACCCGGACGACGACGCCCCGTTCCTCGAGGGATTCTAGGAGGGTCTGCAGGGTCTCCCACTCGAACCGCGCCCACTCCCGAATCCCTGCGAAGGTCACGGGGCCGTGCGCGGCGAGGAACCGCAGGACCAGGGTCTCGACCGCATCAGGCGGCGCCTCCGGCGGGTCATACACGAGGTACCGGTTCCGCGAGGTCCAGCCGTCCCCCTGGTACTTCCGGATCACGTAGACGTCGTCGTCGAGGGTCTCGAGAGCCTCCTTGACGCGCTCCCGCTCGTCCCGGACCTTCGCCGCGATCGCGTACAGGTCCATCCCGTCCCCCGCCCGGATCGCGCCGAGGACGGCCCCTTCGAACTCGGACAGCTTCCGCCGGGGGAACGCGGCGAGGAACAGGGGCGCGTCGTTCGCGCGCACGTACCGGACGCGGCCATTCAAGAAGCGGCCCTCGAGGATGTCTCCGGAGGCGCGACGTCGGATCCAGTCCTCGTAATCGAAGGCGGACGTGTGATTCCAGAGGTCGAACCCCCATCCGGTCTCGAGGAATCGGTCGAAGTAATCGTCGATCGTGCGGATCTCGCGGAACTGTTTGGCGAGGAGGAAAGCCTTCACCTGGGCCTCTTCGAAGACTTCGCGGGTCTCGTCGCGGCGCTGGAGCCTCTTCAGGTCGCGCGACAGGATGTACTGGAACTCCTCGCCCACGAGGAAGTGGCCCGAGGAGACGGTGCCTTCCGCCTCGAGGTCCCGCAGGGCCTCCTCGACGAGTTCCACCTCGAGGTCCATCGCGACGGCGAGCTCCTGCGCCGTCTGCGGGCCGTCCGCCTCCAGGCGCTTCGCGAGGAGGACATCGAGCGCCTCCTCGAAGTTGCCGCGCGCCGGATCCCGCGCGAAGTACGTCGTCTCGAGGACGCCGCACCGCCCTACGAGGTACGCCCGCTCGAGCTTCCGGAGGGCCTCGTTCAGGCCGCCTTTCTCCAACTTCGAGGCGCGGACGAGCTCCTTGTGGGTCCGGGGCTTTCCTCGAACGAGGTCGAGGACCTTCTCCTCCGGGGGCCGAAGACGAGACTTCTGCGCGTACACCGCGACGTACTGAGGAACCCGGTCTCGGAGGGCCCAGTGGATCCCCTTCGGGGTCCAGACGCTCTCCACGAGGCCTTCGTCCATCAGTTCCCCGGACCACGCGCGAATCTCCGCGAACGACGCGGACGTGACCTCGAACGGGCTGCGTCCCTTCTGTTGCAGCAGGTTCGCATCGCCCACCCGATCGAGGTACGCGAGGAGATCCGCCTTCCGTGCGACCTTCGGAATCTTCTTGCGGAAGTACTCCCGGATGTCGTCCTCCTGGAACTGGATCTTGGAGATTTGGTCCTCGGGCATCACGCGCTTGAGGACTTGCCGATGCAGCTCCCGGAGCAGGGCGGAGCGGTCCTCCATGAGGACGAGGTCCGAAACTCCCTGGAGAACGACGTTGTGGGCGAAGGGGGACGGCAGGCTGCTAAAATCGCTCGTCTTGACGAGGATCGCACCCGACTCGATCATCTCCAGGACCTCACGGGCGTGCCGGAGGTCCATCACCTGGTGGAGGATCTCCTGATACGTCTCCTTGACGACCGGGAAGTCCTCGATCTGGTGGACCCAGTCGAGGACCCGCTGGGACCTCAGCTGCTGTCGCCCGATCGAGACCTCACGGCCCTTGTAGTTCCGAAGGATCATGAAGGAGCGGGTCGCGCAATGCCGGAACCGCTGCTTGAACAGCTCCGTGCCGCGCACCGCACGTCGCAGGAGGTCCTCGAGTCGATCGCTCGAGACGAGTCGGACGAGGCCGTCGACGTCAATCCGCTTCGGGATCGTGAGCATGAAGTTGTCGTCCGTCACGCTCACGCGGACATTCGTGTGGTGTTTCTCCGTGACCGCAAACGCGTATGCACGGCTCAGGGCGTCGTTCACCCGCCGGCCGAAGGGGAAGTGGAAAATCACGTTCCGGCTCCCCTTCACGTCGATGTACCCTTCGATCAGGACCGCGCGGTCCGTCGGGAGGTCCGGAATCACGGCGCGCTGCTCCTGGACGTACGACACGAGGGACTGGGCGGACCCCGTGTCCACCCGGTAGTCCGACATGAGCCACGCCCGGACCGCCGTCTCCCCGTCCCGGTCGATCCGGGAGGCGAGCTCGCGACGGAATTCCCCGACCGCCACGGACAGGTCGAACGAGCGGGGGAGCATTTCGCCGGTCCACGACGGCACGGTGGGCCTCCGTCCGGAGGCGTCCTTCACGTAGACCGTCGTGCCGCGCACGCGAACGAACTGGTACGTCCGGCCGCCGAGTACGAAGACATCGTTTGGGCTCAGGTACTCCACGAACTTCTCGCTCAGCTCGCCCAGGGGCGAACCCCGCTCCGAGTAGACGTGGTACGTGCCCTCCTCCGGGATTGTCCCCACGTTCGTGAAGTAGATCATCCGGGTTCCCTTCTTCTTCCCGAAGCGGCTCTCCTCCTCGTCGAACCAGATCTTCGCGAAGACTTTGATGTCCGGGTTCCTCGAAGACAGGTAATCGAGGACGCTCCGGAAGTCCTTCTTCGTGAGGTCGTGAAACGAATACGATCGACGCACGAGGTTGTACGCCTCGTCGACCTCCCACCGTTTCTCGAGGGACATCCCGACGAGGGCTTGGGCGAGGACGTCCAAGGTGTTCGTCGGAATGTCCACGCGGTCGATGCGGGCATCGTACGCCGCCTTCGCGAGCGTGGAGCACTCCACGAGGTCCCAGGGTTCGAAGACGATCATTCGACCCTTCGCCGTCTCCCCGTACGCGTGGCCGGCTCGCCCGATCCGCTGGAGCCCCTTCGCGACGGATTTCGGGGAACCGATCTGGACGACGAGGTCAATGTACCCGATGTCGATGCCCAGCTCGAGGGAGGTCGATGAGACGGCCGCCTTGAGGCGTCCGCTCTTCAGCTTCTCCTCGACATCGAGACGGGTGGCCTTCGAGAGGGACCCATGGTGGGCCTCCAGGTCCTCCACGCCCCGTTCCTTCAGCTTGAACGAGACCTGCTCCGTCCCGCTTCGGGTGTTCGTGAAGATGAGCGTCGTCCGGTGCGTGTCGATCAGGTCGCTCAGGAGGTCGTACATCTTTGCGTTCGCGACCTCCATCGGCACGGCGGTCATGTCCCGGACGGGGCTCAGGACGGCCAGGTCCAGCGATTTCCGCGTGTCGACCTCGACGATGTACATGTCGCGGACCTTGCCGTTCTCGAAGCCGCCGAGGAACTTCGCCTCCTCCTCGATCGGCGCGATGGTGGCGCTCAGGCCGATCCGGACGAACTCGCGCGACACCTGCTCCCGGAGCCGCTCGAGGCTCACGCTCAACAGCGCGCCTCGCTTCGAGGAACAAACCTCGTGAATCTCGTCCACGATGACCCAGTCGACGTCCGCAAAGTGTTCGCGGAACTTCGGGGTGCTGAGGATGATCGCGAGGCTCTCCGGGGTGGTGATCAGGATGTGAGGGGGCCGGCGCGCCTGTCTCTGGCGTTCCTGCGCGGACGTGTCGCCGGATCGGACGCCCACCCGGATCAAGGGAGGCGGCTTGCCCTCCCTCGTGGCGAGTTCCGTCATCTCGCGGAGGGGCTCCTCGAGATTTCGATTGATGTCGTTCGCGAGGGCCTTCAGCGGCGACACATAGACACAGTAGATGCGTTCCTCGAGTTCCCCCCGGAGCTGGGTCGCGTACAGTTCGTTGATGATCGACAGGAAAGCGGTGAGGGTCTTGCCACTCCCCGTGGGGGACGACACGAGCACGTTTTTCCGTGCGTGGATGAGAGGCACCGCGTAGGCTTGCGGCTCCGTGAGGCCCTGAAACTTCCCTCCGAACCAATCCCGGACGAGGGGCTCCATGAGGCCGAGGACTTCGTCCTTCGTTGCGGCGTGGCGGACTTTACGTAGCATGTAGCGTCCTCGCGAGAGAGTCGGAAATAGACGCGTATAACGACGCGCCTAAAAGAGCTTGTGGACGTGCATCAAGAACCGGACGTCGAGTCTCTGCCGAACCGGATCAGCAGAGGGCATACGTGGTCAGAAAGGGTACCTGCGTGGCTCCGGAGCGCACGACCGCCGTGGCCGCGTAGGAGACCGAATCGCAGAAGTCGTCGAACTCGATCCGCAGGTCCAGGGAAGCCTCCAAGGTGTCCCCCGAAGGGACGAGTTCGACCGTCGCGTTCGCGGTCCCGTTCGACGCGGAGGAGGTCCGCGTGAGGGTCCGGTTGAACGGTGCGTCGACGACCGAGACGCGGACGTCGAACGCCACATCGCCTCCGGCTAGAAGTTCCACGAGGGGCACCCCGTCGACCTGGACGATCCGGATGGTCGAATTGCCGCTCGCGCGATTGAGCGCGGCATGCAGGCGGACGTCCACGGGTGCCGGGAGCAGCAGACGGACGGGTTCCGTGCCGTTCAGATCGACGGCCACCCGGTAAGCGAAGATTCGGCTATGGACCTGGTCCGTGTCCAAGGTGATCGCCAACGCGACGCTTCCCGCCCCCAAGAGGAACGCGAGGAACGCGCCGGTCAAGACGGACCGGGAGGCGTCCGCGCGGCGCCCCGTCATTCCGAGGACCCAGCGATGGAGGGCGACGAACCCTAGGAAGATCACGACCGTCCCGGTAAGATAGAACGGCCACGCGGCGACCATCGAAGGCCCCGTTCGAGGAAGGATTGCCCGGACTTGAACCTGCGGGCGCGGCTAGAGGCGTTCGACGGCCATCGCCATCGCGTTCCCGCCTCCGAGGCAAAGGGTCGCGAGTCCCCGTCGGGCGCCCCGGTCCCGCAACGCAAACAGGAGCGTCGTCAGGATTCGGGCCCCCGAGCAGCCGAGAGGGTGGCCGAGGGCGACGGCGCCCCCGTGGACGTTGAGCTTCTCGTGGGGGATGCCGAGCTCCCGCATCACCGCGACGCTCGCCGCGGCGTACGCCTCGTTGTGCTCCACGAGATCGAAGTCGTCGATCGAGAGGCCCGTCCTCTTGAGCAGCTTCCGGACCGCGGGGATGGGGGCCTCCATGACCCATTCCGGCTTCGTGCCCGCGGTCACCGCGTCGATGATCCGCGCGAGGGGCGTCACCCCATGACGATCCGCGGCTGCTTCGGAGAGGACGACCATCGCGCTCGCTCCGTCACTGAGCTGAGACGCGTTCCCCGCGGTGACGAGACCCCCTTCGCGGAACACGGGAGGCAAATTCGCGAGCTTCTCCATGGAGGTGTCGAGGCGGATTCCCTCGTCGGCTTCGACGCGTTCCGCTCCGGGCGACTCGACGGGCACGAGCTCGGCCTTGAATTTGCCTTCGGACGAGGCCCGCGCCGCGCGGCGATGACTCTCCAATGCGAACGCGTCCTGGTCCGCGCGGCTCACCGTGAACCGCTCCGAGACGATCTCGCCCGTCACGCCCATGTGGAACCGGTTGTACGCGTCCGTGAGCCCGTCCTGGACCATCGCGTCGACGAACTGCACGTGGTTGTACCCGATCCCCCAGCGGGCCTCCTTCACGAGGAACGGCGCGCGGCTCATCGACTCCATGCCGCCCGCCACGACGACGTCCGCGGATCCGACCCGGACGGCGTCCGCCGCGATCGCGACGCTCTTCATCCCGGACGCACACACCTTGTTCACGGTGACTGCGCCCACGCGGTCCGGGAGGCCTCCGAGCAGGGCCGCCTGGCGGGCCGGGTTCTGGCCCAGGCCTGCCTGGATCACATTTCCGAGGATGACCTCCTCGATGTCCGCCGGGACCAGGCCTGCCCGGTTCACGGCCTCCGCGACGACCGTGCTCCCGAGCCGGATCGCTTCGACGTTCCGGAAGGCGCGGCCGTACTTCCCAATCGGTGTGCGGCACGCTCCGGCGATCACGACGTCCGCCAGGTTCGCACCTCGGGAACGAATCTCGGTCGCGTCGTATATAAAGTGTCGCCGTGGAGAGTAACGAATCCCCGGAGACTTACATGCACGATGCCTGTAGGCGGCCTTCTTATCCCTGAAAAGAGACGGTCGTCCGGCCGCGCGCCCCGAGGGCGCGTGGTGAACAACATGAGACATGGGACGAAGTGGGGGCTGCGGACGACGATCCTCGTTGCGATCGTCCTCGCGGCCGGAGCGGTGGGCATCCTCACGCCCATCGTGAGCAACACCGTGGAGAAGGATGTGCGGGTGGAGGGCTATGCCCTCACGCTGACCGTGGACGGCGTGCCGACGAGCGTCGCGCCGGGTGACACGTTCCGCGTCGTCGCGACGTTGGCGAACAACGCGAACCGACCGATTCCGGCGGTCCTCCGGATGGAAGTGCGCAACCCGAACAGCACGACGCCCGACGAGCTGACCGTGTACGCCGGCTGCGGAGCCGAGGAGGTCGTCAGTTCTCGGACCCTCCTATACTACATCGGATGGAACGGGCCCCTGCTCGCCCCCAGAGGGGTGTCGTTTGCGGCGGGAACGAGCGTCGGAACACTTGACGCGGCGATCGGGTCCGCGGACTACTGGGGCATGACCCTCGAGGAGATCGCGGAGCGCGACCAACAAGGGTACGCATCCTTGATCGCCCCGGGAGTGAACATGTCCGCGGGAGTGAGGGCCTCCGGCTCGACCCTCCTGAAAGTCCTGAACTATTACGGGATGGTCCAGACATCGTCGGAGCTGAGCCCGCTCCTATCGGACTGGACCCTCACGATGCCGTTCGCGGATGCGATCGTGTCGAACGGGGGTCCGTCTCAGGACGGATTCACGATCGAGATCCATCCTCAGACCCGCGGCACGCTGGAGTTCAAGTTCTGGGCGGAGCGACCGGACGGACTCGGAATCCCCAACCACCCCTACACCTGCGGGCCGCTCTAGGGACGGCCCGCCCGTTCTTTTTTCGCGCGGAGCCCTGGATCGCGAAGTGCTCAAAGAATCCCGGACTTCGGCACCTGCGCGACGATGCGAGACGCCCAGCGGGCGATGCGACAAAGGGCGCAACCGGGATGGAACGATCCTTCGAGCTGGCCGATGCGGAAGCGCTCGAACGCTTCCGGGCGATACGGGTTCCGGCCGATCCGGACGTTCACCGCGTCATGGAGTCCGGACATCCACGTGGACAAAGACGTTCGACAGCGGCGGCAGGGCCACCGGTCGGATATTCCGTGCAACAGGGGCCACGACTTTCGGCCAAGGATCTTCAAGAAGGCGAGACGGGGAGGATATCCGGTGCGCGCCTCCTGGACCGCGATCCCGTTTCCCGGCTCGCCCGCCGGCCCGGCCCGCACCATGTGGGGGGAACGCAGCAATCCGGAAAAAGGCTTCTTCGCACCGCGGAAAACCTCGAGGTCGCGGAGGCTGGCGCATCACCGAGCCGGGGTCGAGGAGACCGCTCAGGCAAGGTGGTCTCGCAGATCACGGGCACGTGGGGATTTGAACCCCAGTCGGAGGCTCCGAAGGCCTCTAGCCTGGTCCACTAGCCTACGTGCCCGGCGGCCGAACCGCCCGCCGTGATAAAAGGGTTCTCCGAACGAGTCACGTCGAACACCAAGCCTTTTCACCGGCGTCGCGGTTCCGAAGCCGGTCTGTTTCAATGAAGTGGGTTACGAGGGAACGAGCGAAGGTGGACCGGATCGCGTGCCCGTGGCTCATCACGAAGTTCGTCGATCCCCAGGCGGAGTTCCTCTTCGTGCCCCCCGAAAAGGTGCTCGAGGTCGCGGCGCGAGACGGGGCAGTTCCCTTCGACGCGCCAGGGGTCGACCTGACGCACTACCAGGAAGAGGACGAGGAGCGGGTCAGCTTCGACGCGATCATCCGCAAGTACGGTCTGAGCGATCCCGCGCTGCTGGACCTCGCAGAGATCGTCCGCACGGCGGATGCCAAGGAAGGGCCCCACCCGAGGCCGGAAGGTGCCGGTTTGGCGGCCGCGGCCCTCGGCTTCCGGGAGATTGCCCGCGACGACCGGGAGAACATGCGCCTCCAGTTCCCACTGTACGACGCGCTCTACGCGTACTGCGGGGGGAAGGTGGGTCGCCGCGACGTGCACCGGAGCGGATGAGGGGTCGCCCTGGTCTCCGCACTCACCCTTCTCATCGTGAACCGGGCCGTGCGTACGTTCGGGTACGGATTCACGGGCGTGCTCCTAGGCATCTACTTGTTCTTTCTCGGAGGCGGCCCCGAAGCCGTCGTGGCCTCTCTCGGAATCTCGCTCGCCACGGGCGCGGGCCTCAACGTGCTCGTGGGCCTGTACGCGGACCGGTTTGGCCGCCGGCGGGCGATGGTCCTCTTCGGGTTCCTGATGGCCGCCGCGGGCCTCTTCCTTGGGCTCGCACCGAACTTCCCCATGGCTTTGGGGGCGCTTGCCCTCGGCGCGACGAGCCCGACCGGGACGGAGGTAAGTCCATTCCTATCCGTGGAACAGTCGATCGTCGCGGAGGTCGCCCGTTCGGGCCGTCGTACCCGGGCGTTCGCACTGTACAACCTCCTGGGATCTCTCGGCGCGGCGGCAGGCGCGCTGGCAAGCGGCGTCCCCACGTTGCTCCTTGGAACCGTACCGACAACCCCGGATCCGCTGCGTCCGATGTTTTTCCTGTATTCGGTCCTCGGATTCTTGGCGGCGGGGATCGCGACGCAGCTCCCGGCCGATGTCGAAATCGGTCTGGCGCAGGACCGAGTTCCCCTCTCCCAGGCTTCGCGCACCCGTGTCGCTAGGATTTCGGGCCTCTTCGCGGTGGACAGTTTCGCGGGGGGCTTCGTGATCCAGAGTTTCGTTTCCTTCTGGTTCTTCACGACCTATCCGGAGTCGCGGGAAGTCCTCGGCGTCGTCTTCTTCGCTGCGGGCATTCTCACCGCATTCTCATTCCTTGTCGCGGCGCGGCTCGGGGAGCGCTTCGGTCTTCTCGAGACGATGGTCTTCACCCATGTCCCGTCGAACGTGCTTCTCATCCTCGTGCCATTCGCGCCCGGCTTCGTCCCGGCCCTCGCACTGTACCTCGGACGGATGGCACTCTCCCAGATGGACGTGCCCACCCGTCAGGCGTTTCTTGCGGGAATCGTCGACCGAGAGGAGCGAACCGCTGCGAACGCGGCGACGAACACCGCGAGGAATATCTCACAGGCCGCGGGACCGTTCTCCTCGGGCGCGGTCGTCTCAGCCCTGGGTCTCGCCGCTCCGTTCTTCATCGGCGGAGGTCTGAAGATTCTGTACGACGTCTCCATCTATGCGGCCTTCCGCCGTGTCGAGCCGACGGACGTGTGATCAATCGCCGATGTGCCTTCGGTACTCCGCCGCGCCCATCAGCCTCGGCGCATCAGATGCATCCTGCATCTCAAGGATGACCATCCAACCCCCGCCGTACGGATCCTTGTTCACGGTTTCCGGGTGATCCTCGAGGGATCCGTTCGTCTCGATTACCGTTCCCGCGACGGGTGCGAGAATCTCGCTGACCGCCTTCACCGACTCCACGACGCCGAGCGGGTCGCCCGCCTTCACGACCTTTCCTGCCTGCGGCAACTCGACGTACACGACGTCCGTCAGCTCGGCCTGCGCGTGATCCGTGATTCCGACGCGCGCCCGGCTCCCTTCGACCTTCGCCCACTCGTGGTCCGTCGTGTAGCGAAGCCCTTCGGGAACGTTCGACAAGGTCCGCCTGGGCGCCACCATACGGACGTATAAATAAGAGGGTTTCGTGTCAGCGACCCTTCCAATTCGCGCCCCAAGCCTGGTGGACGAAAATCTCCTCGCTCCGTATCTTGTGGATGCGCCGCACGACAAGCAAGATGATCATCAAGGAGGCGCCGCCGACGGCCAGGATCAGGTAGACCGGGTTCTCCGTCAGGAGGGCCACGAGTTCGTTGATCATGAGATACCTCGACGTTCGCGACGGGCGATTGCGAAGTGGTTTCCGGGACCCCGGAAAAAGCTTTCCCCCCGAAGGCCGGACTCGATAATTATTCGACGCAACTCTGCCTCGTCGAATAGATGATAATACCGTTGCACGACGGTCCCGTCCGGCAGGGTCCACGGGACCTCGACGTCTCCGCGACGCGTGGGAGGCATATGTGCGTGCTCTTTTCGGATACACGAGAACCTTGGTTGATCCAGGGCCCAAACGCTGATGAGAGCCACGCCGTCGGGGGACAGGACCCTCCGGATTTCCCGGAGCGCTCGTACACGATCCGCGGTTGTGGGCATGTGATGGAGAACCGCCACACACGTGCATGCGTCGAAGCGGTCGGCCCGAAGGGGCAAATCCGTCGCGTCGCCCTCGATCCAATGCGCCCGCAACGTCCGCGGCGCGAGGCGGAGCGCCTCCGCCCCAAGATGTAGCATTCGTCGAGAGAGGTCGACGCCGACGACAGAGTGTCCGGCGGACGCGAGGGGGAAGACGTGCCGCCCGCTCCCGCACCCCACGTCGAGTACGCGAGAGGCAGGAGGCAGCCCCTTCGCGAAGTCGACGACCTCGGGCCACGGTTCGCGCCGGGCCTGAGCGAACGATTCGGCGATCGCCTCATACGTCGCGCGCACGCGACCCCTCGATGGCACGAGGACGTCCGGCGTCATGCGAAGAGGGAGACGCGCTCGAGCTCCGCGAGCAGGCGGGACCGGGCCGTCGCGGCGCTCGGGACCTCAGCGACGATACGCCCGCAATCCAGGTACTGTTCGTAGGCCCGACCCATCTTGCCACCGCACACGGGGCAGTTCCTCGACCCGACCTCGTACGTTCCGTCCTTCGGACATCGCAGGAGTTCCTTGCGGCCGCCAAACTTGCCACGCTTTGCGACGGGCTTCCCCCGTAGCTCCACGATGTCCAGGGCGAAGTCAATCGTCGGAGCATTGCTCAGGGAGGTGCCGACGCCGAAGCCGTCGACCCCCGCCTCGATGAGCCCGGGGATGGTTGCCTCGTCGATGGAACCGGATACGTGAATCTTCGCATCCTTGAAGCCGCGGAGGTTCAGTTCCCAACGGACTTCGCGCACGATGGCCGCGAAGTTGCCCCGCCGGGAGGCGGGCGTGTCGAGGCGGACCCCCGCGAGATCGGGGATCGCCTCCGCGGCCATGATCGCTTCCGTCTTCTCATCGTAGTACGTGTCGACGAGGGCGATTCGGGGGACCTTTTTCTCGAGGTGCTTGTGGAGCGCGAGGAACGCCTCCCGGGGACCGCCCATGACGATCGTCAGAGCGTGCGGCATCGTCCCCATGGCCGGGACGCGGAGCATCTCAGCCCCGAGGGGCGTCGTGATCGCATCGAGACCGCCCACGAACACAGAGCGCTCGATGAGCGGTGCGATGCCGGGATGCATCCGCCGCACGCCGAACGAGGAGACCTGCTTTCCGGCCGCGACCTTCCGGATCCGCGCGGCCTTCGTGGCGATGCCGCTCGCTTGGCACAGCATTCCCAGGAGAGGCGTCTCGAACAGGCCCCAGTCTCCGTAGGGCCCGTCCAGGGCGAGGACGGGGACCGGAATGCCCTCCGGCGTGCGCGGCGGGAAGATCGAGCCCTCCGGCAAGGCCCAGAGGCTCGCATTCTTGCCACGGAGGAGGTTCACGACCTCCTCGACCCCGCAGAGGACGCCCCACGGCCATCCGTTCGGCAGGCCCCCCGTGGTTGCCTCCGCGACGACAGGTTCGCGATCCCGCCCCGCCTTCCGGAGCACGTCCAGGGTCCGATGGAAATATACGTCCGACGTCTTCCCAGCTCGGATTTCCTCAGACGTCGCGACGAAGAAGTCCCGGTTCCTCGGCTCTTCGCCCATGGAGAACGCGGCGCGCTACCGCGTCGGGATATATAGACGTTCTCCGGTCCGAATCGAAGGCGCTGGGAAGGTTCATGGGATCCGCAACGTTGAACCGACGTGGACTTCCCCATCTTCGAACACCTGCACCTCTACGAGGGTCTGAGGGAGCTCGTGAACATCTCCTACTCGAATGTCGCGCCGTTCAGGCTCGGTGGCTTCGAGCGAGATCTCCCCCCGGATCTCGAGCTGGAATGGACAGACCCCGACGGCATGCTCGACCTGCGGCGGGCGATCGCCCGCCGGCATGGGGTCCCACCGGATCGCGTGCTCGTCACCTCCGGCGCGACGGAAGCGAACTTCCTCGTGAACGCGGCCCTCGTTCGACCGGGAGACCGCGTCGTCGTCGACGCCCCGACGTATTCACCCCTTCGGGACTGTCCGCGAGGTTTCGGAGCCTCGGTCCTCCCGGTCCTTCGCGACTGTGGAACCTGGTCCCTCGACCTCGATCGATGGAATCGGGCCACGAAACCGAAGACGCGCCTCCTGGTCTTCGCGAACCTGAACAATCCCACGTCCGCGCCCCTCTCTCGCGGGGATCTAAGGGCTCTCGGGGAACTCGCGGAGGAGCGCGAATCGCACGTCCTTGTGGACGAGACGTTCCGCGAGCTGGCCTTTGCCGGAACCCCGCCCAGCGCCGCCACGCTTGGCCCCCGGATGATTTCCATCTCCACGGTCACGAAGCTGTACGGCCTCGGCGCCCTCCGGGTCGGCTGGATCGTCGCCGCCCCCGAGATCCTTCGCCGGATCCGACGCATCAAGGACTACACGACCGTCGGTGGATCGTCCCCTGGGCAGATCCTCGCGACGTGGGCCCTCCAACGCCATCGTCGGTTCGCACAGCGGGCTCGCGCGATTCTGGACCGGAACCGCACGATCGTCCGCGAGCGGTTCGACGCGATCCCGTCGGTCGAGGGCCGCGTGCCTTCCGCGGGCACCGTGCTCTTCCCGCACTGCTCCCGATCCGTCGACAGACTGGCGTCCCGACTCGTGAGGAAATACCGGACGGTCATCGCCCCGGGGCGGTTTTTTGGCGTCAAGGACCACTTCCGACTTGGGCTGGGGGGCGACTCGGCGGAACTGGCGCAAGGGCTGGCGAACCTGGAGCGGGCCCTCAAGGACGTTCGCTAGACGCGAGCGCTTCCGCGAAGGCCGCGTCGAGCTCGGCCGCGCGGACGGTCTCCTCAAGAGACACCCGTTCGTCCGGAACATGGATTCGGTCCGGCTCGCCCGGGCCGAACACGACGCAACGTGGGTTGTACTCCGCGTAGTAGGCCATCTCCGTCCCGTACGTCACCCCGACGGCATCCTCGCCCGTGAGCTCTCGGAGCCGTCGCACGTGAGGCGCCTCCGGGGAAACGTCGGCAGGAGGGATCTCGTGGAACAGCTCCAAGGAAACCGGCTCGCGGGATGCCGAGATCGCGCGACGGAGCAGCGCTTCGACGTCCTCCTTCGTCGAGCCCGGAGGATGGCGGCAGTCGAGGTCGACCGCGCACGTGTCCGCCACGAGATTCGGCTTCGTGCCGCCGCGGATCGCGCCGAGGCTCACGGTGATGTCCGTGAGGACGTTCGTTGGTCGCCCCAACGATTCGAGGTGCGGAAGGAGTCGAGACATCCGGTACACCGCGTTGTCTCCGAGATGCGGCGTGCTCCCGTGCGCGCTCCGGCCCTGGACCGACGCGTGGTACCAGAGGACTCCCTTCTCGCTCGTGACGGGTCGCAACCGGGTCGGCTCCGCGACGACGACGGCGGCCGCGTCTCGCACGAGAGGGGTCGTGGCAACCTTCCGGGCCCCGTCCATCGTGGTCTCCTCGTCGGTCGTGAAAAGGAGGGAGAAGGGCACGCCCGAATCGAGCAGGACGCGAGCCGCCGCGAGCGCGGCGACGCAACCCGCCTTCATGTCGGCCGTTCCCCGCCCGTAGAGAATGTCACCCTCCCACACGGCCTGCCCTTTCGTCCACCCCGTCGCGACAGGGACCGTGTCCAGATGGCCGTTGAACAGCACGCCGCCTCGGCCGGACGTCGCGAGGACGGCCTTCACGTGCTCTTCGACACGCGGTCGCAGCCCGAGGTCCTCAATCGTTGCGACCGCGAGTCGTAGGATCCCTGACATGTCTGTGTCCGGAGTCGAAGGGGTCCTCACGAAGTCCTCGAGCGTCTTCCGGACGTAGTTCTTCCGGTTCATGAGAGCCTCCGGTCCAGCTCGTTGTGCAGGAGTGTGATCGCGTGGTCCGTGTGGATCGCGCGGGGTCCCAGGCCGATCGTCAGGGCGACGCGATCTGCGAGGACGCGTTCCTCGGAGGCGTCCAGATCCGTGTTGTCCGAGAGCACGAAGGTCGCGTCGGCGGGAACATCGGCGAGACGGATATCCCTGCCGCCCTCTCGCAGATACACGAACGCGGGGCCGAGTCGATCGAGAGCCTCCGCGAACGTGGCACGGGATGCGATCACCCCGGGCGACGTCTCCCGCTCGATCCGAGAGGCGTGCTCAAGCGCGCGACGAAGGAGGGCCGCGTTGCTCCGGATGTCCGGCTGGAAGGACCGAAGGCGATCCCCGAGGAGCCGCACGAGCCGGGGGGGATCCGGAGGACCCAAGAGAAGGAGCCCGGCCTCGACATCGGCGCGCATTCCGTGGGCGAGGAGGAGGGCAGCGTTCGCGGCGTTCAGGAGGATGTCCATGCGCCCCGCACCGCCCGCGAGATCGTCAAGGGGGAATCCCGGTGACGTGGACGCTCGGTGCCCGACGACGAGAAACCGTCGCACGGAAGCGCGGAATCACGCACGCCCTTAAGCCTTCGCCGCCTCGGATGGGATCGGGAATCCCATCGAGGCCATGCGGGAGAGAACCTCTCGGAGTTTGTCGGAACAGTACTCGTCGTCCGTGATCTTCTCGAAGACCCCCGCGCTCAGGAACATGATTTCGGAACGGTCGAACAGTTCCATGTACGGGACCATGACGAGCCGGAGGACGCCCTGGCCGCCCGATGCGTAGATCTGGGCCTCCGCCCCGACGCGCTTGCCCGCCTTCATCAAGGACCCGAAGGGCACGAACTTGCTCACCGCGTAGGCCTTCGCCTTGCTGCCGAGGACGGCCTTGTGCACGAAGGCTGTGCCGGTCCACTCGCGCTTCCGTATGTCGAACCCCGACTCGACGAGGGCTTTCTCATAGGCTCCAAGGATGTCTTGGGGTGTGCGGCCTGGGAAGACGAGTTGGGCGGTTGCGCCGGACGTCATACGAATCGACCGCGAACCGATCCGTGCCGGGATGAAAGATCGCCTCCCAGAATCGCGGATGATACGTTCGTTCGGCCCGGCCCACCAGGGGATCCGAGAGCGTCGAGGACCTTCCGTTGGAATGGAACGAGCGGGAGGACGCGGATTTCTTCGGCGCGGAACCATGTGGCGCCCGCGGTCGGATCGGCGCCACCCCGCGGGATGCATTTGTAGATGGCGCCCGACCATTTCCGGTGGGAGAACGCGTGGACGATACGCGTCCCCGTGTCCTCCACGTCCACGTCCAGCCCCGTCTGATCGCGAATGAGGAGTCGAATCGCGTCCCGGGGGCTCGCGTCCGTCCCGATCTCACCTCCGGGGAGAGACCACAGACCTCCCAGAAGTCCGCTGCGGGCCCGCCTGACGAGGAGGACGCGCCCTCTGTCGGCGAGGGCGCCGAAGGCGACGGGCACCGTCCGGACGTTTCGGGGACGAGGACGTCGAGGGAGGGAGGTTTGGATCCCGGCCTTCCGGGCGAGACACAGTTGAGAGAGGGGGCAGACGCCGCACGAGGGGGACGTGGGCGTGCACACGGTCGCGCCGAGTTCCATGAGCGCCTGGTTGAAAACGCCGGGGCTCGAGCGCGGCACGAGGCTCGACGCGGCCTTCCATAGCCGTTCGCGACCTCCTCTCTTCGCGACGGGTTCTTCGATACGGTACAGCCGTGAGAGCACGCGAATGACGTTCCCGTCGATAGCCGGGACACGACGTCCGAATGCGATGCTCGCGACGGCCCCGGAGGTGTACGGCCCGACCCCGGGAAGACCACGGAGGCTTTCGGCCGTCGTCGGAATGTGGCCTCCATGATGCGCCACGATAGCCCGAGCCGCCGCGTACAGGTTCCGTGCGCGTCCGTAGAACCCGAGACCCTCCCAGGCCCGCAGGACTTGGTCTTCGGACGCATTCGCCAGCGCTTCAAGATCAGGGAATTGCTCGATGAATCGCTCATAGTATGGGATACCGGAGGCCACGCGGGTCCTTTGGAGCAGGTACTCGGAGACGAGAATCCGATAGGGATCGCGGGTGCGGCGCCAGGGGAGATTCCGGCGCCTCGCGTCGAACCAGCGGAGAAGGTTCCGGCGGACCTCGCGCGGCGCTGGCGGTCCCACACGCATCGAAAGCGGACCTGCATACTTAACGCCCCGCAACGTTATCCACCGGCCACGCCCTCCCACGCGTGTGCTCGGCCCCGTCGTCGTCGCCGTAGGGATTCTCACCTCGGGCCTCCGGGTTCTCGTGGTCCGCCGACCCGACCGCGGCCCTGTTCCCGAGCAGTGGGAGTTTCTGGGAGGGAAGGTCGAGTTCGGCGAACACCCCTGGAACGCCCTCCGTCGCGAACTCTGGGAGGAACTGTCCCTGCGAGTCGCCCGAGGCACCCTCTACGGAGTCTATTCCCACATGTACGACATCCGAGGGGGACGCGCGCATTACGTGCTCGTGGCCTACCGGATGCAGGTCGCGCGCCACCGTGTGCCGGAAACGGACCGCGTCCGGTGGGTCCGGTTGGCGGACCTACCGCGTTGGTCGCTGATTCCCGGATCGAGGCCTATCGTCGCGGACCTCGCGCGTCGCCGCTCCGCCGGATCACTTGAAGATCTCGCCGGTCTCCCGGCTCCAGAAGAGAAGGTCTAGGGCTCCCAACGGAATTCCGACCGTCGCGGCAAACGCTCGCATCCGAGTCTCGATGGCGAGGTATCGACGCGGCGTGAGGGAGGTCGGCAAGCGCCGGATGACCCCGTGCCGCACAAGGTTCCGGAGCACGTGTCGATCCAGGATCGCGAGGTCCTCGCCACGTCCGATGTTTCGGAGGAAGTGGCTCGCCTCCTTGAACCCGAATCCGTCGATCTCCGAGACCAGCCAGGCGCGTGCGCCCTGCGAGGAGGGGGACCGATTGAGGGCCGCACGGAGCTTCGGCGTTCCGTCCGGGAAGAAGCGGCGGCGCGCCCGCACGATGTACCCCGCCTTGTGATTGTGAAAGCGCACCCGGTGCCTCAGGTGGCGGGCGAGGGTTCGTTCGTCCCCCGTCCACAGGTCGCCTCCGGCAACGATGCCCCGCAGCGCCGCATCGCTCGCGCGAGCCTTCGTCTGAATCGCCAGGAGGCAGAAACACAGCTCCTCGAAGAGTGCGGCGTCCGGCATCCGGCCGATTCGTCGGAAATGGGCGAGGCGCACCCTGATTCGGTCCTTCTTTCGCCGGAACTCCCGGCGCAGGCCCTCGAGATCTCGATAGCGGGGTGGGGCGGTCATCCCGAGCGCTTCCAGTCCCTCATCAGACGGACGAGGAGCCTCACGCCGAAGGCGGAAGCGCCCTTGGGCAGGTACTCCCGCTTCGGCGAATCGGGTGCGGCCTCGATCCAAGCGGGTCCGGCGATGTCGAGATGGGCCCACGGGTGGTCCCCCACAAATCGCTGGAGGAATTTCGCGGCGGTGATCGCTCCCGCGGAGCGGCCGCCGGTATTCTTCACGTCCGCGAAGTCGCTCCGGATCTGCTCGTTGTAATCGTCCCAGAGAGGAAGCTCCCAGACACGCTCCGCCGTCGCCTCCGATGCGCGCGCGATGCGATCTCGAAGGGTCCCGTCGTTGCAGAACAACGCGCAGCCCATCCGACCGAGGGCGACCTTCGCCGCACCCGTAAGGGTCGCGACGTCTACCACCGCGGAGGGCTTCAGGGTCTTCGCGTATCCGAGGGCGTCCGCGAGGACGAGGCGCCCTTCCGCGTCCGGGTTGAGGACCTCGACGGTCTGTCCGCCGAACGTTCGCACGATGTCCCCGGGCTTCTGGGCGCGTCCGCTCGGCATGTTTTCTGTCAGTGGCGCGAGGGCCACCACGTTCACCGGAAGCTTCAGCCGAGCGGCCGCCAACACGGCGCTCAGGGCCACCGCGGCGCCGGACATGTCGTAGCGCATGATCCACATCGGATCCGTGCCGGGAGCCTCGAGAGGCTTCAGAGCGATGCCCCCGGAGTCGAATGTGATCCCCTTGCCAGCGAGGACGATGGGCTTCGCTTTCCCGCCGCCCGCATGTTCCAGCACGAGGAAGCGGGGCGGCTCCTCGCTTCCCCTCGCCACGCCCAGGAGGGCTCCGAAACCCATCCGCTCAAGCTGCTTCTCGTCGTACACGGTCAGCTTCAGGCCGGCTTCCCTCGCCGCGGTGCGAACCTTCTCGGTGAAGAGGACCGGCGTCTTCGCATTGCTCGGGGCGTTGATCAAATCGCGGGCAAAGTTCACGCTCGTCGAGACGACGGAGCCCCGCTGAACGGCATCCCGGATCGTACTCGCTCGCGCCTTCTCAAGGGTGACGATCGTCATCGCATCGATGCGATTCGCTGCGGGTTCCGTCTTGTGTTCAACGTATCGGTAGACCCCGAGGAGGACGCCCTCTACGAGGGCTTCCGCGGTGTCTTCCAGCTCGAGGCGCCCGACGCCTGCCCCGTGCACGATGGTCGAGAACGTCTTGAGACCCCTCTCCCGAACACGGATCGCCGCGCAGGCGGACACCTCCCGGACCCGGTCGAGGGAGAAGTCCTCACGCCTCCCCAGGCCGACGACCATCACGCGGTTCGCGGGGATGTGGTCGAACGTCGGAAACACGGTGACGTCTTTGAACCCGCCCGAGACGTCGCCCGTTTCGATCATCGCGGTGATCTGACGACCCATGGCCGCGTCGACGGCGCCCGTCGCGCCGCCCGGGTGGGCGACCCCTTCGAACAGATTCACGACGATGACTTCGTCCTCCCACCGAGCGATGTCGCCGACCTCCACGCCAATCTGCATTCGAACCCCAAGCGCGAGTTGCGAGGCTTCGCATAAGCCATTCGATGGGCGTCGAGTCCGAACCGGACTCGAGCGGATCGCGCCCGGCCACACGTTTAAATACGCTCAGGGTTGTGGCCGCATCCATGTCGCTACTCCATGCACTGCTCCGGGCTTCCGACCGCATGGTCCCTGCACGCATCGCATACGCCCACTGCGACATTCCGTGCGGGATCTACGACCCGCACCACGCGCAGATGGCGGCGCACACCGTCATCCGAATGAACATGCTGATCAAGGAACTCCAGAAGCCTTCGGCGGGCGATTCACGCGAGAAGCATGAGGAATATCACCACAAGCTCGACCGGTACGCCCTGGTGAAGGAGCAGCACGCGGAACTCGCGAAACACGAGGTGCGCATCCTGTGGGGCGACTACTTCAAGCCGGAGCACGCCCAGAAGTATCCGGAGCTCCACGACCTCGTCTGGAGAGCCCTGAAGGCCGGCTCGAAGGCGCGGCAGGAAATCAACCTGCAGGCCGCGGAGGACCTCCTGAAGACAACGAACGAAATCGCCCGGATCTTCTGGGACACGAAGGGTCTGCCGACGCTCAAGGTGAAGGCGCCCTACCCGACGGACCGGGAACTCGTCGTCCCGAAGCTCGGCTGATTCGCCGTGGGATTCCTCCCAATCTCCCGGTTCCGCATCGAAGACGACTCGATGCGACCCGCGCTTGAACCCGGTGCTTACGTCCTCGTGAACACGTGGGCGTACGCGTTCGGCGGGCCGGCGCCGGGAGACCTTGTCGTCGTGCGGAGCCCCGAGGACCGAGCGCGGTTCCTCGTGAAGCGCGTGGCGTCCGTGATGGCGTCGGGCGATGTCCTCGTAATGGGCGATAACGCGGAGCGGAGTCGGGACAGCCGGCATTTCGGGCTTGTGCCGCGACGACTTGTCGTTGGACGGGTCTTCGCGCGGCCGAAGCCGTGATGCCTCGCGACCTCAGTCCCATTTCTCGAACCGTACGTGACTGAAGCCGAGATTCTGGCAGAGGGCCTTGACCTGCTCGACCATGTCGTGCAGACCGCAGATGTAGACCTGCTTCGAGGCATGGTCGTGAATCTCCTCTTGCAGGATCTTCTGCACGTAGCCCACGCGGCCCTTCCACTCCGGGGTCTCAGGCCGCGAAATTGTCGGGTAGAAGTGGAAGTTCGGGTGCTGCTTCGCCCACCCCTCGAAGATGTCACGGTAAATCAGGTCGTACACGTACCGGACGCCGAAGACGACGTAGAAGTCGAGGCCGTCGTCCAGGTTGTTCTTCCAGACGTGGTCAAGCATGGAGACGAAGGGCGCAACCCCCGTGCCCGTGGCCACGAATACGGTGTCGCAGCGGATGGGTTCGGGGACGACGAAACGGCCGAGAGGGCCGATCGAGGGCAGCTTGGTCCCGGGGGTGACGTGGTGGAGATAGTTTGACATGAATCCGCCCTCCACGACCTTGATGCAAAGCTCGAGGTGCTCCTTGGTGTCGGGCGAGGAGGCGATCGAGTACGGCCTCGAGATCCGCTTGCCGTCCTTCTCCGCAAAGATCGAGATGAACTGTCCAGGTTCGAAGTCGAAGACGGGTTCGTTCTCGAACGCGAACCGGATCAGGTATGTCTCGGGATATTTCGGGGTGATGTCAAAGACTTCCTTCACGACCGCCGTGTGTCTCCCCGAGCGAAACTTGACGGGCGGCTCCTGTAACGCGGCCTTCTGCGCCGAAGGACCCTTCGCAGGAACCGACTCCCGCATCATGCGCGGTTCGGCACCATGGGCTTCGATTTAAACGTTTCTTCAAGGTTATGCGTACGCCCTCATTCACGGGTTCGAGAACGATCTCACTCACGGTTTCGCGGAGGGCTCGAGGAGCACCCGGCCGTACACGAGTCCCGCAATCAGGCCGCCCGCGAGAGGGCCGATCCAGTAGACGAACCAATTGTCGAAAAGCCCCGCGACGACCCCGGGTCCGAACCACCGCGCCGGATTCATGGCGGCTCCGGTGAGAGGGCCTCCCATCATGATGTCGAGGGCGACCGTGAACCCGATGGCGAGGCCTCCGACCGCGCGGAACGCGCCCTTCGGATCGATTGCGGTCCCGTACACGACGAAGACGAGGAAGAACGTGAGCACCGCTTCGACCAAGATCGCCGGGCCGATCCCCACGCCGGGCGAGACCTGCGGCGTCCCGAGGGACGTGGACCGCCATTCCCCGGACGGGAACACCCCGAGCAGGGCCGATGCCGCTACGAGACCTCCGAGGAGCTGCGCGATCCAGTATACGACGGAAAGACGCAAACTGATCTGCCGGCCCACGAGCGCACCGAACGTCACGGCCGGATTGAAGTGTCCACCTGAGATGTGCGCGGTCGCCGAGGCCATCACGCCGATCGTGAGGCCGTGCGCAAGGGCGACGAGCAACAGATCCGGACGGTCCCGCGTCGATATGATCGCGCCCGCGCCGACGAAAACGAGGGCGAACGCACCGACGAATTCGGCGATCGCCTTCCGGAGCGTGTCCGCCATGGCCTCGTCTCCCCCAGGACGTCTGAGGGGGAGGTCGATATTAGTGCTTTCGTTTCGCGGCGAGACGTTCTCATCACGCGAAATAGGATGCGGACCCGCGGTCGAATCCCTGGACGATTTCGAGGCTCAGCTCTCGAGGCTGCCATGCCGCCTCCGGGAACACGAGGTTCGGGAAGAATCGGTTGAAGTCCTCCGAGATCTGGGTGACGAGGTGGCTCGGCCCGAACAGCGTCTGGGCGATGCGGTGCGCCTGCCCTCGGCACGCGAGCTCGTCGACGAATCCGACGGAATGCAGGTACTCGTGAAGCAGCACGTAGAACGCGTAGTGCCGGTACAATTCGGGGTTCGTCTCCTCGATCCGGATGAGGGGCACCTTGTTCATCACGATCACGTTGCTCGCGATCGGGTAGAACGCCCCGAGGAATCCCTGAGGGTGGTTACCCAGATCGGCGAGGGCGAGCATGAGGCCCGCCCGGCTCCGGCCCAGAACGGTTTCGACGGCCCGCTTCACGAGCTCGAAGACGTCCGCGAGGCCGCGTGCCATGTCCAGTTTGCGCAGGAAGTCCACGTGGAATCGACGGCGTCCGTCGGACTTAAGGGATTGCCCGTGGCTCTCACGTGCCGGGCGCGAGGAGGTTGATCCCCTCGAAGCCCAGGAACAGGAGGGTCGCGTAGGCGATGCTGAGGGACGCGACCGTGAGATTCACGACGCGGCGCACCCGGGCGGATCCCCAGCGAAGGATCGGATACGTCATCCCGACGCCGAAGACGACCATCCCGAACACGACGCCGAGGCTGAACAGTCCGACCCCGCCCAAGAGGCCCGGCAGGGACGTGACGCTGAGGGACGCTACAAAGAGGACGAGCAGTTCATCGTTGCTCGCGAGACCGTGTACGATTCCGATTCCGAACATGGTTCGGTGCTCGTTGGACCGCCCCACATGGACGTGCGCGTGCGCGTGCTCCTCCGCCTCGTGCCGGTGCGCGTGGCTGTGGAGGAACCCCAGCTCGTACAGGATTCCCAGCACTCCGATTGCCGCGAGCATGACCGCAACGGCAAGCTCGAAGTGCGCAAGGAACTGCGCGAGGAAGACGTCCCGGAAGACGAATAGCAGGATCGTGACGACCGTCGCCGTGATCATATGGCCTGCGGCCCAGCTCAGACTCATGAGGGACGTCTTGCGAAGGCTCCCGCTCCGCATCAGGAGGTTCGACACGGCGACGAGATGATCTGCGTCGTAGCTGTGCTTGAAGCCGAGCGCCAGGGAGAGCCCGACGAATAGGAACGGATCGAGTGCCACGGAATTCCTCCGCCCGAATGGGGCGCTGAGAAGTAACACGAACGCAGCAGGCGTAACACGGCTTAAACATTCGGGGCCCCTTTGAAGACCCCGGTAGCACTTCCCTTCGACAGGGATAGCACGTGACCGTCGAGAGGATTGGCGTTTCCCTGGAAGGACCGCTGTTGAAGGAGTTCGACCGACTCGTGAAGGAGGATGGTTATGCAAGCCGGTCGGAGGCTCTACGGGCTCTCGTCCGGCGCGCGCTCGCGCGCCGCCGCTTCGAGGCGGACGGAGATGTCGTCGGGACCGTGACGATCGTGTACCGCCACGACGTCGGGATGGTCACGCACCGGGTCCTCCATCAACAGCACGATTTCCTCGGGACCATTCGAGCGACGGCGCACACGCACCTGAACGAGGAAACGTGCCTCGAGGTCCTGATTGTCGAGGGGAACGGACCAAGAATCCGGGATCTTGCAGACCGCTTGCGGAGCGTGAGAGGCGTTCTGTTCGCGGACCTCGTCGTCGCGGCGGCCGATCTCCCGTAGACGACGACGTCAGTCTCGATTCTTGAAAAGAGGCTGAAACGTTTATGTGCGCGGACCTCGTCGTTCCGGGATAGAATCGTCGTGACGAGGCAGCCCGTGACCTACGCCGCTCCCCGTCGGACGACCTCGGGCTGGCTCGCGAACAGCGCGGCCGTCCTTCTCATCGCGGCGGGCCTCCTCACGGTCGGGATTATCCTGACGTTGCTCGCTGCGCTCTCGTTTTTCATGTCGATGATCAACTTCGGTTTGAGCGGCGGCAACTTCGGGATTCTCGGGAGCTCCCTCACGACGGTAATCGTCGTCGGGGGCATCGGGGTCGCCCTGTCCTCGGCGGGCGGATTCTTGCTCCGCTTCTGGTGGATTTTCCTGCTCGTGGACGTCGCGCGGGGCTCGATCGGCGTCGACCGCAGCGCGCCGCCCGTCGAAGTGAAGGTCCGCTGCCGCAGCTGCGGGCGAATGAATCAGCCGGACGCGACCTACTGCATCACGTGCGGCCGTGCGATTTGACGCAGTTCGGAACGTATTTGAGCGGGCCATGGGCATCCGCCGCACGTGGGACTCCTGATTCGATTCGCGCGACGATGGGTCGCAGGGGTGGAGATGAGCGACGCGCTGCGCGCGGCCCGAGCGGCGAACGCGCGCGGGATTCATGCCGTGGTGAACCATCTCGGCGAGCACCATCGCGAGAAATCCGCGGTCGAGGCATCCCTCCGCGAATATCTGGCCCTCCTCGGAGCGGTGCGGGCGGAGGGCATCCGGGGATGCGTGAGCGTCAAGCCGACACAACTCGGGATCCTCGTAGACCGCGAGTACGCCCTCTCGCGCTTCCTCGTCCTACTCGATGCGGTGAGGGCCTCCGGCCAGAGACTCTGGCTGGACATGGAGGCCGCGTCGACCACGGACGACACCCTCTGGGTCTACGAGAACCTCCTCGAGAGATACGACAACGTGGGCGTCTGCCTCCAAGCGAATCTGCGACGAACGGACAGGGACCTTGAGCGACTCGTGGCCCTCGGCGGGAAAATCCGGCTCACGAAAGGGGCCTATCCCGAGGGCCCAGACATCGCGTACCGCCGTCGCGACGACGTGGACCGCCGGTATCTCCGGTTTCTCGAGGCCCTTTTCAGATCGAGGGCGGATTTCGCCGTCGCAACCCACGACGGCCGGATGGTCGAACGGACCCTTGCACTCGCGGAGTCCTCCGATGCAAAGTTCGAATTCCAGATGCTCATGGGTGTGCGGGACGCCTTGATGACCGAGCTCGTGCGAAAGGGATTCCGGGTGTTGGAGTACATCCCGTACGGGCCGACATGGCTGCCGTACTTCCTCCGCCGACTCCGGGAGCGCCCCCGCAATGTGGTCACGCTGATGCGATCCCTCGTCGGCGGATAAGCGGGAAGCTTTTTTCCGAGACCCCGCCTTGGACCCGTAGTGGATCGGCGCGCGTTCCGTCGATGCATGCACATCCTCGAGTCGCGTCACGAACCGGAAGACTGGTCCCGGGGCCTTACGCCGTTCGAAATCCTCGTGTCCACGGTCTTGTCGCAAAGCACCAACGTCGCGAACGAGCGACGGGGAATGGAGGGGCTGAGGACCGCGTTCGGTCGGATCACGCCCCAGGGGCTCGCAAGCCAGAAGACGAACGATCTTGCCC
>Ga0209521_10000194_pt1 | contig 42302 bp, 40 predicted proteins | sample Rifsed19ft4_FD_184016 | JGI IMG/M metagenome (GOLD analysis project Ga0209521, IMG submission 184016) | Soil microbial communities from Rifle, Colorado, USA - sediment 19ft 4 (version 2) | ecosystem: Environmental > Terrestrial > Deep subsurface > Rock core/Sediment | place: Rifle, Colorado...
GCTGAAGCTCGAGGGCGACGAGGCCGTTGGCGCCAATATCGTCCGGCGGGCGCTCGAGGAGCCGATCCGCCAGATCGTGGAGAACGCGGGCCTCGAAGGGTCCGTGGTGGTCGAGAAGGTCAAGGCGGCCCAGGTGCCGACCTACGGCTTCGACGCCGAGAGCATGGACTACGTGGACATGTTCCAGGCGGGGATCATCGACCCGACGAAGGTGGAGCGGATCGCCCTGGAGAACGCGGCCTCGATCGCCTCGCTGCTGCTGACCACGGAGGCGCTGATCACCGACCTCCCGGAGGAGAAGGAGAAGACCCCGCCGATGCCGCACGGCGACATGTACTAAATCCGAGACGCCCGGCGCCGCTCCGGTGTCGCGCGTTTGACACGGCCCCCGCCCCGACCGGGCGGGGGCCGCGTTTTTTCGGAGAGGCCTTGACGGGAGCCCATTCCCTCTGGTGTACTAATGGGAAAAATTTCGTGAGTCCGTATGCCTGCCACTGAGCGCGTTGAGCGGATCCAGTCCGGCGAAGACCGACGGCGCGGAATTCTGAGCGTGCTGCGGCGGTCGGGATCGCCGGTAGTCGGATCCGACCTCGCCCGGCGCCTGGACGTGTCGCGGCAGGTGATCGTGCAGGACATCGCGCTCCTCCGGGCCCGCGGCCACAAGATTCTCGCCACGCCGCGCGGGTACCTGATGCTCGACGCGGGGCCGCGCGCCAGCACCCAGGTAGCGTGCCGGCACACCAGTTTCGAGGAGATGGAGGACGAGCTGTCCACCATCGTGGGGCTGGGCGGAACGGCCATCGATGTGGTGGTGGAGCATCCGCTCTACGGGGAGATCCGCGGGCTGCTGATGCTGAAGACACAGGAAGACGTGTTGAGCTTCGTGGCCCGGATGCGGGGGAGCGGCGCCGAGCCGCTCTCCCGGTTGACCAAGGGGGTGCATCTCCATACCCTGGGAGCCCCCGACGAGGCGATCCTCCAGAAGATCCGGGAGGCGCTCCGCGCGAAAGGGTACTTGCTGGAAGGTCAGGAGGGGGGTGAGGCGTCTGCGCCCGTATGAAGTGCTGGTGATTATCGATCCGCGCCCCACCGACGAGGAGGTGGCTCAGCTGCTGACCCGTCTCCAGGACAACCTCAAAGAGCTCGGCGCCGAAGTCATCCGGGTCGAGAACTGGGGGAAGCGCCGGCTGGCGCACGACATCAAGAAGCAGCGCGAGGGGACGTACGCGGTCCTGGAGGTGTCCGCCGAGCCGCCCATGGTCAAGGAGTTCGAGCGGCAGCTCAAGCTGAACGAGAACATCCTGCGATTTCTCTCCACCCGGGTGCCGGTGCGGAAGAAGGCCCGGCCTGCCCCGACCGGGGAGGTGCTCGAGGAGGTCCGTTGATGGCGAGCCTGAACAAAGTCTTCCTCATGGGGAATCTCACGCGACCGCCCGAGCTCCGCTATACTCCCAGCGGAACGCCGGTGGCCGACCTCCGGCTGGCGGTGAACCGGGCCTACACGACGCAGAGCGGGGAGAAGCGGCAGGATTCCTGCTTCCTCACCGTGGTGGTCTGGGGGCGGCAGGCGGAGAGCTGCGGCGAATACCTCGACAAGGGGAGCCCCATCCTCGTGGAGGGGCGGCTCCAGACGCGGGACTGGGAGACCAAGGACGGCCAGCGGCGGAACGTGGTGGAGGTGGTGGCCGATCGGGTCCAGTTCATGGGGCGGGGGAAGGCGGCGGTGGCCGCCGAGGGGGGCGAGCCCGTGGAGGAGACCCAGACCCCGCCCGGCGACGAAGAAGTTCCTTTCTAAAGGAGGCAGCCATTCCGACCGCAGGAGCAAGACCAGTCAAGCGGCGCCGCTTCGGGCGGCGCAAGGTGTGCAAGTTCTGCGTGGACAAGGTGGAGCTGGTGGATTACAAGGACGTCCGGCGCCTCCGCGGCTTCGTCTCCGATCGGGGCAAGATCGTCCCCCGGCGGATCTCCGGGAGCTGCGCCCGGCATCAGCGCCAGTTGACCCGCGCCATCAGGCGGGCCCGTTCGATGGCGCTGGTACCCTACACGGCGGAATAGCCAGCGGGGACGATCATGAAGGTGATCCTGCTGGACGACATCCCGAAGCTGGGCCGGCGGGGGGAAGTGCGGGACGTGGCGGAAGGCTACGCCCGGAATTATTTGTTGCCGCACCGATTGGTGCTCCCCGCCAGCCCGCAGAACCTCAAGCAGATCGAGCAGATCAAGCAGCACCAGGAAGTCCGCTCGCAGCGGGCCAAGGCCGAGGCCGAAGAGGTGGCCAAGCGCATCGAGACCCTCGGCATCGCTGAGGCTCGCCAGGCCTCCGAGGAGGGGCGGCTCTACGGATCCGTCGGCGTTTCTGACGTGGCAGCCTTCCTCGCCAAGAACGGGATCAGCGTGGAGAAGCGGCGCATCGGCCTCGACGAGCCGATCAAGGCCCTGGGGGAGTACACGGTGCCGATCCGCCTCCACCACGAGGTGACCGCCTACCTGAAAGTCAGCGTCTCCCGCGGGTAGGCCGTGGCCACCCTCACGGAGTTCCTGACCTCCAAGATCCCCCCCCACAGCCTGGAGGCGGAACGGGCCGTCTTGGGCGCCATCCTGCTCGAGCGGGAGAGCCTCCCCAAGGCCGTCGAGATCCTGAAGCCCGCCGATTTCTACAAGGAGGGCCACCGGAGGATCTTCGCCACCATGCTCGGCCTCTTCGAGCGTTCCGAGCCGGTGGACCTCCTGACGCTCTCGGAAGAGCTCCGGCGCTCCGGCGAGCTCGACGAAGTGGGAGGCCCCGCGGCGCTCGCCTCGCTGGTCGAGGAGGCGGCCACCGCCGCCCACCTGCTCTCGTACGCCGCCATCGTCCGAGAAAAAGCGCTTCTGAGAGACCTGATCCGGATCGCCACCGAGATCGTCGGGCAGAGCTACGAGGCCAAGGAGGACGTGGACAGCCTCCTGGACCAGGCCGAGACGCAGATCTTCCAGCTTTCCGAGCGCCGCATGCAGGGCACGGCGGTCCAGGTCCGCACCATCCTCAAGGAGACCTTCGAGTACATCGAGCGGCTGTACGAGCGGAAGGAGCACGTCACCGGCCTGGCCACCGGATTCGACCGGCTCGACAAGTTGACCTCGGGGCTCCAGCCGTCGGACTTCATCCTCGTGGCGGGACGCCCCTCCATGGGGAAGACGGCCTTCGCGCTCAACGTCGCCAAGTACGCGGGGATCGAGCTCAAGAAGAAGGTGCTGGTCCTGAGCCTGGAAATGTCCCGGGAGCAGGTGGTGCAGCGGCTCCTCTGCGCGGAGGCGCGCGTGGATTCGCACCGCGTCCGGACCGGCTACCTCGAGCCCAAGGACTGGCCGCGCCTGACGAACGCGGCCGGGCGGCTGGCCGAGGCGCCGATCTTCATCGACGACACGGCGGGGCTCACCGTCCTGGAGGCGCGGGCCAAGGCCCGCCGGATGAAGGCGGAGCACGGGCTGGACCTGGTGCTCATCGACTACATCCAGCTCATGCGCGGGCGGGCGAGCATGGAGAACCGCCAGCAGGAGATCTCCGAGATCTCGCGCGCGCTCAAGGCGATGGCGAAGGAGCTCCGCGTCCCCGTCGTCGGCCTGTCGCAGCTCTCACGGGCCGTGGAGACCCGGCCCACGCGGGAGCACCGGCCCCAGCTCTCCGACCTTCGTGAATCGGGCGCGCTTGAGCAGGATGCAGATCTCATCATTTTTCTCTACCGGCCGGAGCGCTACAAGGAGACGAGCGAGATCCCACCCGACCAGCAGAACCTGGCGGAGGTCATCGTCGGCAAGCAGCGCAACGGCCCGACCGACACCGTCCGCCTCACCTTCATCCCCCAGTACGCCAGCTTCGAGAACCGCGTGGAGTCGGACCGCCAGCCCTACTGAGGGCGCCCACCCGCGAGCCTTCGGCGTCTTTCCAGGTTCCCTATGCGGCTCTACTCGCTCAAGCGCCTCTTGGTGGGCTCCCCCCTCCCCACAGCCCAGGCCCGGCACGAGCGCCTGGGGAAGGTGACGGGGCTCGCCGTCTTCGCCTCCGACAACCTCTCCTCCGTCGCCTATGCCACGGAAGAGATCCTCCGGGTGCTGATCGTGGCGGGCCCGGCGGCGCTCATCTATTCGGTTCCCATCGCCATGGTCATCGGGGTGGTCACCGCCATCGTCATCAGCTCGTACCGCCAGACCGTCGTCGCCTACCCCCAGGGCGCCAGCGATTACATCGTGGCCAAGGACAACCTCGGGACCCCGGCGGGGCTCACCGCGGGCGCCGCGCTGCTGATCGACTACACGCTGACGGTGGCGGTGAGCGTCTCCGCCGGGGTGGCGGCCCTGACCTCGGCCGCCCCGCCGCTCTACCCCTATCGCGTCGTCCTCGGGGTCGCCCTGGTGGGGATGGTCGCCGTCGCCAACCTGCGGGGCGTCCGCGAGTCCGGCCGCCTCTTCGCGGTGCCGACCTACCTCTTCATCGGCGGCTTCTTCCTGATGCTGGCCATCGGGTTTCCGCGCGTCCTGGTGGGCGGGATGCCCGCCGCCGCGGCGCCGGGGCCACCGGGCGAGGCCCTGGCCGGGCTCGGCCTCCTCCTGCTCCTGCGGGCCTTCTCCTCCGGCGCGGTGGCCCTGACCGGCATCGAGGCCGTCGCCGACGGCGTCACCGCCTTCAAGCCGCCCGAGGTCAAGAACGCGCGGATCGTGCTCCTGTGGCTCGGGGCGATCATGGTCACCCTTTTCGTCGGCATCACGGTGCTGGCGGCGCTCCACGGGATCGTCCCGAAGGACGAGGAGACGGTCGTTTCCCAACTCGCGTGGCGGGTCTTCGGCGGCGGGCCCCTCTACTACTTTGTTCAGGCGGTTTCGATGCTGATCCTGGTGCTGGCCGCCAACACGGCCTTCGCCGACTTCCCGCGGCTCGCCTTCTTCATGGCCCGGGACGGCTTTCTCCCCCGGCAGTTCGGCAGCCGGGGCGACCGGCTGGTGTTCTCCAACGGCGTCATCATCCTGGGGCTGGCCGCAGCCCTGCTGATCACGATCTTCGGGGGGAGCACGCACGCGCTGATCCCGCTCTACGCGGTCGGCGTCTTCACGTCCTTCACGCTCTCCCAGTTTGGCATGGTCCGCCGGTGGCTCCACCAGCGGCCGCGCCGGTGGTGGTGGCGGGCCGCGGTCAACGCGGTCGGCGCGTCCACCACCGCCCTGGTGGCGGCGATCGTCCTGACGAGCAAGTTCGCCGCGGGGGCGTGGATCGTGGCCGTCCTGATCCTGCTCCTCATCGCCCACTTCCTCACGATCAATCGTCACTACCGCGCAGTGGCGGGGCAGCTCTCACTGGAGCACGTGGTCGAGGAACCGGCGCTGACCAACACGGTCCTGGTGTTGGTGGGTGACCTCCACGCCGGAGTGGTTCGCGCCCTCCGCTACGCCCAGAGCCTCTCCCCGGCGGCCAAGGCGGTGTACGTCGAGACGGACCCCGACAAGACGCGGAAGCTGGAGGAGAAGTGGGGCAAGTGGGGGTGCGGGGTGCCGCTGGTGGTGCTGACCTCGCCCTACCGGTCGCTCCTGGGGCCATTTCTGGAATATCTGGACCACATCCAGGCCCAGGGGGAAAACCACATAGTGACCATCGTGTTGCCGGAGTTCATCCCGGCGCGGTGGTGGCAGCAACTGCTCCACAACCAGACGGCGCTGCTCATCAAGGGGTCGCTGCTCTTCCGGAAGAACGTCGTCGTCACCGACGTCCCCTACCACCTCGCCCGCTAGCGACCCCCCCCACCCTGCCCTCTCCCCCTCAGGGGGAGAGGATTAAGGTGAGGGGCCTACTGGCCGGTGAACTTCGGGGGGCGGCGCTCGACGAGGGCGCGCACCCCCTCGGCGAAATCCTTCGTCGCGAAGCACTGAAGCTGGGCCTCGACGGTGGATTCCAGCTCGGCCGAGAGGGTCGACTCCAGCCCGCGGTTGAGCGCCGCCTTCGCGAGGGCGATGGCGTTGGCTGGGCCTTCCGCCAGCGACAGCGCCAGGGCGCGCGCGGCCTCCGCCAGCTCGGCGTGCGGCACCACCCGGCTGACGAGGCCGATCCTGAGCGCCTCCCTGGCGTCGATGATCTCGCCCGTCAGGATCAGCTCCGTGGCCTTCGCGAGCCCGACGATCCGGGGCAGCAGGTACATGCCTCCCAGGGCCGGCACGCACCCCAGCTTGATCCAGACCTCGCCGAAGCGGGCGTGCTCGGAGGCGATGCGGAAGTCCGCCGCCACCGCGATCTCGCAGCCCGCCCCCACCGCGGCGCCGTTGACGGCGGCGATCACGGGCTTGGGCATCCCGCGGAGCGCCCGCGTCACCCGCTGGAACGTGCCGTACACGACCTCCTTGATGCGGGCCGGCGGCATCGCCGGGATCTCCTGGAGGAATCCGAGGTCGCCGCCGGCCGAGAATGCCGAGCCGGCGCCGGTGACGATCACGGCCCGGACCGCCGGGTCGCCGCCCACCGCCTCCAGCGCCTCGGCGAGCTCGCGCGTGCTCTCCACCGTGAGCGCGTTCAGGGTCTGGGGCCGGTTGAGCGTGAGGGTCCGGACGCCGCCTTCCTGCGCGATCAGCACGGAGGCTGTCACGGCGCGTACCTCGCTTCGAGCCGCTGGTGTTCGGGCAGGCCCACCAGGTCGAAGTACTCCTCGAAGCCCATGAGCCGGTCGTGCACGCGCGCCGTCGTGCCCTCGTCTCTCAGCGTCTCGAGCACCTCTTTCACCGCCTTGGCGGCGGCCCAGAGCGCATCGGTCACCCAGAGGACGATCTTGTAGCCGAAGCCCTCTAGCTCTTGCGTCGTACAGAGCGGCGTTTTCCCCGCGGCGAACATGTTGGAGACGAGGGCCACGCCGGGGAGCTCGGCGGGCGCGCGCCGCACCTCCTCCCGGGTCTGGAGCGCCTCGAGGAACACGCCGTCCACGCCGGCCTTCTGGTAAGCACGGCCGCGGCGGACCGCCTCCTCGAAGCCGAGCGGGCCCCGGGAGTCGGTGCGGGCGATGATGAGGGTCCGGGGATCGCGCCGCGCCTGCAGCGCCGCCTCGAGCTTCTTCAGGTGCTCGTCGAGGGAGACGACCTGGCGCGGGCCCGGGATGTGCCCGCACTTCTTGGGCCACACCTGGTCTTCGAGGAAGATGGCCTGGGCGCCCGCCGCCTCGTACTCCTGGACGGTGCGCCGCACGTTCAGCGGATTGCCGTAGCCCGTGTCCCCGTCCGCCAGCACCGGAATTCCCACCGCGCCCGCCATGGCCCGGCACGCCTCCACCATCTCCGACATCGTGAGGTAGCCGACGTCGGGCAGCCCCAGGCGGCTCGCCGCGACCAGGAACCCGCCGAGCCCGACGGCCTTGAACCCGACACGCTCGGCGATCTTCGCCGACAGGGCGTCGTACACCGCCGGCACCACGAGGATGCCCTTCTGGTTCAGGAGCTCTCGCGCATGCGTCGCCATGATGGGATCTCCTCTACGTTTGGGTCTCATCACAGTACCCGAGGGCGCGCAAGAAGGGCAACTCCCCCCTGAGGTTCCAATCGCTTTCTGCCTCTGGTAGACTTAGACGTCGCGCGCCCCCCGCGGCGCCGCCCCAATGAGAATTCACCTGTCGCCCGACGGCCCCCTCGACGTTCCTCAGACGCTGGCCCGCTATCGGATCTGGGGCGAAGACCCCTCGAACCGGCTGGGCGACGGGGTGTTCCGGCGGGTGCTGGCGCTGGACGGGGACCTTCACGGCTATGCCGTCCGCTGGGCCGGGCCCCCCGACGACGCGCGGATCACCATCAGCGTGCCCGGTTCGCGGTCCAGCCGTGTCGCCACGGCGGTCAGCGCCGAGGTCGGGCGTCTGCTTTTCCTCGAAGCCGATGTGCTCGGTTTCTACCGGGCGGCAAAGTCGGACGCGGTGCTCCAGGGCCTCATCGCGCCCTTCTACGGGATGCGCCCCACGCTGGCGCCGACGCCCTTCGAGATGCTGGTGGGCGCCGTCACCGCTCAGCAGGTGAACCTCGCCTTCGCCGTCACGACCCGGGGCCGCCTCGTGCGCCGCTTCGGGCGCCCGGTCCAGGTGGAAGGCGAGCGCCTCTACGCGTTCCCTGCTCCCGAGACGCTGGCGAAGGCGAAGGTCCGCGACCTGCGCCGGATGCAGTTCTCGACGCGGAAGGCCGAGTACATCATCGGGCTGGCCCGCCTGGTGGCGCGGGGCGAGCTCGACTTCGGCCGGCTGGCGACCTGTCCCAACGAGCAGGTGATCGCCGAGCTGACCCGGATCCGCGGCTTCGGTCGCTGGACCGCCGAGTGGTTCCTGGCGCGGGCTCTCGGGCGCGGCGACGTGTGCCCCGCGGGCGACCTCGCCGTGAGGAAGTGCTTCGCCCACTTCTACGCGCGGGGCCGCCAGCCCTCGGAGCGGGCGATCCGCCGGCGGGCCGCGGCGTGGGGCCCGCACCAGAATCTGGCCATCCACTACCTCCTGGCGGGGCTCAGGCGTGCCCGGGCCAAGGCCGGAGGAGGCACATGACGGCGGAGCCCCTCCAGCGCAAGGTCGTGCTCGCCGGCGTCATGCTGGGCATCTTCCTGGCGGCCATGGAATCCACCGTGGTCGCCACCGCCATGCCGACGGTCATCGCGAGCCTCGGCGGGATCCGGATCTACTCGTGGGTCTTCTCGGCCTTCCTCCTGACCTCCACCATCACGATGCCGCTCTGGGGGCGGCTCTCTGACCTCCTGGGGCGGCGCCCGACCTACCTGGCGGGGGTGGCCATCTTCCTGCTCGGCTCCGGGCTCTCGGGTCTCTCCCAGAGCATGGCCCAGCTGATCGTCTTCCGCGCGCTCCAGGGGCTGGGCGCCGGCTCCCTCATCACCATCGGCATGACGCTGGTGGGTGAGCTCTACGGTCTCGAGCAGCGCGCCAAGAAGCAGGGATACATCTCCGGCGTGTGGGGCGTCGCCTCGCTGGTCGGGCCGGCGATCGGCGGATTCCTCGCCGACCACGTCTCCTGGCGCTGGGTCTTCTACATCAACCTGCCCTTCGGGGCCCTGTCCGCGCTGGCCATCGCCTGGGGGCTCTCGGAGCCCGTGGCCCGCCGCCGCGCCGGGTCGATCGACTTCCTCGGCGCGGGGCTCTTTGCGGCGGGGATCGCCTCGCTCCTCGTGGGGCTGGTGGAGGGCGGGCGCGTCGCTTCCTGGCTGACCCCGGGCGTGCTCGGGCCCCTCGCGGTGGCGGCGCTCTTCCTGGTGCTCTTCGTCCTGGTGGAGCGGCGGACCGCCGAGCCGCTGATCCCGCTGGACCTCTTCAAGAACCCCATGGTGCGCGCCGGCGCGGCCACCGGGTTCCTCTCGGGCATGGCGATGTTCGGTGCCATCTCCTTCATCCCCCTCTACATCCAGGCCGTGGTCGGCGCCACGGCGACGCAGGCGGGATTCGTCCTGACGCCCTTCGTCCTCGGGTGGGTCGCCTTTTCGATTCTGAGCGCGCGGCTCGTCCTCCGCGTCGGGTACCGCGGGGTCGTCGTGGCCGGCATGGCGAGCCTGACGCTGTCCTTCCTGCTCCTGTCGGAATGGGACCAGAGCCTCACGCGCCTGGGGGCGGTCCGCGACGTCGTCTTCGCGGGCTTCGGCATGGGGATGGTGATGGTGCCGATGCTGATCGCGGTGCAGAGCGCGGTGCCCAAGCGGGACCTCGGGATCGCCACCTCGACGGTCCAGTTCTTCCGGGCGATCGGGGGCGCCGTGGGGGTGGCGGTGATGGGGGCGGCCATGGCCCATCGCCTCCAGACCGAGCTCCAGGCGCTTCTGGCGGCCTCGGGCCCGGGGACGCGGCTCGCTGCCCAGGTTCGGGAGCTCGTGGCCCAGCCCGACCTCGTCGTCAACCCGGCCACCCGCGAGACGCTGGCGCCGGTGCTCGTGGCCCACGTCCGCCTCGCCCTGGCCAACGCCCTGCACGGCGTCTTCGTGGTGGGGCTGATCGTCTGCGTCGTGGCCCTGGCCTCGTCCTTCCTCGTGCCCTCCGGCCGCGCCCGCGATCTGGCGCGCGCGGAGGAGGCGCCGTCCACCCCCGGGTCCTAGGCCATGTCCCAGGACGCGCCACTGCTCGAGCGCCTCGCCCGGCTCCCGGCCGTGCCGGTCGCCGACCTTCTGGCGCTCCTCGAGCGCATGGCGCGCCCCGACCAGGATCCGCTGCTCGCGCGCCTCGTGGCGGTGGACGAGGAAGGCGAGCGCGGGATGCCGCCCCTGGTCGCGGCGGTGCTCGAACATCTCCAGCGCAATCCTGATCTGACGTGCTATCAGGCGTTGCTCGAGGCCCTGACGGGCACCTGGAACGCCGCGGTGCGCGCGGCGGTGGTCGCGCGCCTGCGGGCGGCGGGCCTGCCGCCCGACGATCTGCTCCTGAGGCTTCAGGCGCTGTCACCAACCCTGGGGTTCTCCGCGGAGAGCTCCGAGTGGGCGCGCGAGTGGCTGGCCGATCCCCTGACGCAGGACGCTGCGCTGGTGGACCAGTGCCTGGTGCGGCTGCTCCTGGCCATCCGGGGCATGGCCGAGGCCCGCGCCGCCGCGTTAACCGAGACACACTGAGGTGACCATGGGACACTTTCACGACAAGAAGGCCGAGAAGAGACGGATCGACGGGCTCGTGCTGAAGTCGCCGATGAAGGTCTTCGGCGCCTTCAAGGACCTGGGCCAGAAGGTCTTCGCCGACGGCGCGCTGTCCAAGAAGCACAAGGAGCTCACGGCACTGGCGGTGGCGGTCTCCCAGAACTGCTTCGACTGAATCGAGCACCGCGTCGAGGAGGTCCTCGACCTGGGGGCGACGGAGCAGGAGATCGCCGAGACGCTGGACATCGGGCTCCTGATGGGCGGGACGCTGGCCGCCAAGTCGGTGCGCCACGCCTTTTCGGTGATGGAAGAGATCAAGAGAGGAGAAGCGTAGCATGACCGGGATTCCCGACACGTACAAGGACCTGTTCCAGAAGAAGGCGTTCGCCCACCTGGCCACGGTCGGCGCCGACGGTAGCCCCCAGGTGACGCCGGTCTGGGTGGACTTCGACGGCACCCACATCCGCTTCAACACGGCCAAGGGACGCGTGAAGGACAAGAACCTCCGCCGGAACCCGAAGGCGGCGCTGTCGATTCAGGATCCCGACAATCCCTACCGGTACATGCAGGTCCGGGGGCGCGTCGCCGAGATCACCGAGCAGGGGGCGGACGCCCACATCGACGCGCTCGCGAAGAAGTACATCAACAAGGACAAATATCCGTGGCGTCGGCCCGACGAGGTGCGGGTGACGTACAAGATTCTTCCCGAAAAGATTCATACGCTGGGGTAGGGGGGCGGGATGCGGGCGGAGCCGTACCTCAGCGCTGTGACGGAGACCGAGCTCAGGCACCAGCGGGCGAAGGCCCGGGTGCTCCGCGGGAGCCAGTGGTGGAAGCGGCGCATCGCGGCGGGCCGTTGCCACTACTGCGGCTGTCAGGTGGGGCCCCGCGCGCTCAGCATGGACCACGTCGTGCCGCTGATCCGCGGCGGCCGATCCAGCCGCGGCAACGTCGTGCCGGCCTGCAAGGAGTGCAACAACAAGAAGAAGTCGCTCCTCCCGGTGGAGTGGGAGGAATACCTCCACCGGCTGGCCGAGCGCGAGGACGCGTGAGGGGCCATCACGTCATCCTCTACGACGGCGTCTGCGGGCTGTGCAACCGGCTGAACCGCTTCGTCCTGGCGCGCGACGCCCGGGGCGCCTTTCGCTTTGCCTCGCTCCAGAGCCGCTTCGCCCGTGAGTTCCTGACGGGGCACAACCTCGACCCGAGCGATCTCGACACTCTCTATCTGGTCGCCCACTACGGGACCGAGCGGCAGGCGATCCACACCAAGTCCCGCGCCACGCTGCTCATCCTGAAGGAGCTCGGGGGCCCGTGGCGGGTCGCCGGGATTCTGGGTGTTCTGCCCACTGTTCTCCTGGATTGCGTCTACGACCTCGTCGCGCGGGTTCGCTATCGGATCTTCGGCCGGTACGATGCCTGCCCGACGCCGCGGCCGGAGTGGCGGGACCGGTTCATCGACGTATGAGGCGGCTTGGGCAATCTGGCCCAACGATGACAGGTTGCCCTCTTTTTGCCCTCGCGGGCAACCGGTAAAGTCCTTGTTTCTGTTAGGAATTCCCATCGTCCTCCCACTGGCATTCCCCTTGCTGAACCGTGAGTCAGTCACAGGAGGGATCAGCATGGGACGAGATCGACGACGGTACCCGCGGGTCGGTGTGGCGCTGGACATCAGCGTCGAGGTCGCCGGCCGTCGGTGGGACGTGAAGACGGTGGACCTGAGCCCGTACGGCGTGAAGGTGGCCCTGCCGCCAAACGGCGGGATCAAGCTGCCTTCCGGGACGGCCATCCAGCTCCGCCTCCTCCTGCCCGACGGAGCCCCTCCGCTCGCCCTCACGGCGAGAGTGGTTCGGACCGATCGCGACGGCATCGCCCTCTGCTTCGAACATCTGGAAGCCGGCTACTTCGAGCGCCTCAAGGCCGTGGTGGATTCGCTCCTGGGACGCCTCGGGGAGGGGCCGGCCCGCCTCGAGGTGAGCGTCAAGGCCGTGAGGGAACGCCGGAAGGTTGGGCGGACCGAGGCCCAGCTCGATATCGCGTTCGACGCTGAAAAGCCCTACGATTGGCGGGGCAAGACGATCAACCTGAGCCCGTACGGCGTGAAGGTGGCGCTGCCGGCCTCGGCCATCCGGCCCTCGGAGGGTACCAGCGTCAAGCTCCAGCTGACCGTGCCCGACAGCGCGGACCCGCTCTCGATTAAAAGCATGGTCTGGCGCCGGGAGCCGAAGAGCACCGTCCTGATCTTCGTCGAGCTGGGGCGCGAGCAGCTCGAGCGCCTCAAGGATCTCGTCGAGCTCCTCCAGACCGCGCCCGCCTAGATGCTCGGAGGGGGGCGTTGCCCCCCTTCCGCGTGCAGCTACTACTTATGCTCCCCGTAGGGGACGCCCAGCACGTGGATGATCTTTCCGACGGAGATGAACTCCCCGATCACCCACGAGAGCTCGAGCACCTCGTCGTCGCTGAAGCGCCCGCGCAGCCGGGAGAAGAGCCCATCGTCCATCTTGTGGTGGTCGAAGTACATCTGGTCGGCGTACCGGAGCGCGGCCTTTTCGCGCTCGGTGAACGGTCCCCGCTCGTAATCGGGGAGCGCCGCAACGATCTCTTCGGTGATCCCCTGGTCCCTGCCCGGGATCCAGCGCGTGGACATTCAGTAGTGGCACTCGTTTAACTGGGCCAGTCTCAGGCGGACGAGCTCCTTCGTCCTGAACTCGATGAGCCCCTTCCGCACCAGGGGCGAGTAAAACCTCAGGAAACTCTTGAGGGTATCGGGGAGCCGCCCGAAGGTGCGGATGAAGTTGGGGTCGCCGCCCAGGGCCTGCCACTTCTGGACGATGACCTTTAGCTCGTCGTCGAGGCGCTCGAGGTCCACCATCGGGATCCGCATACGGATTGCCTCCTTTCGACCGGCGCCGCTAGCCTAGCCTTCGGGCCCTGGACGGGTCAAGCGCCGCCTGTATTGATCATTGGACATTGACAACGCCCGCCCGGTGGTGAGAATTCCCTGCTCATACTCTCAACCAACTCTCACCAAGGAGGGGACCATGATCCAGAAGGTGTCGCTCGCGCTGCTGCTGTCCGTCGCGCTGGTCGTGGGCGGGGTGTCGCCGTCGGTCCGCGCGCAGTCTCGCCAGTCGGCGGCGACCGCTCAGGACGTGAAGGTCAACATCAACACCGCGTCGAAGTCCGAGCTGATGAAGCTCAAGGGGGTCGGGCGGGAGGTCGCGGAAAAGGTCATCGCCTACCGCGAGAAGAACGGCCCGTTCAAGACGCCGGAGGCGATCCGGAAGGTGAGCGGGATCGGTAAGGGGATCTGGGAGGCGAATCGCGAGGCCATCGTGGTCAAGTAGAATTTTGCTTTGCGGCGCGTTTCAGCCTGACGTAGGATTGGAGGAAATCGGTCGGAGCGCACACAGGCTCCCTTGGGTATCCCCGCCGGCAATCCCGCCGGCGGCGACCTGACCGAGCCCCGGGCCGGGAGTCGGCGTCCGGTTGGGGGTGGTGGGACTTGGGCCCGCGTGGAGGGCCTCGCCGAGAAAGGAGGTGGTCCGGCCGTGTGTATATGTACCCCTACGGTGATCTGTGAGGTGGTCGCCTCCTAAGGCACGTCCACGCTAGTCCCGGGTGGCGGCCTGGGAGGACCCAGGCACCACCGACCCCGACGGTCCCGCCCACACCAGCGGGGCGGCTCGGTTCTCCGACGCCGCAGCCACCGTCGGGGTTCTTTTTCCTTGGGCGCGTGGACGGCCCGGCGGGGGTGTCCCGCGGGTGGGGCGGGGAACGGGGCGCCCCGCGGCGCGGAGCGCACCGCGAGAAATCGCAGGAGTTCGGCGATGAATCGCGAGGCTCCTGTAACTCCGGGCTGGCGGGAGCGAGCACCGTGGGGCTGTTCAGCCGCGACAGGACCCGCGGGCCAGGGCCCCGGCGGGCCGTCATAAAAAGAAGCGGCCCGCCGGAGTCGCCCCCGGCGGGCCGTCAAGTGGTCCAGCGAGCGCGTTAAATCTTGCGGACGTTGGACGCCTGGAGCCCCTTCGGCCCCTTGGTGACCTCGAACTCCACGCGATCACCCTCGCTCAGGCTCTTGAAGCCGTTGGCTTGGATGGTGCTGTAGTGGACGAAGACATCCTCTCCGCCCTCCACCTGGATGAAGCCATACCCCTTCGCGTCGTTAAACCACTTGACTGTGCCCTGTGCCATACTCCCTTTCCTTTTTCTTCTGGGGCGTTGAGCCGCCCCGGTGATACCCGACCCCCATGGCCGGGCTGACCCCCTCTGGGGGGCAAACGAAAACGCCGGAGGACCTCGGTCCTCGCGGCGTCAAACCCTCAAACCGAGCGATTCCTTTTCACGAACTGGTTGCCGGATTCTGACGGAACTCTCAAAACTCAAAAAAAACATAACCCGGTTCGGGGAGGCCTGTCAACCCCGATTTCAGCGGGCCCGGGCGCGCTCCCGGCGGAGGGGCTGGCCCAGGTGGCGCTCGATGGCCCGGAGCTGGTCGCCCTCTTCGGGGGCGGCGAAGCTGGACGCGAGGCCGCTTGCCTCGGCCCGGGCGGTGCGCCCGATCCGGTGGATGTAGTCCTCCGGCGTCGCCGGCAGGTCGTAGTTGATGACGTGGGAAATGTCGATCACGTCAATCCCCCGGGCCGCGATGTCGGTGGCCACCAGCACCCGATACTGGCCCGCGCGGAAGCCGTCCAGCGCCCGCCGCCGTTCGGACTGGCTGCGATCGGCGTGAAGCCGCGCCACGCGATGGCCGGCGTCGCCGACGGCGCGCGCCAGCCGGTCGGCCCGGTGCTTGGTGCGCGTGAAGACGAGGACCTTGCCCCGCCCGCCTCGGAGCAGGGACAGGAGCAGCGGAGTCTTCTCATCGCGATGCAGGGGATAGAGGACCTGGCTGACCTTGTCCACGGGCCGCGACGCCGGGCCGACCTGGACGCGGACGGGCCGGACCAGGTGGCCGCGCACCAGCCGCTCCATCTCGGGCGGCATGGTGGCCGAGAAGCAGAGGGTCTGGCGGTCCAGCGGCACGTGCTTCAGGATGCGCTCGATCTGCGGGGCGAACCCCATGTCGAGCATCCGGTCGGCCTCGTCCAGGACCAGGATGCGGATCGTCCCGAGCGAGACGTTCCCACGCTCCAGGTGGTCGAGCAGGCGGCCCGGGGTCGCCACGAGGACAGCGGGCCGGCGGCGGAGCGCCTCGACCTGGGGCCCCATGGCCTCGCCGCCGATGACCGTGGCCGCGCTCACGCGGCGCCCGGCCCCGAGCCCGTCGAAGCACTCCTGGATCTGGAGCGCCAGCTCGCGTGTGGGAGCGAGGACGAGGGCGCGGAGCCCGGCGCTGCCCGCCAGCCGCTCGATGATCGGGATCGCGAAGGCGGCGGTCTTGCCGGTGCCCGTCTGGGCGCAGCCGATCACGTCGCCGCCGGTCAGGGCCGGGGGGATGGCCTGGGCCTGGATCGGCGTGGGGGCCTCGAAGCCCGCTCGCCGGATGTCGGCCAGAATTTCAGGGGAAAGGTTCAGAGATTCGAACGTGGACATAGCTCTCCGATGTGGGGTGTTGGGATTTCTGGTTTGAGTGGGGGGATCCGGGCCCGAAGGCCCGGATCCCCGAGCGAAGCGACGGAGATCGTTAGACCTTCCGAACGTTGGCCGCCTGGTACCCCTTGGGGCCCTTGACGACCTCGAATTCCACTTTGTCACCCTCGGCCAGGCTCTTGAAGCCCCCGGCCTGAATGGCGCTGTAGTGGACGAAGACGTCCTCGCCACCTTCCTGGGTGATGAAGCCGTAGCCCTTCGCGTCGTTGAACCACTTCACGCTGCCTGTTGCCATGTTTCTGTACCTCTTTCTTGGGGCGATGCCCCTGTGTTTCCCGGCCACCATGGCCGGGGTGCCCCCAGTAATTTGGGGACAAACAAAAACGCCGGAGGACCTGGTCCTCACGGCGTCAATTTCGAAATCTGTTTCGAATCTGAAACTCGCTTGGAACCTAGAACCAAGGCTCACAATACAGGATCGGGCGCCGGGTGTCAAGCACTATTGCCGATCCGCTTGGTGACCGCCCGGGAGCCGTTCCTGGACCCGAGCCAGCCGGGGATGGCCACGGAGAAGCGCCCGGCCGTGCCGCCGGCCACGACCACGTGGAGCTCCTCCGCAGCGGCGAACTTGGGAACCAGCTCATCCGGCTCCGGGGGGGTGTCAGCGAACCGGAGATTCGTGCCCTCGCCGCTCTCCTCGTCCGGGAGGAGCTCGCGGTACGGCCGCCGGATGGTCTCGACGAGAAAGCGCTTGAGGTCGGCCTTGGACCAGCCGTCCTCCGCGAACGTCCGGGCGTGCTCCGGTCCCACCACCAGCATGGTCTGGGAGTAGAGCGGGAAGTGCTTGGCGTTCCAGAGGCACGCCATGGACCAGCCGAGGGACCCCGCCAGGCTCTTCGCCGTGCGGCTCGCGTGGTCGGAGATCCCGTGGGGCGCTTCGGCGGCGAAGAGGGTCACGGCACTGTCCTCGGGCCGGAGGCCGCGCTCGACATGGAGCGGCTCCCAGGGGCTGGCCTCCTCGTGCTCGGCGATGCAGTAGGTGTAGCGCCCGGGGTGGCCGAAGGTGGACATGGAGATCTCGCCGGGCCGGGCGCCGCCCAGGTTCATCAGGATGAGGCGGAGGGCCCGGCCGATGGTCGCGTTGGCGCGGAACCCGGGGCCGAAGACCCCGAAGCCCGCGTTCAGCCCGATCCGCGACCGGATGGGGCCGTTGATGACGATGAGCGGGGCGGCGAAGTGGGTCGTGGCCTGGAGCCCGTGGAGGTTGAAGACGGGGTCGCACGCCGCCTCCACGGCCGCCAGGACCACCGGGAGATAGTCGGGGCGGCAGCCGGCCATCACGGCGTTGACGGCGATCTTCTCGACGCTGGCGCGGCCGCAGTTGGGGGGGACGAGGCCGACGAGCTCGTCGCGATCCCGCCGCGTCCCCGCGAGCACTCGCTCGACGCGTTCCGGCGTGGGCGGGACGACGGGCAAGCCGTCGGTCACGCCCTTGTCGAACCAGAGCTCGAACTCGTCCTGCGCCACGGCGCGCCCATTGTCCCGAGGCCACCCCGAGGTGTCAAGGGCTCCTTGACACCCCGCGACGGCGCATGTTATTAGAGGGAGCGCCCCTGCGGGCGCCTATCCTTCCTTATAAGGAGATTGCATCATGAAGCGTTATCCGTGGGTCGTCTTCATTCTCGTCGCCGCCCTAGTCGTCTGGGCCGCGGCACCAGCGGCGGCTCAGCAGTACAAGCCCGAGTTCAAGAACAGCCTGGTCGTCGGCCCCGCGGGGCCGTGGGGAGAGGCGGCCATGAAGTTTGCCGACCTCCTCAAGGAGCGCACCCAGGGGCGGATCAACGTCAAGAACTACTTCGCCGGCCAACTCTTCGCCGGCAAGCAGACCAATGAGTTCACCCTCCTGAACCAGGGCGTCGCGGACTTCGCCCTGGGCTCCACGATCAACTGGTCGCCCCAGGTGAAGGAGCTCAATCTGTTCGCGATGCCGTTTATGTACCCCTCCTACAAGGCGCTGGATGCCGTCCAGGCCGGCGAGCCCGGAAAGAAACTGTTCAAGCTGATCGAGGAAAAGGGCGTCATTCCCCTGGCCTGGGGGGAGAACGGCTTCCGCCAGGTGACCAACTCGAAGCGTCCGATCAAAAGCCCCGCCGACCTGGAAGGGCTGAAGATTCGCGTGGTGGGTTCGCCGATCTTCATCGACACCTTCCGCGCCCTGGGTGCCAACCCGGTGAACATGAACTGGGGGGAGGCCCAGACCGCCTTCCAGCAGGGGACGGTGGACGGCCAGGAGAACCCGGTCGTCTCCGTCATCACGCCCTTCAAGCTGTGGACGACGCAGAAGCACATCACCCTCTGGTACTACGCCATCGATCCCGTGATCCTGGCCATCTCCAAGATCACCTGGGACGCCCTCACGCCCGCCGACCGCGAGATCGTGAGGAAGACCGCCGAGGAGGTCATGGCGTGGGAGAAGAAGGGCGCGCGCGCCGGCCTCGAGGACTCCAACGAGGCCATCGAGAACCTGAAGAAGAATGGCATGGAGGTCGTGACACTCTCGGCCAAGGACCTGGATGCTTTCCGTGCCAAGACCCGGGCCGTCTACGACAAGTGGGTGACCGAGGTCGGTCCGGACCTGGTGAAGGCCGCCGAAAAGATCGTCGCCGCCACCAAGTGACCGTCTCTCCTCCGTCCGAACCCCCGGGGGTCTCCGCCTCCCGGGGGTTTTTTGTGACCCGCCTCGTCGACCGCCTGGAAGAGGGTGCTTGCGTCTTCCTCCTGGTGGTGATGACAGGGGTGGCGTTCGTCAACGTCATCACCCGCTACCTGATCCGCTTCTCCCTGGCCTTCACCGAGGAGCTCGTGGTGAGTCTCTTCGTCTGGCTCACCCTCCTGGGGACCGCCGTCGCCTTCCGCGAGGGGAGCCACCTGGCCTTCACGTTCCTCGTGGACCGGTCGCCACGCACTGTCCGCCGGCTCTCGATCTGGCTCGCCGCGGCCCTCGGCGTCGCCCTCTTCGGCCTGCTGATCTACTTCGGGCTCGGCCAGATCAGAAGCGAGCGGATGCTCGGTACCACTTCCGAGGCCCTGGCGATCCCCCAGTGGTGGTACACGGCTGGCATTCCGGTGTTCGGCGCCGTGGTGATCCTCCGCATCGTGCAAGGGGCGATCCGCGCAGACCGCCGCACGCGATTGTAATGGAGCCGGGTCTCCTCCTCTTCGGGCTCTTCTTCCTCCTCCTGTTCCTCGGCGCCCCCATCGTGACCTCCATCGGGGTCTCGGCGCTCCTCTTCCTCTGGCAGTACAACCTGGGCATCCAGGTCACCGCGGCGAACGTCTACGCCAACATCGCCAAGTTCCCCCTCCTCGCCATCCCGTTCTTCATCCTGGCCGGCTACGTCATGGACAAGGCCGGGCTCTCCCGCGGCCTCGTGAATCTCTTGAATCTCCTGATCGGCCCGGTCCCCGGAGGGCTCGGCCTCGTCGCCGTGGGAGGCTGTGTCTTCTTCGGCGCCATCTCGGGCACCGGCCCGGCCGACACCGCGGCCATCGGAACGGTGATGATCCCGGCCATGGTCCGCCGCGGCTACCACGTGGGCTTCGCCGCGGCCCTGGTGGCAGCGGCGGCCACGACGGACGTCCTGATCCCCCCGAGCGTGGCCTTCGTCGTGTACGGCGTGATCGCGGAAGCGTCGATCGGCCGGCTCTTCGCTGCCGGCGTGGTCCCGGGCCTCCTGATGGGGTTGGCCCTCGTCCTGCCGGTGTACTGGATCTCGAAGCGCCACGGCTGGGGCGGCGAGCGCTGGGGAACCCGGTCGGAGATCCGCCACGCCGTCTGGGAGGCCAAGTGGGGGCTCATGGCCCCCGTCGTGATCCTGGGCGGGATCTACGGGGGGATCTTCACGCCCACCGAGGCCGCCGTGGTGGCGGTGGCCTACGGCCTGTTCGTCGGGGTCGTCGTATTCCGTAACCTTGGCTGGCGGGATCTCTACGGTGTTTTTCTCGACTCCGCGGTGGCCACCTCGGTGGTCATGGTGGTGGTGGCCTTCGCGGGCCTCTTCTCCTGGACCGGCTCGACCCTCGGTGTCATGGACCGGGCGGCGAAGACGATGCTCGGGTTGACGGCCAACCCCTACCTCCTCCTGCTGATGCTGAACGCCATGCTGCTCGTGGCCGGAATGCTGCTGGACGCCATCTCGGTCTACTACGTCTTCCTCCCGATCCTCCTTCCCGTGATGAAGCAGTTCGGGTGGGACCCTGTCTGGTTCGGGGTGATGATGACGATGAACCTGGCCGTCGGGACCATCACGCCGCCGGTGGCGGTGAATCTCTACGTAGCCTCCAATATCTCCGGCGCCAGCATGGAGGAGGTCTCCCGCTGGGCCCTGCCCTTCGTCCTGGCCCTGATCGCCGTCCTGCTCCTGGTCACCTACGTCCCCGCCCTCAGCCTCTGGCTGCCCGACCTCCTGGGCGTGAGGTGACGGCCCACCAAGATGATGCCCCTCACCTCTTCTCCTCTCCCCGGTGGGGAGAGGCAGGGTGAGGGGGAAGAGGACTAAGGTGAGGGGTATAATCTGGCCACTATGGGTCTGACCATCACCGAGAAGATCCTGGCCTCGCACGCGGGCAAGGCTGCCGTGGAGCCCGGCGAGTTCATCATCGCCCGCCCGGACATGGTCATGGGGAACGACCTGTCCACCGCCGGGGCCATCGGCGTCCTGAAGCAGATGGGTGCGACGAAGGTCTTCGACCCGGAGAAGGTCGTGATCGTCTTCGACCACCTCGTGCCCGCCAAGGACATCCAGGCCGCCGACCTCCTGAAAGGGGTTCGTCAATGGGTCAGGGAGCAGGGGATCGCGCTCTTTTACGACGAGGGCCGGCACGGGATCGCCCACATCATCCTGCCCGAGCAGGGGCTCGCGCTGCCCGGCGACCTGATCATCGGCGGCGACAGCCACTCCTGCACCTACGGCGCGGTGGGCGCCTTCTCCACCGGCGTCGGTCACACCGACCTCGCGGGGGTCCTGGCCCTGGGAGAGATCTGGCTCAAGGTGCCGGCCTCGATCAAGTTCACCTACCACGGCACGCTCGGGCCCTGGATCATGGGGAAGGACCTGATCCTGGCCACCATCGGGAAGATTGGCATCGACGGCGCCCTCTACCAGGCCATGGAGTTCAGGGGGCCGGCTCTCGCGACGCTCGGCATGTCGGAGCGTCTCACGATGTGCAACATGGCGATCGAGGCGGGCGGGAAGTCGGGGATCATTGTGCCGGACGGGATGACGCTCGCCTACGTCAAAGAGCGGGCCCGGCGCCCGTGGACCGTCTATCAGTCCGACCCTGACGCCCGTTACGTCGCGGAATACGACTTCGAGATAACCGGGATGCGCCCCCAGGTGGCCAAGCCGTTCTCTCCCGACAACGTGGTCTCCGTGGACGAGGTGGCGGGAACGCCGCTGGACCAGGTCTTCATCGGCTCCTGCACGAACGCCAAGCTGGAAGACCTGCGGATCGCCGCGCGGATCCTCCGCGGCAAGAAGGCTCACGCCGGGACGCGTCTCATCGTGATTCCCGCCAGCACGTGGATCTGGAACCAGGCGCTGAAGGAGGGCTTGCTCGAGATATTCGCCGAGGCCGGCGCCGCCGTCTCGACGCCGACCTGCGGGGCCTGCTTCGGCGGTCACATGGGAATCCTGGGGGCGGGTGAAGTGTGTCTCTCAACGTCGAACCGAAATTTCGTCGGCAGGATGGGCCACCCGACCGCCCAGTCCTACCTGGCGAACCCCGCCGTGGCGGCCGCCTCGGCGATCAAGGGGTGCATCGCCGCCCCCGAAGAGGTCGGGGCATGATCAGGGGGCGGGCCTGGAAGTTCGGCGACGACGTGAACACGGACGTCATCATGCCGGGGAAGTATCTGGCCATGCGCAACCCGGAGCTGATCGCCCCCTACATCATGGAAGGGATCGACCCGGACTTCGGCAAGAAGGCCCGGCCCGGAGACATCATCGTGGCGGGGAAGAACTTCGGCTGCGGCTCCTCCCGGGAGACCGCGCCGGGCGGGCTCAAGGCCTTCGGCATCGGGGCGGTCATCGCCCCGACCTTCGCCCGCATCTTCCTCCGCAACGCGGTGAACATCGGGCTTCCGGTGCTGGAGTGCCCGGCGGCGGCCGCCGGGATCCGGGAGGGCGACCTGGTGGCCGTGGACGTGGCCTCTGGCCGGATCACCGACGAAACTACGGGCGCCATCTACCACGCGGCCCCCTTCCCGCCGTTCCTCCAGGAGCTGATCGCCGCGGGGGGCCTCGTCAACTATGCCCGCAAGCGCCTCGGCCTCGCCTAGAACTCCCCGCCCACCGATCCGGCTTCTTTCCTGCCGGAGCCCTTGAGGCCTTCGGTTATCCTGGCCGCGGGGGGTGGTGGTTCGTCGTTGCTTTTCACCCGGTCGGGAGGCTGATGGTCCTCAGAAACCTGTTCTTTGCCGTTGGCCTCGCCGTCTCCGCCGCGTGGCTCCTCACCGTGGGGGCGGGTGTCGCCGTCGCCCAGAAGTCCGAGGCCGATGTCTTCGTCGCCAAGGCTGTCCTCGCCTACGAAGAAAAGCGCTACGAGGACGCGCTCGAGTTCCTCCGTGAGGCGCTCCAGCTGGATCCGAAGAACGTGGACGCCTTCTACTTCATCGGCCTCGCCCGCATCGCCCTGGGGCGGGTGGAGGAGGCGACCGACGCCCTGGAGCAGGCGCGAGCCCTCGACCCCAAGGACGAGGCCATCCCGTTCCAGCTGGGGGTGGCCTACTTCAGCCTGCAGAAGTACGACCAGGCCCAGCCCCTCCTGGAGCAGGTCTTCCCCGTCAAGCCCCACCTCGACAGCCTCGGCTACTACGTGGGCTTCATGCGCTACCGGAAGAAGGACTACCAGGGGGCCCTCCGGGCCTTCGCCGCTGGGGCCTCGGCCGACCTCAACATTCAGCAGCTCACCCGGTTCTACACGGGGCTGGCCCGGGCCATCCTGGGCCTGCCCGGCGCCGCCGCCGAGGTCGAAGCCGCGCTGCGGCTTCAACCGGCCTCCCCCCTGACGGGCCCGGCCGAGCGCCTGCGGGACACCCTGGCTGCCGGCGAGCCAAAGCGATCCATCCTCTATACCAAGTGCAGGGAAGCGTGGGGGGACGTCTGCGACCGGTTCAAGGGGCAGGTCGGCCTGGGGTTCGTCTATGACACCAACGTGGCCGTCGAGCCGGAGCCGAGCCACGACCCCGTGGCGGAGAGCGTCCGGCTCCGGAAGAACCGGAGCCCCGCGGAGCTGGCCTCAGTCCGTCTCGAGTATTCGTGGCTCCACACCGAGCAGTGGGAAGGCACGGTGAGCTACTCGCTCTTCCAGATCAGCAACAACGACCTGCCGAAGTTCAACATCCAGAACCACCTGGGCTCGGTGAGCGGCTTCTACCGCGGCGCGCTGGGGGCCGTCGCGTTCCAGGCGGGGCTCCAGTACGCCTACGACTTCCTGGCCCTCGACAACGACGAGTTCCTCCAGCGCAATACCGTCACCGGCTCCGTCACGCTGGTGGAGAACGAGAACAACCTCACAACGCTCCAGGGACGGTTCCAGACCAAGGAGTTCTCACACGATACCAACATCCCTCCCGAGGAGCGGCGGGATGGTCAGAACTGGTTGGTGGGGTTCCTCCACATCTTCCGGTTCCAGGAGGACCGGCACCTGATCAAGCTCGGCTACCAGTTCGACGTGGAGGACGTCGACGGGCGGAACTTCAAGTACCTGGGGCACCGTTACCTGGCGGGCGCTCAGTACACGCTGCCGTGGGGCGGGACGCGGCTCAAGTACGACATGGACCTGCACCTGCGCGGCTACCGTCACGCCAACACGCTCCTCCCCCTGATGGGACCGGGGACCAAGGAGCGACGGGACGACGAACTGACCCACGTCGTCTCGGTGGAGCAGCCCCTGTCCGGGAGCCTGACCCTCTCCGCGCAGTACCAGGCCACGATCGCCCGGTCGAACCTCCCGGTCTTCTCCTTCAACCGGAACGTCTACTCGCTGACCCTCTCCTGGCAGTACTGAGGGGGGCGGACGGCTCGCTACTGGATCTTCACCGTCGAGCGTGTGCCGCTGACGAGGATCAGGCTCCCGGTGACGCCAGTCGTGGCATTGTTCGGCAGGGCGGTGCCGTTGATGAAGATCCTGTTCCCCGAGGAGTTCAGGCCCGAGATCGGGTTACTCCCGATGTTGAAGGTGTTGTTGCTGGTCATCCCGCCTTCGATCCGGATCGGGATCCCACTGATGAAGGTCGTCGGCGCCAGGGTGTTCCAGACGTTGATCGTGTTGAGCAGGGCGCCTTCGAACTTGACGAGGAACTTGAGGCTAACGGTGGACGCCCCGGAGAGGATGAGGAGGGTGTCGCGGCCCGGGCTCAACTGGTTGCCGATGTTCAGGGTCGAGCCGTTCTTCATGAGGACCAGCGCCCCGTTTCCGCCCGTGGCGGTGAGGGTGCTCCCGCCGGTCACGCTGGCAAGCGCGCCGCGGCTGAGGGTCAGCGTGCTGCCGTCGAGGAGGATCACGGGGTTGCCGTTGACCTTGACCGTTGCCTGCTGGGCGAGGCGCAGGGTGTCCTGAGTCGTGGTGAGGCTGCCGCCGTTGGTCAGCCGGAGCAGGGGGGTGCTGGCCTCGAGCAGCGCGGCATCGAGGTTGGCGAGCCGCGTGGCGGAGTGCGCGCCCCCGCTCAGGCCAATGACGGGCTCGGTGGTGGAGGTCGCCTTGAGCTGCCCCCCCGAGTGGATGTACAGGAATTCTCCCGTCAGCGTCAGCGGGCTGCCCGTCGCGGTCAGGAGCGAGCCCGCGATCTCGAGCGTGGACTTGAAGCCGCCGCCGGTGCCGAACAGGTGGAGGAAGGCCTGGGGGCAGCCGAAGCAGCCGCTCCCCGCCACGGTCGTCAGCGGGCTCCGCAGCAGTTCGACGAGCGGCGTCGGGCCCGTGCTGACCAGCCTCCCGCCGTCCCGGATCTCGAGGAAGTCGTCACCCCTCACGCTCAGCGGGCTATCGGTGGCCTTCAGAAGTCCCCCTGCCAGGCTCACCAGGGAGCCCGTTCCCGCAAGGTGGAGGAAGTGGGTGTCTGCGCCGTTTCGCCCGGCGGCCAGCGGGCTTCGGTTCAGCTCGATCAGCGGGTTGGCCGTCGTGGCGATGAGGCCCGCGCTCCCCGTCATGTTGAGGAAGTCGCTCTTGGCCGACAGCGGGCTGTCGGTGGCGGTGAGGAGGGTGCCAGCCAGCTCGAGGCTGCCGTGGCCCGACAGGCGGAGGAAGTCCCCGCTCCCGCCCGTGCCGGCCTCGAGCGCGCTCCGCGTCAGCTGGAGGAAGGCCCCCCCGCCCTCGCCCTTGACCTTGCCCGAGCCATCGATGAAGAGGAAGTGAAGCTCGGTCTTGAGGGGGCTGTCGGTGGCGGCCAGGAGCGCTCCCTTGAGGCTCGCCTCGGAGCCGCTCCCGCTCACGTCCAGTAGGCCGTTCTCGAGGCCGGAGACTCCCGAGCGCCCCGACACGGTCAGCGGCGTGTTCGTGAGCTGGAGGAGCGCGCCGGCGCCCGTGCCGGTCAGCCTGGCGCCGCTGATTACCTCCAGGACGTCGTCCCCCTTCACGGTGACCGCGCTGTCGGTGGCCTGGATCAGGGCGCCCTTCAGGGTCAGCGTGGATGCGCGCCCGCCCGAGACGCCGCGGACCCGGACCAGCTGAGTGTCCTGGCCGTTGCTCCCGGCGGTCAGCGTGGTTCCGAGGAGCTGGATCAGCGTGTCCGTCGTCTCGCCCTTCGCCAGCGCCCCGTTGAAGACACCGAAGAAGTCGTCCTTTGTCGTGAGCGTCGCCCCCGTGGAGGCGAAGAGGGCGCCGTTCAGGGTGAGGTCGGTGCCGGAGCCGGACACCGTGGCCAGGCGGCCGGTCGCGCTGAGGCTCGTGGCAAGCCCGCCGCTCGCCTGGAGCAGCGCGAGGTTGGCCGGCGTCGTGAGGCTCGCTCCCACGTTCAGGACGTCGGCCGCCAACAGGCTCCCGCCGCTCAGGCTCAAGAGCGGCCGCCCGAGCATAGTGGCCCCCGAGACCGAGAGGAGGTTGGCCGTGTCGCTGAGCGACCCGCCCGTGACCTGGACGAGGGCCGTCGCGCCGTTGCCCGTCGAGCCGCCGCCGAGGTCAAGCAGGGCGCTCTTGAGGCTCACGCTGCCGCCGCTGTCGAGGAAGGCGCCGCCGGCCGTTAGCGTGCCGCCGGGGGCCACGGAGAAGACCGCCCCCGCGCCGCTGGCGTTGGTCACCGTCGCCCCGGCCGCCACGTGGAGCGCGTCGCCGGTGACGGCGATCGTCCCCGTTCCCGTCACGCTGGCGAGGGAAGCCCCGTTCAGGTTGAGGGTCGAGCCCGCCGTTATGTCCACGAGGTCCCCGGCGACGGCGAGCATGCCTGCGCCGACGCTGAAAAAGCTGCCGCTCGACGGTCCGGTGACGCTGCTGGCGATCCGGAGGGCATCGCCCCCGATCGTGGTCGTGGGGCTCCCGCTCGCCTGGCTCAGCAGGGCACCGCCGAGGGTGAGGCTCCCGCCGCTCAGGCTCACCAGGTCACTCCCCGCGCCCGTGACGGTCAGCGTCCCGCCGATGTCGAACCCGATCCCCGTTGTCGCGAGGCTGGTCCCGGCCGGCAGCGTGATCACGTCGGTGCCGGTGAACGTGGCGTCGGACCCCGCCTTCACCTCCAGGGCGCCCGCGATGGTCGCGCTCGCCCCGCCCGACAGCGCCAGGAGCGGGCCGGCGCTCGTGAGCGAGGAGCCGAGCACCAGGAGGCGGGAGGCGGTGAGGCTCGTCCCGTTGACGTCGAAGAGGGGGGCGCCCCCGGCGAGGAGCGTCGAGTCGCGGAGTTCGATGACGGGCCCTGCCGGGCTCCCATCGCCCTGGACCGTGATGTTGGTGCCGGTCGCGGTGATCAAGGGCGCTGTGCGGGGCGACAAATCAACCACGGGGTTTGGGTCACCGATGGTGTTGCGTGGGGAGACCACCGCAGGGTCCGAAGGGTCCGAACCCGGCTTGAACGTCGCGAGGGAGGTAGTGGCGCCAAACTGGAGTTGGCTGTTCTGGACCAGGAAGAACGGGCCCACCGGGACGACAACGGGCGGGGTTGGCGGCCCGATCCGGAGGCTGCTGCCGGCCTCGATGGCCAGGAGGGAGCCGCTGGTCACGACGATGGTGCCGGTGCCGACGATGGGCGTGAGCGTGTTCACAGTCAGCACAGCTCCCGGCGCCACGAAGATCGGAAAGCCGGCCAGGAAGGTGTTGGGGGCGATCGTGTTGGTGACCGTGATCGTCCCCCCGCCGGCACCGAAGCGGATCAGGGTCCCGAGCTCGACCAGCGAGGCGCCGGCCAGGTTCAGGAGGGTGCCGCCCGTGATCGTCAGGGTAGCGCCGCTGGCCAGGTGGACGAGGTCACCGCCCGCGATCAGGCGGCTGGCCCCGGCCACGTTGAAGAGGTGGCCGTTGGCGACGGTCATGGCGCTGGTCGCGCCCACCACCCGGACCAGGGCCTCGGTGGAGGGGAAGCCCGCCGTCGTCAGGAGCTGGGACCCCTGGGCGAGGCTGACGAAATCCTTCCGCGCCGTCAGGAAGCTGCCGGTGACGGCGGCGAGGGCGGCTCCGGTCTCGATGAGCGCGCCGTCGAGCTTGGCGCCGTAGCCCGCGTCCACGCTCCCGCCCGCGATCCCGACCAGCGTCCCGCTCAGGGCCAGCGACGAGCCCGGTCCCAGGGCCGCCAGGGCGCCCGTGACCTCGAGCGCGCCTCCCGTCACTGCGAAGATGAGGCTGGTCCTGCTGTCGAGGGTCCTGGCGCCGATGGCGAGGGCATCTCCGGTGGTCGTCACCTTCCCGCCGCTCAGCGAGAGCAGGGAGGCGTTCAGGGTGAGGTCGGCGCCGAGGGAGAGGAGCGAGGGTGCCGTGACCTCACCGCCGCTGACGCCGAGGAGCGGACGGTTCACGGTGCTGACGCCGGAGACTGAGAAGAGGGACGCCGTGTCCGTGAGCGTCCCGCCGCTCACCTGGACGAGGGCCGGGCTGCTGCCCGTGTCGCCGCCCGCCAAGTCCAGGAGCGCGCTGGCGAGGCCCACGCTGCCGCCGCCGCTCAGGTTAAGGAGAGCCCCCGCGGGGGCGAGCTTCGCGCCCGCGGCCACCGAGAAGACGGGGCCCGGCGGACTGCCGTCGGCGACGCCGTTCATGAAGGTGCCGGTGACATTGAGCAGGTCGGTGCTGCCCTCGACCTTGCCCGTGCCGCTCACCGCGACCAGCGACGCCCCGCCCAAGTCGAACGTGGACCCGGCGCCCACGTCCACGAGGTTCCCGGCCGGGGAGAAGTTCCCCTGCGTCACGTCGAAGAGTGGCGCCGTCCCGGTGATCGTGAGGCTCCCGCCCGCGAGCCGCAAGAGCGGCTGCCCGGCGGCGGGGGCGAGGACCGTCAGGTCGTTTCCGGGCAGGTCGAAGAGCGTCCTCAGTGTGGCGCTGGCGCCGCCGGTGAGGTCCAGGAGGAGGCCGTCGGTGCTCCCGGCCACGGCGGCGACGAGGAACCGGTTGCCGTCTCCGCCGCCGATGGCCAGGGCGTCGGCCATCAGCGCGCCGCCGCTCAGCTTCACGTAGGGGCCGGCGGCGTCGTAGGTGCTGGCGCCCGCGAGGCGGAGGAGCGGGCCGGCCAGATAGATGGTCGAGCCCGTGGCGTCCAGCAGGGGGCCGGAGGCCGTCATGGCGGAGGCGCCCCTGAGGTCCACGAGGCCGCCACCCGGCGCCGCGGGCGCACCGATCTGGGAGTCGAGCAGGCGGAAGAGCGGGGCGCCGTTCACGAAGTTGAGGGAGCTGTTGGAGGCGGTCAGCAGGGCCGAGGTCGCGGGGAAACTGAGCGATGCCCCAGCCTCCAGGGTCATGAAGGAAGCGGTCCCCGCCACGCCCACGTCGGGGAAGACAAACTGGTTGTCGGCGTCGAGCAGGGGCGTCGTTCGCTTGCTGTCCACGACGCCGAGGACCGGTCCCGCGAGGCTGATGGTCAAGCAGTCGGGGCAGGGAGCGCTGGTCCCGGTGGCTGCCAGGGCTGGAGAGTTCAGGATGAGGACGCTGGGGTCCTGGAAGATGAGCGGCTGCCCGGCGACAGTCGTCGTGAGCGTGCTGCCGCCGGACAGGCTGAAGATCGGGCCCGTGGTCGTGACGTTGCTCCCGTCGGGCAGGTTGAGCAGCGGCGCGTTGCCGCTCGCGCTGAGACTGCTCCCGACCATCCTCACCAGCGGTTGGTTGTTGTCCGGGGCGAGCACGGCGACATCGGTCCCGGGCGTCTGCACCAGGGTCCTGAGCGAGACGCTGGCGTTGTTGCTGAGGTCGAGGAGGAGGCCCTTGGCGCTGTTCGGACCGCCCAGGAGCGCGGCGACGCTGAGAGTGTTCCCGTCCCCCGCGCCGGCGGCCAGGGCGTCGGCGACCAGGGCCCCGCCGCTCATCGTGACGAAGGGGCCGAGACTCTTGAACGTGCTCCCGCCGCTCAGTGTGACCAGCGCCCCCGCGAGATTGACCACCGTGGAGCCGCTGGTCCCCAGCGTCGGGCCGAACACCTTCATCGAGCTGCCGCTCTTCAAGGCCACGAGCGAGCCCCCACCGGCCGCGGCGGAGGTGCCGATCTGGGAGTCGGTGAGGCTGAAGAGCGCGGCCGCCGTGTTGACGAACTCCAGCGAGCTGTTGGAGGCGGTGAGGAGGGAGGAGGTCGTGGGGAACGTGAGCGAAGAGTGCAGGGTTAGGAACGAGCCGTTCACGAGCACGCCGAGGTCCGGAAGCTCGGTCAGCGGCGTGGTCCGCTTGCTGTCCACGATGCTCAGGAGCGTGCTGGTCGTCAGGCTGGTCCCATCGACCTTGAACAGCGGGGACGCCGCATCGGTCTCGATGAGGGCGGACTCTTTCATCTCCAGGACTGGCCCGTGGGAAACGCCGTCGATCTGGAGGTCGCCCTGGACCAAGATGTTCGTGCCGGTGGCGCTGACCAGCGGAAAGCCGCCGGGGAACCCCGAGCCCGGAGAGAGGGTGTCGCGCCCGGAGACGGTTCCCGGGTCCGGGGCCGCCGTGAACGTGGCCAGCGAGGCGCCGGCGGGGAGCTGGAGCGTGCTCCTGTCCACGAGGAAGTAGGGCCCGTCGGGGATAACCGGCTGCCGAACCGGGGTGACGACCACCGTCGGTATGATCTCTGACTTGGGTTGCGGGGGGGGCGGTAAGGGCGGCGGCGGGGGCGCCAGCTGCTCGACGAGCGTGGCGGCCACTGCCACCTGGTCGTTGCTGATGATGGCCTGAGCGGGGGAGGAGGTGGTGTGGTCCTCGGACTTGGGAGCGGAGCCCACCTGGGCGGCCTCGGTGCGCTGGGCGGGCGTGATCGCCTGGACGCCGGAGATGGACGTCGCCGCCCCGAGCCCGGTGACCCCTACGCTCTGGTTGGTGCTGAGCGGGATCGTGACGGTAGGATCGGCGCGCGGCGAGACCGTGATCGGCACGGAGACCTCGAGAGCCGTGAACGTGGTCTGAGGAATCCCGGCCACGAGGGCGACCGCGGTGACGACGTAGCTCCCGCGCACCGACGCGACGGCGTTGGGGGTGCGGATCTCGATGGACTCGCCGGGCCTGAGCAGTTTCTTGGCGACCCCGACGGCCACCTTGCCGAGCTGGATGTCGACGATCGCGCGGTTCGGCTCTTCCGTGATCGTCAGAATCGAGAGCTCCCGGACCGTGACCAGGGCCTTGCCGCCCAGCAGGACGCGGACGATGGAGTTCTCCCGGGTGTTGATCCGGTCCCGGAGGAAGACGTCGTCCCGGTACTTGAGCGGGATCGGCTGCGGGATCACGGGGCGCGCGACGGTGGCCTGCCCCTGGAGCCCAGTCACGACCCCCGCCGCCGGCTGCTGGGCCAGGACGAGGGTGGGCCACAGGGCGTGGAGGAGGACCACCGCGGTCAGCCTGCGGAGGAGCCTCGAACTCATCGCGGCCACTCCTACCGCCTCGGCCGGGGGGGTTGAGAGGGCGCCGGCGCCGGAGACGCCCCAGCCGCCGGGCTCGGCCCCGGGGTCAGGACCACGTTGGCGAGGCCGCAGCCGGTCTTCTGGAGGTCCTGCTTCAAGGCGCGCTTCTGCTCCTCGGGGAGGGGCGAGGCGTCGATCCGGCTGGCCAGGAGTTGCTGGGCGCCGCTGCCCCAGCTCCAATGGAGGTTCTCCACGTCCATCTCGATGAACGTCGAGCGCTTGGACTCCGGATTCTGGATGAGGTGCCAAACGCAGCCCGTGGTGGTGTCGACCAGGAAGGGGCTCCCGGAATGGCCGGGGACCACGACGAGCTGGTAGCGCCCCGAGGGTGGGGTCGCCTGGGAGGGTTGAGCCGGAGCCTGACCGAAGGCGCCGGAGGGGAGAGCCCCCCACAGGAGCACGGAGATCAGCGGAAGTCCGCGTACTAGCTTGCTGCCACCCGCCAACGTCCCGGGAACCCCCTGGTTGGCCGTCGCCGTCGCTCAAAAAGGATGCGGAAAGGACCCCCACCGCGAGCGGGCCAGTGGGGTCGTTTCGAACGTCTGACTTTACCGGAGTTTACGCCGGAACGCAAGGGCCTTCCAGGGCGGGTTTTTCTTGTTCCCCAGGCGGGGCTCGTGCTAGATTGGAGGCCCTACCGTCCCGTGCGGGGACGGAAGTGTCGTCCGGACCTGACAGGGGGTCGTCCGATGTTATTCAACGTGCTCGCCGGGATGTTCTCCAACGACCTCGCCATCGACCTGGGCACGGCCAACACGCTGGTCTACGTCCGAGGCGAGGGCATCGTCCTCAACGAACCCTCCATCGTCGCCATCCACCAGGCGGACGGCTCGGTGCAGGCCGTGGGGCACGAGGCCAAGGCCATGCTGGGCCGGACGCCAGGGAACATCGTCGCCATCCGCCCCCTGAAGGACGGCGTCATCGCCGATTTCGACGTCACCGAGAAGATGCTCCACTACTTCATCTCGAAGGTGCACCGGCGTCGCACGCTGGTGCACCCGCGGATCGTCATCGGGGTGCCGTCGGGCATTACCCAGGTCGAAAAGAGGGCCGTGAGGGACTCGGCGATGCAGGCCGGGGCGCGCGAGGTCTATCTGATCGAGGAACCGATGGCCGCGGCCATCGGCGCGGGGTTGCCCATCCAGGAGCCGGGCGGCAACATGATCGTTGACATCGGGGGCGGAACCACCGAGGTGGCCGTCATCTCCTTGTCAGGGGTCGTCTACTGCAAGTCCGTCCGGATCGCGGGCGATGAGATGGACGAAGCCATCGTCCAGTACATCAAGAAGCACTACAACCTCCTGGTGGGAGAGCGGCGGTCGGAGGAGCTGAAGATCCATCTGGGATCGGCCTACCCCATGGGGACGGATCGGCAGACCACGGAGGTGAAGGGACGCGACCTCATCGACGGGATCCCGAAGACCATCGTCATCACCGACGAGGAGGTGCGCGAAGCCCTCCGGGAGCCCATCATGACCATCGTGGAGACGGTCCGCACCTGTCTCGAGCGGACGCCGCCGGAGCTGGCGGCGGACATCGTGGACAAGGGGATCGTCCTCACGGGCGGCGGGGCGCTGCTCCGCGGCCTGGATCTCCTCCTCCGCCAGGAGACGAATCTTCCCATCACCGTCGCCGACGAACCCCTCTCCTGCGTGGCCCTCGGAACCGGCAAGGTGCTCGACGAGCTGGATCTCCTCAAGAAGGTGGCGATCCCCGCCTAGTTCCCGTAGGACCCGCCCCGTGCGGGGGCGGTGGGGCGCAAGGGTCGCGACTGGGGGCCGTCGGTGAGATATCGGAAGTACGCCGTCCTGGTGTCGGTGCTCCTGATCTCTCTCCTGTTCCTGAGTCTGGGGACGCGGGGAGGGGGAACCGGGAAGCCGGGCGAGCTCCTCGCGTTCTTCATCACCCCCCTGCAGGCGGCCCTGTCGAAGATCCAGAGCTCCGCCTTCGGCGCCTGGTCCGCCTATCTCGACTGGAAGAACGCGCGACGCGAGAACCAGGCGCTGCGGGAGGAGCTGGAGCGCCTCCGCATCCAGTCCCTCCAGGTGGAGGATACCCAGCGGGAGAACCTCCGGCTGCGCCGCCTCCTCGCCCTCCGGGATCGCCTCCCGCTCTCGACGCTGGCGGGAGAGGTCATCGCCAAGGAGTGGGGCGGCTGGGTCCGGTCGGTCACGGTGAACCGCGGCCGGAGCGACGGGATCGGGCGGCTCACGCCGGCCATCGTCCCCGAGGGCCTGCTGGGGCGGGTGGTCGAGGTCCGCGCCCGGGCCGCGGTGATCCAGCTCCTGAACGATCCCTCGTCGGCCGTGGCCGTGATGGTGCAGCGCACGCGCACCGCCGGCGTGGCCGAGGGCGAGCCGGGAGGCGCGGTGCGCCTGAAGTTCATGGCCCGCGACGGCGGGGGCGCCCAGGTCGGTGACCTCATCGTGACCTCCGGGCTCGGCGGGGTCTTCCCCAAGGGACTGCCCGTCGGCCGCGTGATCGCCGTCGAGGACAAGGGCTCGGCCCTCTTTCATTACGCGCGGCTCCACCCCGTGGCCGACTTCGCCCGGGTGGAGGAGGTGCTCCTCCTCACGGGACAGACCGGGGCGGACCTGCTGCCCCACTTCTCCCTCGAGCTGCTCGAGCCGGGAGCCTAGGGCCGTGCGTGTGTCCCTCGCCCTCATGCTGCTCGGCGGCGGCCTCGCCCAGACGAGCGTGGCGCCCGCGCTCCGGATCGGCGCCGTGGCTCCGGACATCCCGCTGATCCTCACCGTGCTCCTCGGGCTCAAGCGGGGCCCGGAGGTCGGCTGCCTGTCGGGATTCGCCGTGGGGCTGCTGCAGGACGTGGCGGCCGGCGGCTTCGTCGGGGCTCAGGCCCTCACCAAGGCGCTGGTGGGCTTCGTCGCCGGGCTCATCGGCGAGCGGCTCCTGGTCGGGAACCCGCTGGTCCAGGTGCCCGGGCTCGTGCTGCTGACCCTGGCTGAGGGGCTCGGGCGCTACTGGCTCCTCCAGCTGCTCCACTTCCCCGCCGCCTTCGGCGAGGTCATGCTCCACGTGGTCCTGCCGCAGGCCCTCTACAACGGCTTCCTCGGCGCGGCCGGCGTGCTCGCCCTCAGCGTGCTCGAGGCGCACCGGAGCGGCTCCCTGTGGCGCTGAGGGGATTCGGCGGCGGCCGCGGCCCACGGCGGGACCCGCTTGCCCGCCGGCTTCTGTTCCTGACCGTCGGCACGCTGGCGGGCTTCCTCGTGCTCCTGGGCCAGCTCTGGTACCTCCAGGTGCTCGAGGGCGCGCGGCTCCGGGACCTCTCCGAGAGGAACCGGATCCGGGTCCGGCCCGCCGCCGCGCCCCGCGGCATCCTGTTCGACAAGAACGGCCTCGCCCTGGTGGACAACCGCCCGGCGTTCACGCTCTCGCTGATCCCGCGGGAGATGGACAACCGCGACACGGTGCTGGCCCGCCTCAGCGCGCTCCTCCGCATCCCGCTGAGCGAGCTGATGGAATCCCTGGCGCGCGTGCCTCCCGACTCGTTCATGCCCGTGCGCATGCGCCGCGGGCTCACGATGGAGGAGGTCGCGAAGGTCGAGGAGTGGAAGCTCGAGCTCCCGGGCGTCGTCGTGGAGGTGGAGCCCCAGCGGGTGTACCCCAGCCCCCGGTTGGGGGCGCACCTGCTCGGCTACGTTCGCGAGGTGAGCGAAGAGCAGATGCGGCAGGGGCGCCACCGGCGCGGCGACATGGCGGGGCAGAGCGGGCTGGAGCGGCTGCTGGACGAGTACCTGCGCGGGAGGGATGGCGGCGAGGAGATCGAGGTGGACGCCTCCGGGCGGCCGGTGCGCGTGGTGCGGCGCCAAGAGCCCCGTCCCGGCGCCCACGTCGTGACGACGCTGGATCGGCGCATCCAGGAAGTGGCCGAGCGCGCCATGGGGAATCACCCGGGCGCCGTCGTGGTGCTGGACGCCCGGAGCGGCGACATCCTCGCTCTGACTTCGAGCCCCGCCTTCGAGCTGGATCACTTCACGGGCGCGCTCGGGCGCGAGGCCTGGCTCCGCCTCGTGCGCGATCCGCAGGCCCCGCTCCTGAACCGCGCGATCCAGAGCCAGTACGCCCCCGGCTCGGTGTTCAAAATCGTCGTGGCCGCCGCGGCGCTCCAGGAGGGGACCATCACTCCGCTCGATCGCCTGCGCTGCCCGCCCACGTTCCAGCTGGGGACCCGGACCTTCAAGAACTGGGACGACACGGACTGGGGGGAGCTGGACCTCTACCACGCCCTGGTCCGCTCCTGCAACACGTACTTCTACCAGCTCGGCCTCAAGGTCGGGCTGGAGCCCATCGCGCGCTACGCCCGCGCCTTCGGCCTGGGGGCGCCGACGGGGATTGCGCTGGCGGGGGAGAAGGCGGGGCTGGTCCCCGCGCCTCGCTCGCGGTCGAGGGCCGGCGACACCGTCAACGTCTCGATCGGCCAGGGGCCCCTCCTCGTCACGCCCCTTCAGGTGGCGCGGATGATGGGGGCCGTGGCGACGGGAGGGATTTTGTGGAAGCCTCGACTCGTTCAACGAGTCGAAGCCGCCGACGGCAGGCTCCTCTACTCAGAGCCCAGCCAGATGAGCGGCTACGTGGATCTGTCGCCGGCCGTCTGGGCGTTCCTCCAGCGGAGTCTCTGGGGCGTTGTCAACGACGGCGGCACCGGCGCCGCGGCGCGGCTGCCGGGCATCGAGGTCGCCGGCAAGACGGGAACGGCGCAGCTCGTCACCAACAGCGACGCCCGCCGCGGCCAGGACCACGCCTGGTTCGCCGGCTACGCGCCCGCCCAGGATCCTCAGGTCGTCGTCGTGGTGCTCGTCGAGCGGGGCGGCCGGGGCGGGCAGGCCGCGGCGCCCATCGCGCGGCAAATCCTGCAGGGGATCTTCTTCGAACGGGTCGCCGCCTCCGCCCTGAGGGGATGATGTTCAAGGTCGATCGGCGCCTCCTCCAGAACGTGGACTGGCTTCTCCTGGCCGCGGCGCTGGCGCTCGTCGCGCTGGGCCTCCTGACGCTCTGGAGCCTCTCGCCCGGCCGGCACGGGAGTGGGGTCGTCTGGCGCCAGCTCTCCTGGCTGGGGCTCGGGCTCCTCGCGCTCGTGGCGGTGGCCAGCGTGGACTACCGGAACCTGGCACGGGCCGCGCCCGCCTTCTACGTGATCGGGATCGGCCTCCTGCTGTCGCTGTACGTCTTCGGCCGCGCCGTGTCCGGCGCGCGCCGCTGGCTCCCGCTGGGGCCCGTCACGCTCCAGCCCGCCGAGCTGTTCAAGCTGATCTTCATCGTCACGCTCGCCTGGACGCTGACCGCCCGGTGGGCCAACCCCCACGCGCGCGCCACGCTGGCCGCGGCGCTGGGCCTGCTCGTCGTGCCGTTCGTCCTGGTGGTCAGGCAGCCCGATCTGGGCACGGCTCTCGTCCTGATTCCCGTGTTCTTCGCGCTCCTCTTCGGGGCCGGCGTGCGGCTCCGGGAGCTCGGATGGCTCGGGCTCGCCGGGCTCGCGGGGGCGCCCCTGGCCTGGCTCGTGCTGCGGGACTACCAGCGCGAGCGATTGCTCGTCTTTCTGGATCCGTTCAGGGATCCGCTGGGCAGCGCCTACAACGTGATCCAGTCCAAGATCGCGATCGGCTCGGGACAGCTCCTGGGCAAGGGGATCGCCGGCGCCACTCAAAGCCGGCTCGCCTTTCTCCCGGAGCGCCATACGGATTTCATCTTTGCCGTGTTCGCCGAGATGTGGGGGTTCGTGGGCGCCCTGCTGCTGCTGGTCGCCTACGCGTTCCTGATCCTCCGGGGGTTCGAAATCGCCGGCGCCGCGCGCGAGCCGCTCGGGCGGCTCCTGGCGCTGGGCGTCACCGCGCTCCTGGGGGCCCAGACCCTCATCAACATGGGCATGGTGATGGGGCTCCTCCCCATCGTCGGGCTTCCGCTGCCCCTCATGAGCTACGGGGGCTCCTCCCTGGTGGTCACGCTCATGGCCCTCGGCCTCCTCCTCTCGGTGCGGATGCGCCAGTCGCTATGAGGTGTGGCCGTGGGTAAGCGCATCGTGGTCAACGTGGGAGTGACCGAGACCCGCGTCGCCGTCCAGGACGGCACCCTGCTCACCGAACTGCACGTCGAGCGGCGACGGCATCGCTCCATCGTCGGCAACATCTACAAGGGCGTCGTCACCAACGTGCTGCCCGGCATGCAGGCGGCGTTCGTGGACGTGGGGCTCCCCAAGGACGCGTTCCTCTTCGCGGGGGACTACACCGCCAACCTGGGGGATTACGAGCGGCTCATGCTCGCGGAAAGCGAGGAGGAGGAGATCGAGGTCGAAGAGGTCGAGCGCCGCGAGGCGTCGCTCCCCATCGAAGACCTCCTCCGCAAGGGGCAGGAGGTGCTGGTCCAGGTCTCCAAGGAGTCCCTGGGGACCAAGGGGGCGCGGATCACCTCGTTCATCTCGCTCCCCGGCCGGTATCTGGTGTTCATGCCGCAGGCCCAGCACGTCGGCGTCTCCCGGCGGATCAGGGACGACCGGGAACGGGAGCGGCTGCGCCAAGCGGTGCGGGGGTTGCGGCCTCCCGCGGGAGGATTCATCGTCAGGACCGTGGCCGAGGGAAAGGGCGAGGAGGAGTTCGCCTCGGACATCCAGTTCCTCCTCCGCCTCTGGGAGCAGGTGCAGGCGCGGCACGCGCAGGCCTCCGCGCCCTCGCTCCTTCACGAGGAGGGGGACCTCATCTTCCGGGTCGTGCGCGACCTCTTCTCCCCGGAGGTGGAGGAGCTCCTCGTGGACACGTCCGCCGCCTACCAGAAGTGCATGGAGTACACCTCCTCCTTGGTGCCCGCCCAGGCTTCCCGGGTGAAGCTCTACGAGGGGCGGGCGCCCGTCTTCGAGGCCACGGGCATCGAGAAGGAGATCGAGAAGGCGCTCCGCCGGCGGGTGTGGCTCAAGTCGGGCGGCTACATCGTCATCGACCACACCGAGGCCCTCGTGGCCATCGACGTGAACACCGGCAAGTACGTGGGCAAGCGCGACTTCGAGCAGACCGTCCTCAAGATCAACCTGGAGGCCGTCGGCGAGGCGGTGCGCCAGATCCGCCTCCGCGATCTCGGCGGGATCATCATCATCGACTTCATCGACATGGAGCGGGAGGACCACCGCCAGCAGGTCTTCCAGGCCCTCCAGAAAGCGCTGGGGGAGGACAAGGCCCGCACCAACGTCCTCGAGATCTCGGAGCTGGGGCTGGTGGAGATGACCCGCAAGCGCGTGCGCCAGGATCTGCAGTCCCTGTTCTGCACGTCCTGCCCGACCTGCAAGGGGAGCGGGGTGGTGAAGTCCGACCTGACAGTCGCCGCCGAGATCTTCCGCAAGGTCCAGGCCGCCGCGGCGGACCTGGGCGGGCAGGAGATCCTGATCCGCGTCAACCCGGAGATGGCCCAGCACCTCGAGGCCGAGGAGCGGGAGGGACTGGAGCTCCTCCAGGAGGCCGTGCAGCGGAAACTCACCCTCCAGCTGGTGGCCACGTTCGACCGCGAGGAGTACGAGATCATCTCCAGGTAAGGCGACCCCGCTCCAGGGGAACCACCGCATACGCGAGCGAAGGCGCGACCCGCCGGCACGGGGCGGGTGCCCGCAGCGGTGGCTCGCCTCCGCTCGCATTTTGCGTGAAGGGGTTCAAGGTGACCAAGCGCATGCCGCCGTCGAGGGTGAGCCCGGGAAAGGTGCTGGAGCAGCTCAAGGTGGCTGCTCGGCAAGGCGACCGTGCCGCCCTGGCGCTCGCTCTGGACCAAATGCGGACGCTGGCCTACTCGCCCCGCTACTGGGAGAAGTACCTCCACCTCCTGAGCCATCCTCTGGCGCGGCTGGTGGATCTCCTCGTGATCAAGCAGGGGGAGAAGATCGCGCGCCAGAAGGGGTGGGTCCGGCCCAAGCGCCGGCCGGCGTCGGGGCGAAAGAGCAAGGCGGGCAAGACGCCCCTGAAGGCGAAGCCGAGAGGCCGGCGGCCGGCCGCGACCGGAGAGGCTCAGCCCTCGTTGTTCCCGGATTTGTATTAGCCTCGGAGGGGGGCGTTGCCCTCCTTCCGACCCTCCCCCCGGGAGAGATTGCGCGGGCAAAGGCCGCGCTCGAACGGAATCCATTGCCCGCTGGACAGCCTCAAAAGGGCAGGGGATACTGAAGGCCATGGAGCAGGAAAAACTCACGCTTCCCGTCAAGGGAATGCACTGCGCCTCCTGCGTGAGCAAGGTGGAAGCGGCCCTGGCGGGGGTGCCGGGCGTCATCCAAGCCAGCGTGAATCTCGCCACCGAGAAGGCCACGGTGAGGCTCGATTCCGGACGGGTGACGATGGCCGATCTCAGGAGGGCCGTCAGAGCCGCGGGGTACGAGATCCCCGAGGTGATCCCGACCGGGGCGGAGGCGCCGGATCGCGAACGCGCGGAGCGAGAGCGGGAGAACCGGCTCCTCCGCCTGAAATTCCTTGTCGGCGCCATGCTCACGCTCCCCGTCCTGCTGGGGAGCTTCCCCCAGCTCTTCCCATGGATGCCGGCCGTCTTCCGGTCCCCCTGGGTGCAGCTCGTCCTCACCACGCCGGTGCAGTTCTGGGTCGGGCTGCATTTTCATGTTGGGTTCTGGAACGACGTGCGCCACCGTTCAGCGAGCATGAACAGCCTGGTCTCCATCGGGACCAACGCTGCGTATTTCTTCAGCGTGGCGGTGACGTTCTGGCCCCACACCTTCATGCGGCTCGGGGCCATGACCTACTACGACACGGCCGGGGTGCTGATGACGCTGATCGTCGTCGGGCGCTGGCTCGAAGCGCGGGCCCGCGGCCGGACGTCGGAGGCGATTCGCCGGCTGATGGCGCTGGCTCCGAGCACCGCGCGCGTGATCCGCGGCAGCGCCGAGCTGGACGTTCCCATGGCCGAGGTCGTGATGGGCGATCTGATCCGCGTCCGCCCCGGCGAGCGGATCGCGGTGGACGGCGAGGTCACCGACGGCGCCTCTGCCGTGGACGAGTCCATGCTGACGGGCGAGAGTCTCCCCGTCGAGAAACGCCCGGGGTCCCGCGTCATCGGCGGCACGGTGAACCGGATGGGGAGCTTCACCTTCCGTGCGACGCGCGTCGGCAAGGACACGGTCCTGGCCCGGATCATCCGTCTCGTGGAAGAGGCGCAGGGCTCGAAGGCCCCGATCCAGCGGCTGGCGGATCGGGTTTCCGCGATATTCGTCCCAATTGTGCTCGTCGTGTCGGCGGTGACCTTCGCAGTCTGGTGGCTCTGGGGGCCGCAACCCGCGTTTCTCTTCGCGCTGACCAACTTCGTGGCCGTCCTCGTGATCGCCTGCCCGTGCGCCATGGGGCTGGCCACGCCCACGGCGATCATGGTGGGCACGGGCAAGGGCGCCGAGCACGGCGTCCTCATCAAGAGCGCCGGGGCGCTGGAGCTGCTGCACAAGGCCCGGACCGTGGTGCTCGACAAGACCGGCACCCTGACCGTCGGCCGGCCGGTCGTCACGGACATCGTGCCGACCACCGGCATGACTGCTGATGATCTCTTGGCCCTGGCCGCAGCCGCCGAGCAGGGCTCCGAGCACCCCCTCGGAGAGGCCGTCGTCACGCGCGCCAAGGAGCTGGGGCTCGGGCTGCCGGCGGTCAGCAATTTCAGGGCGGTTCCCGGCCACGGCATCGAAGCGCGGGTGGGAGGGCAGCGGCTGCTGCTGGGCAACGCGCGGCTCATGGCGGAGAGCGGAGTCCAGGCAAGCGCGCTTCAAGCGGCGCAGCGGCGGCTGACGGAGGAGGGAAAGACCGCGATGTACGTGGCGCTCGACGGGACCGCCGTCGGCATCATCGCGGTGGCGGACGTCCTGAAGCCGGAGGCTCGCCAGACCGTGGCCGCGCTCCACGAGATGGGCATCGAGGTGGCCATGCTGACGGGCGACAACCGCGTCACAGGCGAGGCGATCGCCCGGCAGGTGGGGATCGACCGGGTGCTGGCGGAGGTCCTGCCCGAGGACAAGGCACGGGAGATCAAGCGGCTCCAGGAGGAGGGGCGGCTCGTCGCGATGGTCGGCGACGGGATCAACGACGCGCCGGCGCTGGCCCAGGCCGACGTGGGAATCGCCATGGGTTCGGGGACCGACGTCGCCATGGAGGCGGCGGACGTCACGCTGATGCGGGGCGACCTGCGCGGCCTCGTCACGGCGCTTCAGCTCTCGCGCCGGACGATCCGGATCATCCGCGAGAACCTCGTGTGGGCGTTCGGCTACAACGTGATCCTGATCCCGGTGGCGGCCGGGGTACTCTACCCGCTCTGGGGGATCCTGCTTTCGCCGATCCTGGCCGGAGCGGCGATGGCGCTCTCATCGGTGTCGGTGGTGACCAACAGCCTGAGGCTCAAGCGCTTCCGGCCGGCGCTCCGCGAGGAGGTGAGTTCGGTGGCGACGGATCCGATCTGCAAGATGCAGGTGGACCCGGCCAAGGCGGCCGGCTCGTCCGTCTACAAGGGGCAGACCTACTACTTCTGCGCCGTCTCCTGCAAGGAGACCTTCGACAAGAATCCCGAAAAGTACGCGACGAAATGAGCCGCGTGGGCTCGCCGTATCTCGAGCGGCGGGACCGCTACGAACGGGCGATGGAGGGGTGGGTGGACAACACCCACGCCGACGCCTTCACCCTCACCGCCCGGATCCGCGACGACGATCTCGGCGCGGAGGTGGCGGCGGTGGCGACGCCCTCGCCGGGCTACGAGATCAGGGAGGCGCGGGCGCGCGTCTTCTCCGGCGCCGCCGACCCGCGGATCGTGGCCGGCTTCGGGGCGCTGGCGGGCGCGCGAATGGTCGGCGGCTTCACGCGGCGACTCGCCGAGCTGACCGGCGGCCGTCCCGGCGGCCAGCACTTCATCGACGCGGCCATCGAGATCGCCCGGCTCGCGCGCCAGGCCACCAAGCTCCCGCCGGAGCGCGCGAGGACGGCCGCGGGCGGCGACGCGCGGGCCTGCTGGCAGCTCGACACGACGGGGTGGGTGGACCTGCCCGATTCGTGCTTCACCTACAGCGATGCAGGCAGGGCGCTCCTGGCGACCCGTGCCGTGACGACCTCCATGGTGCCCGCGCTCTACTGCCCGCCTCCGGGGGCGCGCGTCTTCAGCCGGAAGAA
>Ga0209521_10000195_pt1 | contig 42277 bp, 56 predicted proteins | sample Rifsed19ft4_FD_184016 | JGI IMG/M metagenome (GOLD analysis project Ga0209521, IMG submission 184016) | Soil microbial communities from Rifle, Colorado, USA - sediment 19ft 4 (version 2) | ecosystem: Environmental > Terrestrial > Deep subsurface > Rock core/Sediment | place: Rifle, Colorado...
GGTCTGAAGGCTCTAGCAGCTAAGTACGCGGGTGTTGAGCTAGGTAAAGGCATCAGAATGTCATTTACGGAAATTCGGCCCTTAGAAGCCTTTACAGACGAGCAGCTATCCTATGCTGCTAACGATGTTGTTGTTTTATTCCCGATTTGGAAGGCACAAAAAGAGATTTTAGCCAAAGAGGGAATGGAACAAGTAGCTGATATTGAGTTCCAGCTTACACAAGTTATTGCTGCTATGGAGATAGAAGGCGTGCCTATTGATGTTCCAAAATGGCGTGCAAAAATGGAAGGTTATGCTATAGAGCATGAAACTTCCAGAGTAAAGATGAATGAATTGTTATTTCCTGAAACAGTGTCAGAACAATTAGGCATGTTTGTTAGGGATGCTATTAATCTTAACAGTCCTAAGCAACTAAAAGAAGCGTTCGGGAAGATTGGCGTGCATTTAAATGCTACAAATGAGCGCGAAATTGGTATTATTAATCATCCAGCCGCAAAAGAGCTTTTACACTATCGAAAACTCCAAAAGATTATGTCCTCTTATGGGGAAACATTTCTAGGGGAGATTCATCCTTTTACAAATCGAATTCATCCTGATTGGCAACAGATAGGAACAGCAACAGGAAGATTTGCATGTAAAAAACCGAATCTACAGCAGATGCCAGATGAATTTCGTCAATGCGTGTCACTAAAAGACTACGCAATTGTGGTTGCTGATTATTCACAAATCGAACTGCGTATCTTAGCTGAGCTTAGTAACGATGCTCGATTCATGGAAGCGTTTACTTCTGGTGAGGATTTACACACAGCGACAGCCGGAGCTATCTTTGGATTAAAGATAGAAAATGTCACTAAGGAACAACGATTTATTGCTAAGACGATTAACTTTGGGTTAGCCTATGGGATGGGTCCTAGTAAACTTATGGATATGCTAAATCTAGAATCAATGAAGGAAGGCCGGTCTACGAAGTTTACATTTAGACAGGTTCAAAATATCATGAATCGTTATCGAGCAGCCTATAAAGATGTTGTTGAGTGGTTGCATCAAGCGGGTGAGTTAGCGTACAGAAATGAGTTTTCTGTTACCATGCTTGGGCGCAAAAGGTATTTTAAGCGCCCAACTTCGGGCGATGCTCCGAATTATCTACAAGAGATAGCATCTATCAAACGACAAGGTGCTAATGCCCCTATTCAGGGGACAAATGCCGATATTACTAAGTTAGCGATGATTAATTTATACAATGATTTAGAAAATTATTCATATCGCGCAAAAATCATTATTCAAGTCCACGATGAAATCGTTGTACTAGCCCATAAGCGTCACGCGGCAAGTGTTAAGGAAGTAGTTGTGGAATCAATGCTTCGCTCAGCAAGTGAGGTATTAAAAAAGGTTCCGGTAAAGGTAGATGCATACGTAAGTGATATCTGGAAAAAAGGTGATTAATCTGACCATTCCTAAAGACCCTAATATATGGAAGAATTTAATTGATAACCTCCCGCCATCCGAGAATTTGCCTGAAAATGGTATTAGTGCTCCCGCAATTGAAACTATCGAACCAAAAATAAAGAAGATTAATGATGGAAATGCCAAGGTATTTGTTCAACGAATTAAAACGATTGTCTATCTTTATACAGATAGGCAGGGAAAACATTATGGTGAGCAATCTTATCAAAATCTAACAACAATGGGTGAAATACCACTTTCTGAGGCTCTAAATGCTTTTAAAAATGACCCGGACACTAAGGAAAAATAGACTTGACATTGTTATTGTGGGTGTGATATAGTGCATAGTGGGAGCGCCAGAGAACCGTCGTGGGCTGGATACGGTTTCTCGGCGGCTGGGCTCCTAAAATAATGGATAGGTGGCTGAGAGGCTTAAAGCGACGGTTTGCTAAACCGTTGTAGCGTTATTCGTCTACCGCGAGTTCGAATCTCGCTCTATCCGCCAAAGAAGGAAAACTTGTGGAAACGAATTTCGGTTCTTGTTGTAAATGTGGGGCAGATAGCCCTCTAATAGAATTCCAGCCCGCCACAAAAACATGTTATTGGTTTACTTGCTCAGCGCGTGGTGAACATATGCATGTTACTTGTAAGCGATGCGGATATAAGCGAGTTGTTCAAGAGTGGAAAGTACGCCATTGGCCGGATAGTCCTAATGATAGCGAATAGAAAGATAGCTGTCGTTGGTTCGCGCATATTCAAAAATTGGGAGCAATTAAAAAAGACATTAGATGAATATCTCCAAGAAGATGATACAATCGTATCCGGGGGAGCCATTGGAGTGGATTCCATGGCTCAACGATATGCTAAAGAAAGGGGCTTCGATATCCTTGTTTGTTACCCAAGATACGGTCGATTTGGTCGCGGTGCTACATTCATCAGGAATCGAAGAATCGTTGAAAACAGTGATTTGGTCCTCGCCTTTTATAGTAAAGGACGCCTCGGTGAAGGAGGGACAGCTAATACTATCCATTGGGCCAAAGAATTAGGTGTTCCATATCAGGAATTTGAGGAAGAATAAATGCATAAGCAAATCGCTAAGATTGAAAGCACTTTTCTTGGTTTTGAGGACCATGGAATTTTCACAGCTTGGTTAACACTTGATTATGGGGGCTCTGGTCAAGGTGTAGGATTGCATACACTTTCTTATAATAAAGATGGACATATTGGGGCACCGGGGGGTATTAACTATATTATACGAATTTTAAAAGCTTGTGGAGTAGAAGAATGGGGAAAATTAAAAGGCAGAACCATTTATGTTATTAAAGAAGATGATGGATGGGATGCTAAAGTTCTAGGTATTGGCCCATTACCTACAGAGAGTGGAAAAGATTTTCTGTTCGATGAGGTTGTATTATGGCCAGACCTAGTAAAAAACAAATAAAATCATGGGGGAGTTGGCAGAGCTTGGTAATGCTCCCGTCTTGAAAACGGGCGACGGGTTAAACCGACAGGAGTTCGAATCTTCTACTCCCCGCCACTTTGCTCCTGTAGTTTGCTGGTGTGAACACGATTGTTGTTTTTTTGATGTTTTCTATGATTGTGATATTTGTGAGTGTCACGAAGTAGGATATACTCCGTGGGGATTTTGGGATGATTAAATGAGTGCCATCATCCTTGGAAGGAGATTAAAGAAAGGAATAAATATATGGAAATTTTCGTTATAACGCGAAATAAAACACATCTAGGAACATTGATTGGGGCTAGTAAAACTCCTCAAGTTTTTGAAGCTTGTAATATTGACCAAGCTAAAGATGTCTACCATCTTCCAATGAATACTAAAGATGTGTTAAATCCATTTTGTAAACGTTGTTTCAAGCCTGTGGGGGCGTAGTGGTAATGGTAGCACGACTGCTTTGCACGCAGTAGGTCGGAGTTCGATTCTCCGTGTCCTCCACCAATCATGATTCTGTGCTAGAGTGGCCTAATAGCTCTGTTTGCAAAACAGGTGTTCACCCGTCCGAATCGGGTCAGAATCTCCAATTTTGACTAATCTTGCTAGAGAGCTTGACATGAGGTATATGCCTATGGTAGAATCAAGTAAACAACCTATTAGGACATTAGATAGACCATTTGGTAGCCCACGACCGGCTCCAAAACCGACCGGGGGAAAGAAAAAGCGTGGGCCAAAATCAAAGGAAGAGGGTGATATAAAATAACGGAACCCCTTTTTCCGAACATAATAAGTAGTCCGTAGTGCGATTAGAGATACTTCTTAAATAACATTTTAATAAAAACTCTAATCACCTATTCTCGGACTAAATTATCGCTAGCAACGAATTGAGGTAAAAGGAATGGCAACACTAAATAAGACAAAAACAGCCGTACGTCTGGAAAAGATTGACGCTGAAACTACGGTAAACTATGAGGGCGAAGTAGCATATACTTTGCCAGTAAAGGCGAGACTTATTTCTCGTGTTCTTGGCGCATTTTGGAACGAAGATACGTTCTATGTAAGCGGCAAGAAGTTGGCGCAAGATACAATCGATGATGTAGTTGAAGTTGCAAAGATAGACCCAAAGTTTCCTTTGCAGTTAGCGGCATATGCGCGCAACGAGATTTATTTGCGCACGACTCCACAAGTGATTTTAGTTGTAAGCGCGAGTATCCCGGCTTGCAAGCCTTTTATTCGTGAATATGCACCAAAGATTATCAAGCGTGCGGATGAATTATCAGAAGTTTTAGCGTTTCAGCTTGCTCAGTATGGAAAGCCTATTCCTAACTCATTGAAGAAGGGTGTGGCTGACGCTTTTCATAAGTTTGATGAATATCAGCTAAACAAGTATGACTCAGATAAATCTGCGGTTAAACTTGGTGATGTTCTTCGTTTGATTAATCGTGAAAAGGATTATCCTGTTTCTAAGGCTATGTACGATTATCTCGTACACGATATCGTGGATGCTGATGCGCTACCAAAGATTGGCGCGCTAAAGAAACTACTTGCCAAAGAAACTATTGACGGTGAAGCAAAAGAGCTTATCAAGGCATCAAATGTTACTTGGGAAACACTGATTTCTAAGTTTGGCTCTTCCAAGGAAACTTGGGAGCTTGTAGCGCCGAATATGGGTTATATGGCGTTACTACGTAATTTGAGAAACTTTATCGACAAAGATGTTCAATTGGATGCTATAATTGAACGTTTAACGGACGAGGAGCAGATTAAGCGTTCAAAGCAGCTACCATTTCGGTTCTATAGTGCTTATAAGAATGTTCGTGATAATCAAAAGGTTCAGCGAGCAATTGCCCAAGCTTTTGAGAAATCAATTACGAATGTTGAGCTTGGTGGTTCTACAGCCGTATTTGTTGACCTTTCAGGGTCAATGACGGGCTCACAAGTAAGTGCTAAGAGCGAAGTTTCGTATGCCGAAGTTGCTGCTGTAATTGGCGCGCTTTCGGTAAAAAAGGCCGAAGAATCGATTACAGTTGGTTTTGGTGAAAGTGCGAAAATCATCCGTCTGAATCCAGACGATACGATGATTAGTAATATCCAGAAAATTGTTAATACAAATGTTGGCCATTCAACAAACGCTTGGCTAGCTTTTGAAGAGTTAATCAAAAATAGCATAAAAGTTGACCGAATTATTTTGATTTCAGATATGCAGTGCTATAATACAAATGACTCTTCCTATTGGAATTTAGGTAAGCATAGCTCTGTTGAGATTCTTTGGACACAGTATGTAGCGGCAATCAATCCAAATGCTCGGCTTTATTCTTTGAATGTGTCAGCATATGGTACTAGTCAAACTCCGAGCACAAAGAAGAATGTTACACAAATTAATGGTTGGTCAGATAAGATTTTGGATTACATCAACTTCGTAGAGAAGGGCGATGTAATGGAAAAGGAAATTCGTAAGTATTAGACTCTGTTCCCTTTTCAGGGGGCGGGGGACTAGAGTAGTGTAGAATATCGTTACTTCGTAGGGCGCTCTGTGTACTAGGTTAAACTCCTAGCCCCGTCACACTTGACGGGTGTAGCTCATCGTTAGAGCAGGAGCTTTGATGTCGATATTCGACCTAAATTCTCTCTAGTAAAAAGTGAATAAAGATGGGCCGAAACCAAGGGAGATGAAGTAATTAATCATTGTTGAACTTTGGCTAAAAGAGGAGTAGTACCCCCGGTAAGGTTTTCGAATCTTTAGCTCTTCCCCATCAAAAAATTAGAAGCAGTGAAGTTATCAGTTACTTCTCTTGTAAAGACGTAGTTGTAGGTTCGATTCCTATTACACTGGAAACGGTGTGTAGCTCAACGGCAGAGCGCGAAAATAATCTGATAGCAATTAATTCTCTTCTAAATTAAATACAATACTGCTGACCCGCACATAAAACATCAACCGCGAGCCGACTGGCGGGGTACGATTAGCAATAAAAGCTGACGAGGTTAGATGCAGCAGTAATAATAAGGCCCTCTCGTATATCGGAAAGTACGTCAGACTTTCAATCTGGTAAGCGGGGTTCGACTCCCCGGAGGGCCACCAAAAATTTCGCGCAAAAGATAGCGTAGTGAAGAATACGGTTACTTCTTGCAATTGAAACCTCCGTATTCACCTCTATTTCTCGCTATTATAAAACTGAATAAGTAACTAAAGTAGTGCAGAAAACAGATACTTCAAGTATTATCTTTATAGGGTCAAAGCTATAGAGAGCCGATACCGCGTAGAAGCGTTATGGTAGTGACTACGCTTTCTTGTCTAGAAGAAGTATTTAGGCATAATGGTGATTCCATTCGTAGGCCAGCCAACGTTAAAAGGCAAAGATTTTCTGGCATTTTCTGTTCTCGACTAATTCTCTTTAGTTATTTAGAGTCCCCATCGTCTAATGATAAGGACTACTGTTTCTCGGACAGTTAATCAGAGTTTGAATCTCTGTGGGGGCACCAAATAAAATTGTTGTTAGAGTAGTGACAGAGCAAGATACTTCGCACGAACCTTTAGAGTTTGAGATTGTAGGTTAAAACCCTATCGCCCTCGCCATGAGGGTGAAGCTAAAAAAACTTGCCCTAATAAATTCTCTCTAATAAATTAGGATAGTGAATTAATCAGATACTTCGGTTTACGGTGTGTAAAAGCACCAAGCGAGTTCAAACCTTCGCAAACAATTTAGTGCTTTCCGTTGTTCAGCTAAATTGTGTTTCTGATTAAGAATAATTCTTCCTAATATTATTCCCGTGTAGCTCAATTGTTTCTAGTATTAAAAGGAGAGAAATGAATGCCCGGTTCAGTTATTGAAGGAAAGGATTTAGTAAAGGAATTTTGTATAAAGAATGACCTTCACACCTTTCTTGATGTTGGACCGGGAGAAGGAACCTATTACTTTGCTCTACAAGGTGATGGCATCATCGAAAAATTGGATGGAGTAGAGTCTTGGGCACCATATGTAAATCAGTATGCATTGAGAGATAAGTATAATCAAATATTTATTTCGGATATTTATTACTTTGATTGGGATAAAGCTGGCACTTATGACATGGTTATCTTAGGTGATGTGATAGAGCATTTAGTCGAGTCACAGGGACGCGAAGTAATAGACAAAGCCGCTGAGCATGGAAAGTATGTGGTAGTTTCACTCCCCATCTATGGTTATTGTCAAGGTTGGGGCCATGATGGTAATTGGTTTGAGGCCCATTTAGAACAGTATAGTCATGAAAGTATCTTGGGGGTACTTTCGAAATATGAAGTTTTAGAAACCATGAAAGGTGGAACGGTAGGAGTATATATCTTTCGTGGCTTAGCATAATTATTCTCCTATAGTTTAATGGTAAAACGTACGGCTGTTAACCGTTTGAGTACACGTTCGAGTCGTGTTGGGAGAGCCATTCGGGGCTGGTGGAATTGGTAACACGCTGCGCTTTGGACGCGGAGATTTTAGGTTCGAAACCTAAGCCCCGAACCAATTCTTTTTGGAGGAACTAATGACTGAGCCTTATTTTCTTGGTTATATTGAATTAAATTACAAACGTGGAATCCAATCTATAGAAATTCGCCGTGATGGAAAATATGTGAATGTTTGGATTGATGAGGATTTGGCAGACGATGTAGATACAAAAAGCCGTCTTGCTGAATATGGAGACAGGTTTTATATAACATTAGATGATTATCGAAAGGGTATTATTCCTTTAACTCTCGATGATGTTTGGCCTAATATTGATGAGAGATGATTTAGTGACAGCAGATATTGATGAGAATTTTTTACATCCTTTTGAAAGGGACCACACATGCCTCGGTTGCCAGTACAAGTGCGCCTGCCGTTTTGTTACGAAACTGACGTGTGATACGTGCGGTAAAACCTTCCCTCCACGCCTATACAACGGCCACGACCTTGCATACTGTTCTGCTGAGTGCGACCCACAACCTGTCAATTGGACTGGTTCGGTGTTTGTTCAGCATGTTTTTGTTACTGGCTGTTGTGACGCGGCTGATTACATGCATGTTCAGGAGCCATTTCTTATTGACCGCGCAGAAGGCGCTAGGCTGGGCTTAGGTGTGAAACCACATCTGGTGCGTCATGTTGACCCCCGAAAGGCGGGACGGCATTAAGCGCGTTAATATTCCCAACTGGTCGCCAGAAGCTTATGAGTCCTTTATTGATTTTTCTGGTAAGAAATGACCATTGCGGTACTATCTTGGGGCGCACACCAAACGCTTATAAATACCCTTCAAAGTTATGAAGATAATGGTTTAGACGATTCACAAAAATTAATCTTCTTTCAGGAAATTTCCAAAGACGATATTCAAATAGCGGAGTTTTTTGAATATGATTACATAGGAGAAAAGACAAATATAGGGATTGGACAAGCATTACGCCGGTTAGTTGATGAAGCTACTGGCGACTTCTTTTTATTTTTAGAAAATGATTGGAAGTTAATCGAAAAAGCACAGCCTACGATTTCACAGGCTAAGTTGTTTATATCGGCGGGCATGGCAGATTGTGTTAAGCTACGGCATCGTAAGTTACCCGGCAATCCCTTATGGAGCAGACAATTTGCTGGTAACGAATTTTCACGACCAGAATACTTGTTAGATTGTCTCCATTGGGAAGAATATCCAGAAAAATTCCAAGAAATACAGAAAGTAAATAATTGGTATTTTACAACCTCCCAATATGCCAATTTTACGAATAACCCCTGTATGTATAAGACAGAATTTGTGCGCAAAAACATCTATCCGTTTGCAGGAGGGCCTAGAATATCACTTGAAGTAGATATTCAAGATTGGTGGGCCAAAAATAACTTTAAAGTAGTACAAGGAGATGGGCTATTTACCCATTATAGGATAGATTGATGAAATTTGTGTGCGTATTTGGACATAAGTGGCCCGAAGTTTGGACTAAATACGGAGAAAGGTCTTTAATTACAGTTGATGGGATTTGGTTTGAAGTTTTTGAGAAAAAATGTGGGCGTAATTGTGGAGCAAGAAAGAAGTTGTATGGGCCTTATCGATATTCCAAGGAATTGGGTGGGAGTATTAGATGAGGATAGGATTTTTGAATAATCAAATTGATGCCCGTGGTACAGGAAACGCTATGTTTCACTATGCCCATTATAATGAAACGATTTTAGGTAATACTTCAAAGATTTACACATTTCAAGAAAAAGAACACAGTAAATCAGCGGTAGAGATATATAAAGAACGTTTTAAAGAGATTTATTTTGTTAATGAGGGTATAGAGGATATTGACGTTCTTTATCATATTAAGAGCGGCTATAAAGACGGTTTCCAAGCCCCTGTGGGCATCTCATACGTCGTACATGCTGTCTTTGATAACGAGCCGCACGGAGATAGGTACGCTACGATTTCAGAATGGTCGGGGCAAAGATATAATCTTCCTTTTGTACCCCACATTGTAGAACTTCCTGAGTATTATGAAAATATAAGAAAGGATGCTGGAATTCCTGCAAATGCCATCGTTTATGGAAGATTGGGAGCGCCAGATACCTTTGATATCTCTTTTGTGTGGGAAGCTATCAACGAGGTATTAAGGCGCACCAAAGATATTTGGTTTTTATTCATGGGTACAAATAAACCAGAAGTAACCCTTGTAGACCCTAAAAGGGTTATTTTTGTAGACCCCTCATTAAATCCTTGGTTAAAGAAAGCGTTTATCAATAGCTGCGATGCTATGCTTCACGCTAGAGGTCGAGGGGAAACATTTGGTATTGCCGTTGGGGAGTTTGCTGTTTCTGGTAAACCTGTTATTACATACGATTTATCAGGAGAGCGGGCGCATATTCATGAATTAGGTAATAAAGGAATTTATTATGATAGTGAGGAAAAGCTGGTAGATATATTATTATATAATTCTACTTGGAAGGTAAATGGTACAGGCTATGAGAAATGTACCCCTGAAATAGTAATGAGGAAGTTTAAGGAAGTGTTCTTGGATGAAAGTGCGGGGAGTGGAACTTGAGTTACATAAAGATGAAGCACTTTCCAATGCTATTCGAAGAGATAATGATTTTTTTGAATTTGAGGTTTTAGATTTCATCCGCGATTTTTTTCCTGTTCAGAGAGTGGTTATTGATATCGGTGCGAATATTGGAAATCATGCTGTTTATTTTGCTAACTTTCTTAAATTTTACGAGTATATTATTTGTTTTGAACCAGTTCCAGAAAATTATGCCATCCTAGTTAAAAATCTTGAAGGATATAAAGGTATTTACATGTATAACTGTGCCTTATCAGATAAGACACAAATGTTAAAAATGAGTGTTAATCGAGGAAATATGGGAGCTTCCGCAGTTCAATCAGACGGCGAATTGTTAGTTCAGGCGTTTTCTTTAGATAGACTTTATTATAAAAATGTTACATTGATAAAAATAGATGTAGAAGAATATGAACCTCAAGTTCTGGATGGGGCTCAGGATACTATAGCAAAATGGAAGCCTTTAATCATTATAGAAGATTGGCATAATAAATATGAAGAATTGTTGCCTAAAGGTTATCAATGTATTAAAGGCTGGGAAGTTGGTAAAACATATATTTATGAGTGGAAAGGCGAGTAATGTTAACCTTCGTGGCTGCCGTTTACAACGAGATAGATGAAATAGGAACCCTAATAGACCATGTTGCCTCTTTTGTTGATGCAATATGTATTGTGGATGATGGTAGTACTGATTGGACTGCTGAATATTTAGATTTATACTGGTTACATGGGGGCTTTGAGTATTTTTCATATATAACCATAAAACATACAGGACTTCCTGAAACTGTTAAGGATAAGGCTGTTAAAATGGCTCCTGACGGTAGTTGGATTTTAATGCTTGATGCTGATGAACGCTTTGAAGATGGGGTATTGGAGAAAATCCGTGAATGGGTAGATTCTAACCCTCCCGAAAATATAACTCATATGTATTTTACCAAAAATGAATATCTGGATAGATATTTAGTTAGAAGTTTCCAAAAAGTTCATTTATTTCGAAAAGAGTCTGTTACATTTTCTGACTTGATTCATATTGATGATATATTTACAGGTGACCCGGTAAATATTGGACTTTCTGTTATTCATCGAAAGACTTCCGATAAACAGCGTCAACGTGAGAAAGAGTATTTAGAGACATACAAAAAATTATTGGAAGAAGGAAAAATTGATGAAAAGAGATTTGAATGGCTCAGAGGATTGCACTATTTTGAACGTTAGCTTGACTTTGCTGCTAGTTGTATGGTAAGATAAAGTATGGATACTTGTGTGCATCCTTGGTGTTTTGTTGGGCGCAGGGAAAATGGGCAACCATACTGCAAAATTTGTCGAATGGAGTTATATGAAGATATTGGACAAGGGCGAAGTGCGACTCCTAAATCAGATGGGAAACGACTTGACGATAATAGCAGCAGCAAGAGTCAGCAATGGCGTAAAATATGAAGAGGCTTCAAAAGGTCCAGAGAAAGACCAGAAGCTTATAAATTACTTAATGAAGCACCGACATGGCACGCCTTTTGAACATGTTGCGTTTCAGTGGTATGTAGATGCTCCGATATTTGTGATACGAGAATGGCAAAGACATAGGATGGCGAGCTATAATGAAATTTCTGGACGATATGTTGAGATGGAGCCGAAATACTATATCCCGACTCGTATCAGAGTACCGATGGAGAAAAACCATCAAGGTTCTCAAGAAATTGACGGCGAACCTCCGTACCCTGAATACGAGCGTAATATGCGCATCGCAATCTTTAATGCGGCTGACCGAAGCTTTAGAACGTACAAAGACTTACTCCGTGACGGAGTTGCAAAAGAACAAGCTCGAATAATACTTCCACTAAGCATGTATTCTCAATTTTATTTTACAGTAAATGCGAGGTCTTTAATGAATTTTCTTAGTTTGCGCGCAGCAGATGACGCTATGTGGGAAATTCGTCAATATGCGATAGGAATGAAAGAGATGTTTAAAGAAGTCTTACCAATGACATACAATGCTTGGGAGCAGAATGAATTTATTGCGCCTTAATGCCCTCTTAACATAACGGAAGTGTGCTTGTTTTACATGCAAGTAGTAGAGGTTCGATTCCTCTAGGGGGCACCATAATTTAGGAGATTAATGAATACTATTAATATTAATTTAGGTGAACATGATTTAGGGGAGGCACAGCTTGACGAAAAAGTTTTGGCATTAGGTTATTCCCATAAACAAGATTCTTCTTGGGAGATTGAAAGTCCTGAACTTTTTAAAGTTTCCACTCTACTTGGGCAAATATTTTATGCTACAGATTCATCCAGTTATGCTAACATTTACTTTATTAACGATATTTTGTGCGGAAAACTCCAATTAAATAAAAAAATAAGAGTTATTAGTAGCACCATTCACGGGCCAGATATTTCTACCATTGAAGCGTATATATTAAAAATACAGGAAATTCTTGTCCCTGTTCCTGAACCCACATTAGGAAATGTGCGAATTAAGTTCTGGTATAATGCTCCTGATGGTCCACGCTCTAATAGTCGAGTGATTTCTGTTCCTATCTGGAACCAGATTCAACATAATTATGAAGAATCTACAAGAGATAATCTAGATAAATTAATGGAGTTTAAACCCACAAAAAGTGGTCAATTGATTCTTTGGCACGGCATTCCGGGCACAGGAAAAACTTATGCGTTACGAGCATTGTGTTCTGCGTGGAAAGATTGGTGTTCAGCCGAATACATTCTTGACCCCGAGGCACTATTTGGATATAGTGCTGCATATCTATCTTCGATGTTGCTCAATATGGAGGATGAGTATTCTATAGGTGAGGAAGATGATGGGGATGAAAATAAATGGAAGCTTCTTATTTTAGAAGATACCGGAGAATTTTTATCTGAAACAGCCAAGGATAAAGCTGGTCAGGGTCTTTCTAGACTTCTTAACGTATCTGATGGTATTATCGGGCAAGGATTACGTGTTTTGATTCTTATTACAACAAATGAGGAGATTACAAAGATACATCCGGCAGTTTCTAGACCGGGAAGATGCGCAGCAGCAATTCGATTTGAACCACTTGGTCCTAAAACTATTAAAGAGTGGGGGGAATTTCATAAAATCGAAATTCCTAGAAAATCAGAAATATCTTTAGCTGAGTTATATGAGTTGATTGGCAATAAAGTTATTTCAAATCGACCTAGAGAACAAAAGCTAGGATTTATTCTTCCTCATCTTGAAGTAGTAGATACATAATGGAAAATAAATTTAGAATAGTTCCAGATATCATTCGTAATAGGGACCCAATTCGCCGGGGAAGGAAACCAATGGGACCGCTATCTAAATCGCTGCTATCTAGGAAAACTGTGTTTGTTGCTGGTAAGATTAAAAAAACTTGGGGTAATATTTATACTTTGGCAAAGAATCATGGAGCAAAAGCACATATACGACAAACTGAAATTAATGGGGAGGAAGGATATGTGATGTGGTTTGAAGATAGGAATTAAGAAGAAATTAGAAAGTATTTTGAAAAGATTTGCGCCCAAACAACGCTTGCAGAGTCGGATTAAATTTCAGGGAGAAATAATATCGTTAGAATCTCAGCCGGTAGATACTGATTATAAGGAAGCGAAAGCAGAATAGAAAATCGTGGGCCTCGACTCAGCCGGTTGACGAGGGTGTTCTTATAAAGCACTATGGCAAGGTTCGACTCCTTGGGGGCCTACCAAATTACGCTACCGTCATATAACGGAATTATGACTGTTTTGTACTCAGTTCATGGGAGTTCAATTCTTCTCGGTAGCTCCAAATTTTAGAGAAATAGCCCTTCAGGGCTTTTATTTTTGGCCATGACAATACAATGTCAGAAGAAAGGATTTATCAAATAAGATAATAAGGAGGTAATTAAATGGCAGCAACATTCAGTTGGGCTCAATTTACAGGTAGCTCAGGCAACTCAACAACACCCGCTGGTTCTGGTTTAACAGCCACATCATCAGCAGCAGCAATGTCATGGGACTTTGAAACCGCTGATAGCACAGGCACAGTAACCTTTACAGCCAACCCTGTTAGTGCAGGAAGTGCAAGTTATCCTGTATGGTTGAAAGGTTATTGGACAAACACTGTAGCGTATACCGTATCTAACTTGAAGTTTTGGCAGTTTAACCCCGCCGCATCAAGCGCAAATACAGCATCGTTCACTGTGTTTGGTATGACACAAACAGCATATTCGATATCTACCGGAACAGCAACACATACAAACTTTGCATCAAACGTACAAGTTCCTACAAGTGCTAACTCAACAAGCTCTCCGGGCGCACCGTTAACATTCGGTGCCGGTGGCTCATTTGGTAGCTCAGCAGGAAACTCAGGTACACATGGAACCTTCTTATCGGTACAGCTAAGTGCAGCAGCAGCAGCACCAGCCGGAACCACAGGATACTTTGGGTACACGATGCAATACGATGAGCAATAATTAAAGCATTTAAGGAGAAGGTATGGGAGAATTTAAACCATCAAAGGTATTTGGTGTGAATGTTGTTGTTGGTATTCCGTCTTTTGGAATGGTGTCAACATATTTCCTTCAAGGAAGAATATCACAGCAAATGCCTTTAGTATCAAGTGCTATTGATAAAATTGTGCTTGGGAAACCAATAGCAGACGCACGAAATGAAATAGTGGAATTTGCCTTATCACAAGGAGCTAATTATATCTATTGGCTCGATGATGATGTTATTCCACCGCCCGATGCTTTCTTAAAGATGTTTAGGCATCGTGTTGATATTATGAATGGTGTATATTGGTCGAAATCGAATCCTCCCATGCCACTTATTTTTCGCAACCATTTTGAAGGGCCATATTGGGACTGGCATGTAGGGGATTTACTTGAAGTAGATGCCTGCGGTAGTGGATTAACTCTTGTTAAAACTGATGTATATAGAAAAATAAAAGAACCTTGGTATTCAACAAATTATGCGTCTTTTCCGGGGGTAAAAGAAAGCCCCCCAAATAACACTGAAGATTTATATTTTTACTGGAAAGCTAGAAGTGCTGGATATAAAGTTTGGGTAGATACAAGTATACAAGCCTTTCATTTTGATAAAATGAATGGGATAATGTATGGTATGCCAATGAATTCTCCGCAGGCTAAATCTGGTTATGAAATTAAACCTCGTGGTAAAAAACTTATTGCTGATATTGGAAGCGGTCCTATTTCCCCATATATGTCAGATGAAGGTACGGTAATCTCATTTGATATTCGGGAAGATATGAAACCCGATGTTGTTTGTGATGTTCGATATCTTCCTATTCCTGACGAAACGTTTGATATTGTTTTTAGTTCTCACACACTTGAGCATTTTGCTTGGACGGGTGTAGATAAAGTATTAAAGGAATGGTGTCGTGTTCTTAAGGTTGGTGGGGAATTACGAATTGTAGTCCCCAATCTTCGCTATGTGTCGAAAAGAATTCTCGATGATATGATACTCCCTTCGGATTATTGGGTAGTTTACGGTGAGCAGGATTATCCAAAGAATTTCCATGCTTCGGGATTTACTCCAAATACACTAACTTCCTTAGTTGCAAGTATGGGGGTATTTGAAAATATTCAAGTTAAAGAGGGAGATATATCTGGCCTTCCTGCGGCTGAGAATTGGAATCTTCAATTAAAAGCAACAAAGGTTAGAAATGTTCCAGATATTGATAATATTACACCACCACATATCGAAGCGGGGCCAAATACCGTTAATTACTGGCCGATGGCTATTTATCCAGATTCAGTTACCAGAGAGATGACTGAGGCAGAGATGGCCGCTGAAAAAGCTAAATGGGCGGTCAATAATGAAATTGTTGCTGAGGCTGAACTTAGTAAAAGAAAGATAATTGAGGGAACGCAAAGTTATATTAATACCGATAATGATAGGTCTGCTTTTGGAACTCCCGAACAAATTGTTCCTGTGGGCGCTAAGAAAAAGACCCCTAGAAAGTCGAAGGTAACTGTATAATGGGTTGGGAAGCGTATTATAAAGATGGCACTGTTCTCCGAGAAGAGGATGGGAATGGTCGTCCGGTACAAGATGGAAATGATGGCTTATTAGCGATGATTGCGCAGAGAGATTATAACCATAATATTGCTATAGATTTAATTAACGGTATCATATTCCTAGATTTTGAAGCTATAGAAATTCAAAATAATGAGGCTTATATCGCTAATCCTAAAGCACATTTTTGGATTACTGATGAGACAAATACTGTTGGCGTAATGCAGTTTATTAGACAATTAACAGAACCGGATGAGCAAGGTTGGTATCAGCAGGAGATTTATTCTCTTGTTTGGAGGCCAATTTGGTTTACTCGTGTTACGAATGGTGACCCCACAAAAGTCATTGGAGCGCAAACTACATTACCAGAGGACCAAGGGGGAAAAAATATCAAGAAAATGGTAAGCTTATTCTCTGACGGGAGATTGGGAATAGATTAGGTGGTGAATATTAATGGACTTTCTAAAAAATATTTTTACTAAATTACTTAATGTACCTAAATTTACTATAGATAAAGGATTTTCACTAAGTAAGTGGACCCTAAATACAGTATTAACTATTATTTTGTGGGTACTAGCATTTGTTACTAGTCTTGTTGAGAAAGTAAGAGATAAGGTGGCATAAATTGCCAGCAGTCAGTAAAAAGCAATTTGGTATGATGGGAGTTCTCTACAAACAAGGAAAAATTTCAAGAAAGACGCTTGAAGATTATAATAAAAATGTAAATTATAAAAAATTACCAACAAAGGTAAAGAAGAAATAAAATATAAACCATAATTCAATATGGTGCTCCATACAAGGGGTTGATTTGATTGCAGAAAAACATTAGCCAGAGTAGCAGAAATGTTGCTCTGGCTATTTTTTTGCTTTTTAGTGTGGTGAGACACTAAATGGCTACATATATAAATGCCGCTACCGCTGCAAGCGATACTGTTAACTTGCCCTCTGGCTGGTCGCCCGGTGATGTTGCTATAGTTATCGCAGGCAGACTTACGGATACAACTGTTCCATCGTTGCCTAGTGGTTGGACCCAAGTAGCTTTTTATGGTGCTGCTCATGGTACTATTATGGGTTGGAGATTGCTGCAATCTGGCGATACAACTATTGGCACATGGACGAACGCTACACACGTTGCTGTAGCTATTTATACTGGTGTTCATCAAATTGAACCTATTGAAGCCGGTATAGGTGTTGCTACGTTAGTAGCTTCTCCTTCTGGCTCAACTTCGGGACCGATAACAACCGATTCTGGACCTTATGAAACCGCTGTTCATATAACACTTATTCTGTCCGCTCAAACAATTTCAAGCAACAGCTTATCTGCTTGGACTGATAGATTTGGGTCTGGCACAAGATTAGCCGTTTGCGATAAAGCCTCTCCTGCGACTAATGAATCTACTGCCTATACTTTCTCTGGCTCGGCTGCGTACATTAGAGCAAACTTTGGCCTTCGTTCAGCATCGAGCTTCCCGATTATTGTTGGTCAAGATACAAAATTTGGAACACAGACTAGCAACGCCTCGACATGGACACTGACGTACCCGACGAACCTTGCTTCGGGTGACTTGATTCTTGCTTTTATTGGCAGCGACGGGGAGGGCACGTTTACCACCGATGCCAACTTCGTCCAGATTGCTAACACTGGCCCTGTGGCTGTCCATGTTGCGGCAGGGGCAAGGATTGCCGATGGAACGGAAACGGGGACCTTCACCGTTGGCCTCGGTGCGTCAGAGCAAGGCGGCTGGCGCGTTTACCGTATCCCGGCAGGGACATGGTTTGGAGGCTCTATCGGTACGGGGAGTCCTGCTGCTCAGACCGATAGCTTAGGCGTCGGCGGTCCCGCGTCAGGGTCTAGCTCCAACCCAAGTCCCGGCTCGGACAACCCAACAAACTGGGACGTTGAGGACACCCTTTGGATTGTCGCAGCGGCGGCGGATACCAGCCGGACCGTTTCCGTCTATCCGCTACCTGACCGGAACTCCGACGATGTTTCGGGTGGTGCGACGGGCGCAACGCTGGCACTTTGTTCTGACGAACTTGCACAAGCCTCACTTGACGCGGGCAACTTCACCATCTCGGCCTCCGATGATTGGGCCGCTCTCACCATTGCCGTTCGTCCTGCTGCTGCTGGTGGAGCTACACTTAGAGCATATGCACAAGCACAAGCAAACATAAAAGCTACTTATTATGCTAATTCACAAGCACAAGCTGATATTAAAACTACATATTATGGCAACGGTCAAGCGCAAGCAAATATCCAACAAACATATTACGTTTTTGCACAAGCACAATCTAGTGTTGCTCAAACATTTTTTGGGCACGCTCAAACGCAGGCAAATATCAAACAAATATATTACGGTTTAGCACAAGCAAACGTAGATATAAAAACAACTTTATATGAATTTGCTCAAGCACAAGCCGTTATAAAATCAATTTCGTTTGGATGGGCACAAACACAAGCTGATATACAGCAAACGTATTATGGTTTGGCGCAGGCAAATTCTGACATTAAAGCCATAGGAACCGGATTTGGCCAAGCACAATCAGATATCAATGCAACTTCATATAGTTTGGCACAGGCACAAGCTGATATTTTGCAAGTTTATTATGTTCACGCACAGTCGCAAGCAAGCATTGCTAAAACTTCGTTTGGGTTGGCGCAAGCGCAGGCATGTATTGTTGGATGGGCGTGGGCACAGACACAGGCCGATATTAAGCAGATATACTACGAACATGGCCAAGTACAAGCTAGTATAGAACAAACGTATTATGTTTTAGCCCAAGCTCAAGCTAACATCCAAACTGTTAATTATGGACATGCTCAAGCTCAAGTTAATATCAAAACAACGTATTATGCTGTAGCACAGACCCAAAGCGACATTAAGCAAACCTATTATGAATTTGCTCAGGCACAGGTAAATATCAAACAGGCTTACTATGGCTCAGCGCAAACTCAAGCTAATATTATACAAGTATACTATGGTCTAGGTCAATCTCAAGCCGATATTTTGGCAACTTCATACGGTTCAGGACAAGCTCAAGCTAATATTAAGGCGGAATATTACGGATTAGGACAAGCTCAGGCTAATATTCTACAAGTTTATTGGGGTTTTGCTCAAGCGCAAGCTAATCTCTTAATAGTATCTTATGGATTTGCGCAGACGCAAGCGAAACTTAATGTGTATGGTGTTACAAACTTTGCTCAGGCGCAAGCAGATATACTAGTTACATCATATGTATTTGCGCAAGCACAAGCCTCTATTTCAACAATACATGCAGGATTTGCGCAGACACAAGCTGATATTTTAACAATAAGCTATGTTTGGGCGCAGGCACAAGCTAATATATATTTATCACAACAAGCACGTCCAGTGGCAGATAATATTAATACTGGACTGGTTGGGGTGGTGGTATAAATGGGTATAACTTTTGACACGACGAGTGGTATTACCCAAGGTACAACTGACCGTAACTGGCCACATGCCCCTACTGATGGTGCAACACCGCAAGGTGTATTAGTTCTTGTCTCTAGCACGGCTGGTACTGATGAAGTAGTTAGTGTTACTTATAACAGCGTAGCGATGAATGAAATCGCTCTATCACCAGTACTACTTGCTGGTGGTGAGGCTGGGTCAGTCCATGGATTTTTCTTAGGTTCTGGCCTTCCAGCAGGAACCCAAACCATTGCTGTTGATGCTGGCGCGTCTAGCTGGGGCGCTCAAGCTTACTCTGTATTTGCTGATGGCGATACAATAATTGAAGATACTTCTACAAGCTCAAGTACCGCTACTACTGCACCGGGGGCAACATTAACTATTAGCCATGATTCTTTTGTTGCTGGTGGATTATACTCAGGTGAAAATAATCCCGGCTCCACAGCAGGGGCAGGATTAACAGTCAATGATAGAACACTTGACTTTGGTACTGATACTGGTGCGTTCACACATGGAGATTCCATCAAAACAACAGATTTCTCATTTGTATGGTCACAAGCCTCGAATGATGGAATAACACTTGTTGTTGCTATTAGACAAAAGCAACAATATGCTTCAGCACAAGCTCAAGCTGACATTAAGACAACGTATTATGCTAATGCACAATCTCAAGCTGATATTCTTGCAACCTATTATGTTCTGGCGCAAGCACAAGCTAAGATTATTTCTATTGGTAATGGCTTAGCTCAAGCACAAGGCAGCATTAAAGTTGTTGGTAATGGATTAGCTCAAACTCAAGCAGATATCAAGCAAATTTATTTCGCTGCTTCTCAAGCTCAAAGTAATATCAAGCAGACTTACTATGGTTTAGCACAGGCTCAAGCTACTCTTATCGGGTGGGGATTTGCTCAATCTCAAGCTGATATTAAAGCGGTTGATGTGGGATTTGCTCAATCCCAAGCGAATATCAAGGCTACGACGTTTACATTTGCACAAGCTCAGGCCGATATACAACAAGTTTATTATAGCTTAGCGCAAACTCAAACAATTATTAAACAAACTTATTATGAATTTGCTCAATCCCAAGCCGATATACAAACAACATATTATGAGTTGGCCCAAGCTCAAGCAAGAATTAATGCTCTTGATTTAAATGCCCACGCTCAAGCTAATGCGTCGATTGTTGTAATCGTTCAGGTATTTGCACAAACACAGGCTAGATTAATAGCGTTTGATATAAACGCTTTCGCTCAAGCTCAAGCTACAATTTCATCTGTGGCAGTATTTGCATCCGCGCAAACTCAAGCTGCTATAGGTATAACATTAAATATTTATCAATTTATCGATGAAATTGCTCCAACTGATAATGATTACATTACAACAGATTATAATCCTTCTGGAATTATTTATGAAGCTCAATTAACGGAACTTTACACTCCATTATATCCAATTCATCATTTTGTTCGGGTTAGAGCTTGGAAAGCCGGAACTAAATCTTCTACAATTACCGTTACTTTATATGATGCGGGAGTATCTGTAGGTTCATGGATTATTGTTCCAACGATTACTCCCACAAATTATGAGTTTGCGTTAACTTCATCTGAGATAGCAGCAATTACAGATTATTCTGCATTAGCATTACGATTTACTTTTGATACAACAGGCGGAGGAACAAATACTCGTCTTTACGTTACTTGGACAGAATTTGAAGCTCCATTAGGTCCGACTAAAGTATATAAGAGAGTTGCACAAGCGCAAGCCGCTATTAAAACTGTTAGCTACGTATGGGCACAAGCACAAGCTAAAATTGCAATTGCTGAAACTTTTGTATCAGCACAAGCACAAGCAGACATAAAACAAACATACTTTGTATTTGCCCAAGTTCAAGCTTATCTTTTGGGGTACGGCTTTGCTCAATCTCAAGCAAATATCAAACAAGTTTATTATGGGTTAGCTCAAGCTCAAGCAACGATTGTTGGTTGGGCGTTCGGTCAAGCTCAAGCAAATATTCAACAAACTTACTTTGGATTAGGTCAATCTCAGGCTAATATTAAGCAAACATATCCTGTATTCGCCCAAGCACAGTCCAATGTCTTAACTCAGGAATACGGATTTGCACAAGCACAAGCTCAGATAAATACGTTTGGAGTAAATGTTCACGCTCAGACACAGGCATTAATATCTGGCATGGTGTGGGCATTTGCCCAAGCACAAGCTAGATTAATAACATTTGATGTAACTGTTTTTGCTCAGGCACAATCCAATGTTCAAACAATTTACTACGTACACGCTCAAGCGCAATCGGCTGTTAAAGTAATTTACTATGCTCATGCTCAGTCACAAGCTAATATTGAGAGTACTTATTATATCCACGCCCAAGCGCAAGGATATTTAAAGAGAACAGAATATGGTGAGTCCCAAGCACAAGCGCAAATTAAGCAAACGTACTATGCTTACGCGCAGTCTCAAGCAATAATTAGAACAACAGAGAATGTAGTTGCTCAAGCACAATCCGCTATTAAGGCGACTTTAATACAATTTGCGCAATCTCAAGCATATATCATTACCATTTGCTTTGTTTATGCGCAATCTCAAGCATATATAATCTCCGTTAAATTTGGTTGGGCGCAGACACAGGCCCAAATATTACAAGTAAATGACATTATAATAAAGAGGCTCATCTTAGCTGATAATCCTTCTATAATTCTAACGTTATCAGACAGCGAACTCAACACATTAACACAAGCAACAGAATCCTTAAGATTAGCATTGAGTGATAGTTTAGGTATCCGACTTACATTATCTGACCGAGAGGCTAATCTACTCTTAACAGATGTAGAATATTAGGAGGTATATAAATTGACACATACTGATGCTACTTTTAATCCCTCTGTCTATGTTCTTGGGGGTAAACCAGAATTAAAGTTAACGTTTGAAAATACCTCCGGCTTTCCTTTTACACCTACAGAGGTTAGATTGAGTATAAAAGCTCCTGATGGAGATATCACTACAGTTTCGGGCGCAGAAATGAATATCACTACTATTTCTGGTGTATACACATATCTTTATAAACCAGATACGATTGGTTGGTACGAATATGAGGGCTGGGGTAAAGATTCGTCGGGCAGAGAAATAGCTGACACATCAGGCTTTGAGGTTATCGACCGACTTTATTAAAAATCAGGCTTGACATTGGTTAGACGATTATGATAGAATGGTTATAGGGTTTGGAGTAATGGCAGGCTACTAGTGCTGAAAGCCAAGCGCAAGGTTCTCCGAGGATTGCAATCCAAAGATAAAGAGTATTCGGTAGCCAAATCCTTTTATATGGCTCCGTACCCCAATCGGCAGAGGGAGCAGACTTAAAATCTGTAAAGTGTCAGTTCGAGTCTGACCGGGGCTACCAAATTTTAGGAGTAATTATGAGTAATGCCATTCATACCATACTTGCTGACATAATGGAAGTTGAGCGACCTTACGGCTTTTTACTTACACCGAAGGAATGGCTCAATTATGCCAGTAGAGTACAAGGAGGCTTGTGGTCTAAGGGTTGGGTTATTCGAATAGATGCTCCTGTATCCCAATCGGCAGAGGAAACAGCTTCAAAACCTGTAAAGTGAAGGTTCGAATCCTTTCAGGAGCACCAAATGAAAAAATATTGGCCCATTCTAATAAAGTTACGACGATGTTCAGCTTATTTTTATGAGGAAAAAGGTTCTCGTTGTAATAAGTTGTTTTGGCCGTGGCAGTATGTTACAACAGATTATGACCCTGAATGTAGCTCTCTAATGCATCATGAATGTTATCATAAAGAGGTTGAATCTTTGTTTCGTAATGAAGATGGTCTAAAATGGACAGAAGAGTTGCGATGCGAACATGCTGAAAAGAGAGTTAGCAGCTAATTACGCACAAATTATTCTACATTCAGGATGTACACATCCAATTCATGAAGAAGATGGTGAATGGATTTCGCGCAAACACACATGGATTGAATGTGAGATTAAGTACTTTTACATAAGAATAGCAAAGAAACAGTTGACAAAAATGGCTAGTGCTGGTTGGTATTTTAAAGGAAAAGAAGAATGAAATGTACTTGTCGTTGTAATATGTGTAGACTTAGTTGGCATTGTTATTTTGTAGCATTAGGTTGTTACATGCTGTTTGGTAGGGAGAAGGAATGGGAATGAATACGGAAACTGGAAAAATTTATATGAACGAAGAAATAGATGAAGCTATAAAACGCGGAGAGTCTGTAGTCCCCGTTTCAGCAGAAGTTGTTAAGTTAATGAGTTACGCCGAAAGATACAAAAAGCAACTAGATTTTGATACGTTGAAGAAACGCCGAAAAGAAGCAAACAAATCTAAAGTAAGGAATCGGTAGAATGAGCGATGATATTGTTGGACAACGCAAAACATGGTGTTTTAGGTATTCGTCAAAGGAATTAGAAAAAGCAGCTTCGAGACTAGTAAATTATCATGCCGAGAGAGAAGCTTATTGGAAACAAGAACAAGAACGTGCTACAGAGGAATTAAAAACCTCTAGTATTAATGTTCGGGAATACCACCGTGTAAGTGAGGCATATTTTAAAGGCGAGGACCATAGAAAACTTAAGCTTGAATTCCAAAAATGGGTAACATTGTTCTCTCATGAGAATATTCATTTTTCTGATAGAGATTTAGACCCTAATGATATAGAATATTTTTGGATTGGTAGAGATTTACCAACAGAAGATGAATAGAGCTATAGTTATTTGTACAAGTGCCAGAAGAGGAGAACAACTTACTAACTTACTAGATTCATTTGGTAGCTATAGGCGATTTCCATTTTGGATAGTCATGAATGATGCTCCAAAAGAATCTTTTGAATACCTCGATTGGCTAGAAAAAAATTTTAAGCTAGTTACCCTAGAAGGTAATTATTGGGAACTTGGTGCAATAGAATCTATGTTAATGTATGGCGTAGACGAATTCTTTTTGTTACAAGATTCCGTAGAAGTGTTTGATACTAGTTTTATCGATGATGCGTTTGAACGATTTCCCGGTCAATCCGTAGCATTTGATAGACATTTCAGTCATTATATGGGAAAGTATCGTCGGGAAGTTTTACAAAGAATGCGACCGCTGCCAAAAGTAACCTCTAAAGAAGAGGCTATTTACCAAGAATTCAAATTTGTTCAAAATTATGTTAAGTATGAGTGGCGAGAGATTCCTGTTCTTGATGATAAATTTGCTGACAATAATCCCGATAATTATTGGGAAGAACAGTTTGGGCGCAGGAATCTTGTTCTTGTAAGTAAATATCTTAAAAAATATAAAGGAACAGTAGGACAATGGGTAGGTGAAATATAGTTTGAGAGCAGCATCATTATTGACAGGGGGTTCTTATGCTGTAAGTGCGGCATTAGTAATCTATATTATAGAGTCCGGGGCTTTAGAGGACGCAAGTTTACGGCTTCCCCTACTAGCTATTTGGGCCGTTGTTGGAATTGGCCTAGCTTTTCTAGGACTTTTTGGAAGAGGCGATTAATGGGATTATGGTCCAATTGGTAGAGGCAACAGGTTTAGGCCCTGTACGGTAAGAGTTCGAATCTCTTTAATCCCACCAAAAAAGGAGATATAAATGTCAGTTGCTTGGGAATGTGATATCTGTGGTAAGCTTGCTTCACAACAACCTACTAGTGAGGGAAAGGCCAAATTACCAGAAGAAATGTTTCAGCTAAGTACATATACTTTAGATAAGAATGAAGGTTATTTTCACGCTGTTAGAGTGTGGGATATGTGTCACGATTGCTATTGGAAAACTGTAGGATTTATCAAAACAACACAGAAAGAAAATGGTAAAGAAGAAGTGTCCTTTTAATATTCGCGCCCCCGTAGCTCAATGGATTAGAGCGTCACGTTTCTACCGTGTAGGTTGCGGGTTCGAGTCCTGCCGGGGGTGCCAAACCTATATATAGAACTTGTTATTAAGGGAAGTGATAAAATGTGTGATTGTGATAATTGTACTTGTGGTAAGAAATAATGGAAGTATATGAAGTAAGAAATGGACAAAGAGTGTGGCCAACTTGTCCTGATTGTGGATGTAGATTAGAATTTCTTGAAAATGGTATGTTCATTAATTTACGTCATTTTGGCTGGCCCATAGATGCCAAAGGACATAAATGTGAGTATATCGATGACGAATGGACATATCTTAAAGGAGAGATTAGTCATTTCGGATATTGTTAGTATTATAGGGGTGTAGCTCAGTTTGGTAGAGCGTTCGCTTTGGGAGCGAGCGGTCGCGGGTTCGAATCCTGTCACCCCTACCATAATTTAAATAGGAGAAAGATGAATATATGGAGGATAACCGCTACCTCGTACATGTGGGTAGGCGGGAAAAAATTCCTCCGAACTTAGAATGGTATAAGACTGCTAGAGGCAGCGGACACTATCCTTTAACATTTAATTTCGTATTTGTTAGACAGGATAGGCATGTTCTCTGCTCCTACTGTGGAAAGTGGGTTCATTATAAGAATCTCACAAGGGACCACGTATATCCAAAAAGTTTGGGAGGATTTTTAAAAACACCTTGCTGTTTAACATGCAATATTAGCAAAGAGGACAGACGCCCGATTGAATGGGCAATCTTTGCGCATGAAAATGGTTTGGATATCGCTGAAAATGTGTATGAAGAAACAGATGATATTTCATGGGGATTGGGCCAGAATGAAAAAGGTCCGGCACCAAATAGTAGGCCGCGTTGATGTAGTGGTTTGCATGTCACGCTTCCAACGTGAACGTCAGGAGTTCGAATCTCCTACGCGGCTCCAAGCAGTAGTCGTATAAAGGTATTACGTTGGATTGCCAATTCGAAAATCGGAGTTCAATTCTCCGCTGCTGCTCCACATAGGAGACTTAATGCATTGGTTTGTTTGTACACCAAAATATGAATATGAAGAATATACTGATGGTTGGATACTTGCAGATAGGTATCTTGCAAGCGATTGTGTATATGTTGAAGCAACTATAAAACGTGAAGCAATAATAAAGGGCGTAAAAGAATTAAAAGAACGTAGTAAGCGTCATCCAGAAAGTTGGCGCTATGAAAACAATCCTAAGAAATACGCATTTCTAGGTCATGGTTATTATGATTGGTATTATGATAAGGATGGAAATCCCTTTACTGGGGTCACTGCTGAAAAATCAGTATGTGAACACGGTTTTTGTTGGTGCGAAGAGTTTGAGCATGAGGACCAAGATGACTATTGTGAAGAATGTAATAAAAAATATGATGAGGCATATCAGCAAGAAATCGCGCGAGAAAACGAATCTTCAAATACAGGATAGTGTAGATGATGAACCATATGAGATACCAATAGAATCATATTTAGCAGAACTTGCCCGAAAAGCATCTCATAAATAGGTTATGATTATGACCCGCCATCGTATAACGGATATTATATTCGACTGTCTATCGAGGGACAGGGGTTCGACTCCCCTTGGTGGGGCCATGCCACTTTAGCTCAGTAGTAGAGCGGGAGCTTGAAGGACTCCGCGCCGGGAGTGCGATTCTCTCAAGTGGCACCAATTCGTGTATAAGTTCGGATAGTACCTTGTGTATGGAGTACGATTTGCTATCCGAAATTGCTGCTCAAAAGGAAAAGGTAAGTGAGTTTCGCTAATTGTAAAGAAATAGCGATAACAGTATCAGGTAATATACCTGATTCAGAGATATGTTATGGGATGTATTCTCCAATTACACCTAGAAAAATTTGGGATAAAGGTTGGCAAAAAGAAGATTCTAGATTATATCCTTCTTTTACTCATTTTTGGGTTGAAAAAGATGGATTAATCTTTGATAATGCGGCAGAACAGTTTGGGGAATTAGAAGAAGTTATAACAGACCAAACAGATATACGTTATGTTAAAGTAGGAAAGTATAATCCCGAAACGGGTGAAGTGATACCTTTAGTTTCTAACCCTATTATTGAATGGGAAACTCTTACTGGAATTGGTGGTATAGTAAACGTAGTTTGGGAAAAATATGATGAGTATATAAATAAAATTAAATTTCTTTCGGGTCCGTAGCTCAGTGGTTAGAGCAGGCGACTCTTAATCGAAAGGTCGGTGGTTCGAATCCACCCGGACTCACCATAATACGTACTAAAAAAGAGAAAATTATGATTGATGAAAATAAGCAAAAAGCTTTAATCAGTGCCTATAACGCCGCAACAAAGAAACTTAGTGAAATTGGTCCTTATGTTGAAAGAGAATACGGTAAAGCTTATCAAAATTTGGTGAGTGCAGGAATGGCGCAACAAATAAGAAAGAAATATCGATATGATTGATGATGCAATACTACTTGCTGGTGGATTAGCTACAAGATTAGGACCGATTACTAGAGTTACAAATAAACATCTGTTACCCGTATACGATAAACCGATGATTTTCTACGGACTTGAAACGTTACGAGATGTAGGGGTAAAAAATATTACTATTATCCTTGGAGGAAATTCCGTAGGAGATATCGTAAATCTTGTACGAGATGGTGACGAATTTGGATTAAATATTACATATAAATATCAACATACAGCAGGAGGTATCAGCCAAGCCATCGCGCTTGCAAAAAATGAGATTCTTGGCGATTATTTTCTCGTTCTTCTTGGGGACAACATCTTCGCAGATAGAGGAGCATTACTTGAATTTGTTGACGGGTGGACGTTAGATTCCGATGAAGCTCTTATTGTTACAACATCCGTTAAAAATCCTTCTGAATATGGGCAACCTATATTTAATCGATATGGAAGTATTACAGGTTTTATAGAAAAGTCTACATTTCCTAAGCATGATTTAATTGTCACTGGATTCTATGGACTCCCCAAAAAAGCATTTGATGCTATTCAAGTCCAAGTACCAAGTATTCGTGGGGAATTAGAAATCGTAGATACATTAAGTATGCTTTTGCCGAATATTATTCATGAGGAATACAAAGGTTTTTGGACTGATTGTGGTACTCCAGAAGGACTTGTAAGTGCAGGCGAATACTTTTCACGGGCCGGGTGAACATGTACGGTGCGTTCGGCTGGCTGTAGACCAGTTCCCGCGTGGTAAACTTGGGGGTTCGAATCCCTTCCGGCCCACCAAATTTTTTATAAGGAGATGAATATGATTGAACGATTCATTAACAGTATTCCCATCAAATACTTGGTCAACAACACATGCTAGCAGGGATTTAGATAATCCGTATTATGCGGGACTTCATCTGGCTTTAAATATAACTGCAAGTGGAGTAACTGTGAGTGGTGGTGTAACATTCGGTATTGAAGGAAAGGATGAAACTTCGGATAGTTATTATACTATTCTTTCATCAGCTAATTTAGTGGCTAATGGTACAGTTGTTGTAAAGGTTTACCCCGGATTAATAGCCGCAACCAATCTTGTTGCGAATGACCATCTCCCAAGAATTTGGCGAGTAACAGCCATACACGCAAATAGCGATGATGTTACTTACAGTGTTGGAGGTTCTTATTTAGATTAATTACGAGAGTGTAGGTTAATTGGAAAACCCCTTGTCTCCAAAACAGGTAAATGAGAGTTCGAATCTCTCCGCTCTCGCCAATTTTAAAGGAAATGATTATATGGAAAAAGATAGTGAAGCCGCAAAATGGATTCAAAAAGCAATTGACAAACCGGGTGCATTAAGACGGCAAACCCACACTAAAGAGGGGAAAAATATTCCTGTATCTACGTTACGACGTTTATCTAAAAAGACTGGTACAACAGGAAAGCGAGCAAGGTTAGCTCTCACACTTAGAAAAATTAATAAATAATCGTGGTGATATTGGTGTAGTGGTAAGCACTACAGCCTGTGAAGCTGTCAGGGAGGATTCAAATTCCTCATATCACCCCAAATGCCCTGTCGTCTAATTGGTAGGAAACCGGACTCTGAATCCGTTAATGGACGTTCGACTCGTTCCGGGGCAGCCATCGGCTCGTAGCTCAGTGGTATAGAGCGTTTGTCTGATAAACAAGAGGTCATGCGTTCAAGTCGCATCGAGCCGACCATTCTAAGACACCGTGAATTTGACAGTAGGTGTCAATTTTGCACAGTCTTAAGGAGGGGTACATTGTTACGGCACTCTAGAGAAATGACAAGATTCCAAAAACTTCGCTGGCGCATACGTAGAGAAAGAGATTGGCGCAATCGGAGTATGGCCTTTCGTAAAGGACGAAAACAAGAACCTGATTATGGATTAGATAAAAATCATGTTAAATTAGGTTATTTGTGTTATTGTGGTTTTTGTGAGGCACAACATAAAAGAAGTAAATTTGACTTAGAAAAAGAATTAATTGAATACGACTACCCTCTGTAGCCCAACGGAATAGAGCGCATGGCCACGGACCATGAGGTTGCGGGTTCGAATCCTGTCAGGGGGTCCATTGCGGGAAGGATTGGTATCCCAGCCAGTTTCATAAGCTGGACCGTGAGAGTTCGATTCTCTCTCCCGCAACCAAACTTCAAGGAGATGAAATGATTGCGCAAACTATTACTTGGAATAATAGTAGCACTGCTGGTAATTAGCCCAGTAGCAGCAGCACCGGCAGACCCGTATGATTTTGATTCGTACGTTATACTTAGAGAGGACCCTGCCACACTTAATTATGGTGATACAGTTTCTTTTAACGTACGATTTCCACAAGAAGCTGCAAAACATAAGAGGGCGCCACAATTTGAAGAAGCTCCGATAATTCAAATCAACTGTTTCCCGTATGAAACAGGTACTTGGGATTATTTAGCTCAGACATGGACCGAGGACCGTTGGAAAGTAACTGGTGGATGGGAAGGTTACACCTATCCTAGACCTTTAAATAGTTATTGGCCAAGGGATGGAAGAAAATGGTTGAGTGGTGGGGCTAGTTGCTCGGCTATTTTGTTTAATGCTAACATAGAAAATGGCCAGCTAGTATTTGATGTTTGGGCAACGACTCGATTTACTGTAGCTCCGTAAGGGGCTTTTATTTTTTACTTGGAGAATTTTATGGATGAATATACTGAGGGAAAGATTAAAAAGCTCAAAAATCTCCGCATGTTTAAGGATAAAACAGATGAGCAGATTATTGAGTACCTGAAGTCCCGCCCTCCAAAGATTATACGAGAGCCGACTGAAGATAGGGCGTACAACGCCAGATTTGTCGAAAAGTTCGAATCACTTAAAAATGAGTATGGTTTGGATATGAATAATTCTAACGATATTGAATCATTAAGTCAATTAGTAAGACATATGATTCAGCTTGAAAATATTGATAAGCAAATCATTGAGCTACAAGCTCAAAAAGAATACGATATGGACAGTTCTAGGCTTCTTAAAAATTTAGGAGATTTTCAACGAACTGTTGTTACTTCTGTTACCGAATTGCAGGACCGCTTAGGAATAACAAGAAAAATACGTAAAGAAAAACAAATCGATGATATTCCTCAATATATAGGAGGTTTAAAAAAGCGTGCAAAAGAATTTTTTGATAAAAAGACAATTAGTGTGCGCTGTAATAAATGCGAAATAGAATATGCTCGCTTTTGGCTAAATTTTCCCCAGCTTACAAAGAGCCTTTCAGCAGAGATTGAATGCTGGCACTGTCATGAAGCTGTTATCTTTGCTAAGTAGGTGACTAAATGAAAGAAGAAGTATGGGAAGAAGGCGAATGGGAATTCGTTCAAATCCTTGAAAATCCCGTTCTTTTTCGTGAGTTTATCAACGAAGGTGATGAGAACTGGAATGGTCTAGAAGAGCATGAAAGAGCTTGGACAGCCTGTACATCGCATTTTGTTTCTCTGTGTTGCGGACGTGGCGTACATAAAACAACTTCGATGATAGAAATGCTTTATTATTGGATGATAAATGGGATGTTTATCCAAGGTGACCAAGGTTTATTTGTTCTTGTTCCTAATAAAGCTCAAAAGGACCCGACATTCTTTAGAATTAGAGCAGCTTGTTTAAGCCATTGGTTAATAAAACAATTTGTTAATACAAATTCTATAAATGTAACTGAGGGAAAAATAGATTTTGTAAACGGATTCCAGTTTCTTATGCGCATAGCTGGTGCCGCTGGCTCTGAATCAAACGTTATTGGCCTTCATACTTATCGAATATGGGTAGATGAGGCACAAGCTATTCCTTGGAGAACGTGGTTATCTTTACAAAACTGCTTAAAAGACGAAATAGTCGGTTATCAGATGCTTGTATCTGGTGTTCCAAATGGTGAGCGCAGAGAAAATGTTCTTTATGAAACAGACCAATTAGCCGATAAGTATACTACATTTAATACTCCACAAACTGTTATGAGTTGGTGGACTCCCGAGATGGAGTTTGAAAAACGCAAACAATATCATGCTATTCAAGAGGATAGCGAGGATTATAAACATTATGTTCTTGGGCAACATGGTGTTCCCACATTTTCCGTGTTTGACCGTATAAGATTCTTGAAGGAAGATTATGATGTTCAGCGTTTAATATTGACTCAACATATGTTTGATAGCACTAAGCGCCCGGATATTGATGGTACTATACGTTATCATATTAACGAGGTAGTTATGTGTCCTCCTGTCCCTATTGAATTGGGGCAAATGCCCAAAATAGGTTTAGGATATGATGTTGGGTATTCCCCTGACCCTGCCGTGTTTTTTGTCATGTACGAAGATGTACGTACAGGGAAATGGAAAAACTTAGCAAGATATGTTTTACAAAGAGTAGAATATGCAATTCAGAGAGAAGTTTTAGCATATTTAGACAAGATATACAGTTTTAATTTCTTAGGTATAGATATGGGCGGGCCGGGAAAGGTCCAGTATCAAGATTTGGCAGGAGAATTAAGCGAATACAAACCACACAATTTTATGGAGCGTTTGTATCCCGTCGAATTCGGAGGATTCATGTTAGTGGCTGCTCAAGATAGTGATGGGGAAATTATTGAAAAGAAAGATAATGTAAAACGTGTTGCAGTGGAAACTGTTTCTCGATGGGTACATGAACATAGATTTTCATTTTCTATCGAGGATGATAACCTCATGTCTGAGTTAGAGCGAACAAAGTTTACCAGAACGAATTCAGGTGAACCTATATATCGTACAGATGATGACCATCAATTTGCTGCAATGATGTGCGCAATAATGGCATATGAACATAAGTATGGTTCTCCGATTATATTTGAAAAGATTACACCAACACCTAGATTATTGTCTGCAAAATGGTTAGACACCTTTTCAGGTAAATTAGTAGGAGCATAAATGGAAGAAGTATTAACAAAAATAGAACCCGTTGTTGCAAAATTTAGATTAGCGAAAGCAACTGCTTTATCTGCCCAACCTACGTTTGGGGAGGGTACTTTTTATTTTCCTAATAGTAGTGCCGATTCGTATCTTCAATCTACGGGACTTATCGCTGAGAAATTGATAGTTCCCAAGGAATACCATAAAGTTGTGCGAATGTGTTATGACTTCTACCAAAGAGGAGGAGTCGTTACTACTGTTATTAATAGGTTGGCCGAATTTTCTATAACCGATATTCGCAACGGACAGCGAAAAACAACCGATGAGGCTAATGACTATTTTGAGGCCGTTCTTCATAGAAAGCCTTCATATTTAATGCGATTTTTAAATACTGCTGCTTTGGAATATTTTCTTTCAGGATTGATTATTCCGCGAGTAGATTGGGAAGAGATTATTGGTTCAGAATTGAGTCCAAGATTAAAAGCAGGAAAGATGTATAAGGTCCCCGTGTTTGACTTATATCCGCCTATGTTAGTTGAAGTTGAGTGGGCAGGATGGGGAAAAAAGACATACTTTCTTAAAATACCTTCCTCTGATGTTCGATTAATACGAGCGGGGGGAAGTAAGATAAAAGCTCAGCAATTAAAATATGAAATGTGGAAAAATACTTATCCAATGTTAGTTACTAGTATAGTTAGTGGTAGCGACCGCATACAATTGATTGATGCTGACCCTATCTTACGTAAAGAGTTTACATATACCCAATATCCTACACCATTTTTAGAAAATGCTTTGGAAGCCATAGTATTTAAGCAGCAACTTCGAAGAATGGATTTTGCCGTAGCTTCTAGAGTTATCAACGCTATTTTACTTGTTCGTGAAGGAGATAGAGATTTCCCATTAACTGAAGAAACAAGAGAAAATTTAGATGACTTAAAAGCTCAAATTCTTGCTCGTTCTAATAATCCTAGATTATTGGAGCGGCTGTTTGTTTTGTTTTCTAATCACACGACACAGCTTGAATGGATAACTCCTGATGTTAGTGCTATGTTGAATCAGGATAAGTATCGACAAACAAATGAAGAGTTACAGGAAGCTTTAGGCTTTACAAGAATTTTAATTACGGGGGAAGCAAGAGCGTCGGAAGCTGCCGAAGTTTCCACATATGCTGTTCAGCCTCAAATGGAACAACTTCGTTCAATGCTTAGAGAATGGGTGGTTACCATTTATGAGCAAGCTTCTGAAAATAATGGATTTAGAAATACGCCTGTTCCTGCTTTCAAGCCTATACGCCTTCAAGATTATATCAAGACTGCTGCTGTTTTCCAACAAGCGTTTGCCGAAGGAAATCTTTCTCGTACTACGAGAGCCGAATCTATTGGAACTGATTTTGAGACTGAAGTTGAGCTAATGAATGATGAGAAAGACTTGATGGAAGGCTTACCAGCTTTCCCACCAATGCCATATAGCCCATTGCCACCCGGTATGACCCCCGGTGGCAACGGTAGACCGATTGGTAGTCAAAATGTTCCTATTAATAAAAGAAATACTGGTGTAAAACCAAAAGGACAGAAGCCCGTTTCTAGGGTAAAGGCTGCATCTGTTGACGATATTGAGTTAATGGAAGATGCGGATGTTATAGATTTAATGAGCAAAATTGCTAATGAGAGAGGTTTAAAAATTACCTTAGAAATGTTAAATGATAAAGAAGAATAATTATTGCCCAAATATTGATAGTATTTGAGTATTACGAATATGGTAGAACATTCTATTGTTTCAATTTTATGGAGGGACCACGTTCATGTCGAAAGGTCCCCTATGGTAAAAAATCCCGATAAGGAGATAACGTTAACACTTTCGGTTGGCATATTATATAAAGAAACGAAAAAGACAATTACCCTTGTGTCTGAAGTTGAACGTTATAGTGATAAAGATGATGTCACATATCTTATTATACTTAAGGATGCGGTAGAGGCTGTTAAAGAGTATGGAAAAATTAAGTTAAAAAAACTTCAAACATAAGGGGGAATTTAAATGCTAGATGATTTCACTAACCAGCTTACACAATTACAGCCGTATTTACCGTATTTGATTGTGGTTCTTGCTGGAATTTATGGAGCAAAAAAGCTGGGTATTCCCAATCAGGTGGAAAAACTTGTATCAACACTTAAAGACCTTGTTGAGATACAGTCTAACAAAATTCAAGAGTTAGAGAACATACATGAGATAGATAATGACAAGATAGCATCATTAGAACAGCGTGTTAATGACTTGGAGCAATTGGTAATTCATCAAGGCAAGTTGATTGAAGCTCTTATAAAAAAATTACAAGCTCCGGTAAAAATAGTAAACATAAATGACCCCGAATGGGCAAATCTGCTAAAAGAGAGTGAGGATATCGAAACCTTTAAACGCGGTATTTTAGAGGCGAAAGAGGATTTTGAATAAAGGTGGTGAATAATGAGAAACGTTATTTGGACATCTGCTATAGCAGAATTAACGGAGATTTCTTCGGATAATTTTAGTAATCCCCTTCTTACTGTTGCTAAATTTATATTTGCTGACGATAAGGGAAATGTAAATAGGCAAGGTATAGAGGTAACTGATTTCCCAGCTATAGCACAATCTGCTATCGACATGCCTGTTAAAATGAGTTTTTCAGAAACGGGTGCAGGAAATCATTATGGTTCAATTCCCATTGGACATATAAAAGCTATGGAAACAGTTCAAGAAAATGATGTAAATAAATTGATTGCTACTGCTGTTCTATATGCGGATGAATATCCAGACGAAATTAACTTCTTAAAGGATGCTTACGCATCTGGTAAAGCTCCGGGGATTTCTTGGGAACTTAACTATAAGTCCAGCATTGTACGTGATGGTATTGAATGGTTAAAAGAAATCGTTACTAAAGCTGCGACATTTGTGAAAGTTCCTGCATATGGCTCTAGAACACATCTTTTGGCTCTAGCTTCTGCTGAGGATAATACTTTAGTAGAACTAGCGAAAGAAATTTTACTTCAGGCCAATATTAAGGAAGAACCTAAAGATAAAGGAGGTAATAAAGTGGAGAAAGAAGAATTGGAAAGAAAGCTAGCTGAGGCTACTGCTGATGCTGCTTCCAAGGATGCAGAGATAGCGCGTCTTGGTACGGTTATTACAGAAAAAGACGCTGCTTACGAAGAATTGAATAAAAAGGTACAGGCTATGGAAAAGGCAACGCTTATTGAGTCTCGCACTCATAAGCTTGTTGAAGCCGGATTCACTCTAGAGGCTGATGCTGAAAAGCTAGCTAAGAAAAAGGAATTTTGGGCTTCTCTTTCGGAAGAGGCATTTAATGAATATGTGGAAGATTTGAAAGCTGCTAAAGCAACTGCTAAGCCTGCTATAGCTTCACATAGAACAGTAGAAGGTCTACCAAAGCTAGCACTAGCTGAAGTGGATGGCACTGATTTTGAAACCCTAAAGCAAGATATGAAAAAGCTTGCAAGAAATTCCCAATAAAAGGAGGTAAGAGTGAATAATGGCAAATGCAATTGATTCTGGAAATCCTGTTAGTACAACTAAATTCATCGTAAATAAGTACGATGATATTGATGGTAGTAGAGCTAGTCAGGAAACTCCGCGTGGTCGTCTATGCTTCCGTGATACAAATGGACGTATGACTTTACCTCGCACATTAATAGAAGCTAAGAAAGCGGTATTTCCCGTAGATTGGGCTAAGCCGCTTAATCCGGGTCCTTATTTCGATGGTGCCGGATTAAATGGTACAACTTTGTATCCATTTAATGATGGTTCTCTTGACTTACAGGAAACAGATTTTGCACTAGACCCTGACACAGTATTTAGCACACCTTGGCCAGCAGCAGTTAAGCAGTATGATTTACCGCCTGCCCTATATGACTTACCTGTAACATCAGGTAATAAGGTTTTGGTTTTCGACCAAGGCACATTTACTTATGGCTCAGGTAATTACACAGGTGTATCAAGCGACTACACAGTTGGTTCTACTGTTTATACAGATTATGCGTCTGGTAATGAGGGCAAACTTACACCTTCTGGTCTTGCAGCAGGAAATACTGTTGTAGGAACAGTTGTTAATAAAGATGTATTTGGACAGAATACTATTACTGTCAAGCTTCGCGGCGTAGCCGCTTTGAGCTAAGTCTATAAAAAGGAGGCGAAATAAGTAGAATGAATGATAATAGACTAACTCCTGAATATAGACTAGCGCTTGCGGAGTTAGCGAGAAAAGATAAAGCGGCCTTTGCTGAAGTTATTACCGAGTACATTGACCCGGTATATTTAACCTTAGACCTTGCTTCGACCTTTATGGATACGAAGGAAATGTCTTTTGGTGATATTTTAGTAAAGAGATTCAAGGGTAAGTACCATGTACAGCAAATCGTACCGGGCCAAATTACTCTTGGTGAGCAAATCACTGTCCGCGATAAGGCGATGTCAATTAACCTTGATATTCTTAGCGCGAAGGCATCATATAACACCTTGGAATTAGAGCATGGTGGACCTCAGTTTACTCCTGAAGTTGTAAAGTCCGATGTTCAGAAGGCTCTTGCAGAAAGAGTTCTTATGCGTACATGGAATGCTCTAGCAAATATTTGGACAACAGCTAACGTTACTGCGCTTACAATTACTGGTGCAACTAACTCTAACTTCCTAGATGCGTCTGGTGCTCTAACAGCATCCGTTTTGGATGCGGCTATCGACCATACAAATTATTGGGCAGGCTCAGTTAGAACAATCATTGGTACAGAATCGGCATTAGCACCATTAAGTACATTTGGACAATATCAGATTATCGGAACAGATAACTATGTTACGCAAAATGGGCAACCACCTCTAACAATCCAAAATGTTTCACCGTATGGTAATGGTTCTAAAGCTATTGAAAGTTATCGTGGTGTAACAAATATCGTTAGACTAAAGCAAATTTTTGACCAATCTGAGTATCCTCCTCGTCCACTTCTACCGAATGATTTCGTACTAGTGGTAGGGGACAACATCGGACAGTTTATTACTTACGGTGGTCCTCAGTATAAGGAATACATTGACAACGAGCCAACTCCACCTTATTGGAACTATGAGACATGGCTACAATTTGGTATGATGATTTGGAATGCTCGCGGTCTTACAAAGATTAAGGTAACTTCGACTATCCCATAAGCTAAAAGCCCAAGGTAAGTCGTGGTTGACTGTTATTAATTGAGCGGGGCTGCTGGTTGTATTGAGCGTGCAGCCAGTAGCCCCATCAGTTTTATTTTCATCCAATGTGGATGTTGTGTGTTTAGGAGGAAAGGTAAAAATGACTGAAAGAATTTATTTTAAGAGAAACGTTGGTTATACTATCGGGGTTAGATTGTTTCCGGGTGACTGGAATGGTGTAGCATTGACAGTTGAAAATCCTGTTGTTGGAATAGATGCCGATAAGTTAAAGGATTTCAAGCGTGCAAATAAATCATTACTTGAACGTGGGATGCTTATACAAATTCCCGAACCTAGTACGGATTTTGAAAATGCTAATCTTTTAACAGATGAAGAAATTACAGAAGTTATTAAGAATCCACTCAAATTAAAGAAGTTATTAAAAGAAATGGATTCTGAACCAGCAATTACAAGAATTCTCGAAGAGGCGAAATTTCAAGGTAGACCACCAAAGACTGTGGCTTTAATTCAAGCAAGACTAGAGGAAATATCAGATATAACATTGGCAGAAATGCAAGGAGTCGTGTAACATTGAATTTGCTGGACCTTGTACCACCGTTTAAGCGCCATCTTAAACAGTACAAAAGTAGTACTGATGTAGATTCTGTATTGGCGGCGTACTTAGCCGATGCTGTCGAGGCTCTACAATTTCGTTGGGGTCGCACATATGCGATTACTTTTACATCTCCGCAAACTTATGCTGTTTCACCAGATATTGTATCTAAAGATAAACGACCCATCATATTGATGGCTTCAATCATCTACAAGATGGGTAATTTACAAATGGCAGGCTTTAAAGACCAAGATTTTGCATATGACCCACAGCAAGGTAGACAGAATCCCATTCAGGTGGATATTGAGGAATTAGCAAGATTCTTACCTATTTATAGACTAGCTAAACCAATGACTGCGCCGCTTCGTGGATATTCAAATCAATTTAATCCAGAAAGTTATAATTTCTTGGCAGTGATTGTGCCCCCAAGTTAAGGAGAAGGAATGGTTACTATATGTATAGCCACATATTTTGCTAACTCTATGCTATCGAATTGTGTGGCTTCTATACTACAGAATGTAAAAAATCCGCAGATACAAATCTATAAAAATGATGTAGGATGGCTACAGGCTTGTAATATAATGATGAAGTCTCTAATTACGGATGTTATTTTGCTTAATGATGATACAATTGTTCTAACTGATATAGTTGAAGAAATGAGTAAGCTAGCTTATTCTAATAAATCTGTTGGAATTGTGGGGGGAAAATCGTTAGCTCCAGATGCTAATACAATTATTAATTACGGTATTTATATCTCACCAGATGGTAATACCGCACATAAATATTATGGACAACCCAAAGATTCTGTGGGTATAGCAAAACAGCGGGCAGTAGAAGGTTCTTGCATGTATATAAAAAGGGAAGTTATTGATAAGATTGGTTATTTCGATGAAGGTTATGGTATGGGTTACCGCGAAGAATTAGATTTTCAGCATAGGGCTACCGAAGCAGGATACGATATTTATTCCTGCCCTAGTGCTGAGTATATTCATTTGGTTTCACAAACAAATTCTAAACTTGGAATAACTAACTCTACGTATGACTATTACATGGAAAAATGGGGCCGAAAATTAGCTTTAGGTTTAATATAAAGGAGAAGGAATGGCGCAAAGAATTCAAGGCGAATTAGCTATTTTTTATGGGGATAAGCAAAATCAAAATGATTTCGACAACGGAATTTGGATGCAGATATTAGATATTCCTTATATACAAAAAATAGAAGAAGCACAATTTTACAAAGTTATAATTAGAACACTGTGGTTAGAAGCTACCGGATGGAGTAAGGAAATACGAAATAGGTATCCTCACGTTAAGCAGATAGGGCTCAGCGACCATCCGATTTCGACGCATATATCTCGATTGCCTGCTGAACAAGTGACACGTTACATCAGCGACTTGCAATATTTAGATGCTCTTATGGTTTTAACCGAAGAAGAGCGCCAATGGTATTCCGTTGCAGTACCATCTAAGCCTGTTGTACGTGTTGGCCTACCCTTTCCTGTAGAATCGTATGAAGAAAGATTCGGCAAATTCAGGAACTCTAAAAGAGTACTTGTGGGTTTAGGTGTTGGTGCATCAGATAATGATAGAAATTTTATCAGTAGCTTGCTAGTATTTCGTAAACTACAATTGAATAACCCCGACCTTAAGGGCGTATTCCTATCCGTGCCCAAAAACTTGGTTAAACAGTGTGCTATATTAGCCGACCAAGTAGAGAATGTATACATTCATGAGCGTGAGAATATGGAATCCTTTTATGACATGCTTTCGCAATGTCAATTTGTGATTAACCTAGCAGATAGGAATACGCCCGGTAGGTTACAGGGCGAGGCAGCTTTCTTTGAGATACCATGTATTGGTTCTAATCGACTTGAGTTACAGAATGAGCTATGGCCTATGTATTCGGTTAGTCCGTTTGAATTAGAAAAAGCTGTTGAGCGTTGTCAATGGATTATCGACCATAAGGAAGCATCTAATTTGGATGCTAAGCTAGCACGACAGCGATTAGAGCAAGAATACAATTATGATATTAGTAAACGTAGATTTGAGGAAATTCTAAAGAAGGTGAGCTAGCTGCCGATACAAGTTGTAAATAAAGAAACTATTAAGAAAATCATTGATAACGTACGGGATGAAATCGGGCGCAATGTTACTTTTTACACCGAAGGATTAGCTGCTTGCTCGTTATGTTCGGCAAGTGGTTACTATGATTCTATTGGCGATACTACTTTCTATACGGTTTGTCCGGTATGTAATGGTTCTTATTGGATAAATACTCCTATTGCAACGGATGTTTTAGCAAGAGTACATTGGGTAAATGATGAAGCCATTACTGCAACTCCGGGTGGAAAGTACTATATCGGAGAAGCGACATTAACCGTTGACCCAACATATTTGAATCTGGCAGAAGCTTGCCAGAAAGATACTGGTAAGGTAGTAGTAGATAGTCATGATATGCAAATTACAAAAATTATTCCCTTTGGTGCTCCCGAGATAAATCGATATCGAATTGTCTTGAAGAACATGGGGGATAGACCAACATAAAGGAAGGGAAAAGGATGTTTGAAGGAAACACTGTTGTTTGTCCGAATTGTGAGGCACATTTTGAATATAATAAAATCAATGGTATGGCACTCATACAAGCAGCAGAAAATATCGAAAAGCAAAAAAGAATGTATTGTCGATTGACATTAGATGCTTTAGAAAATCTCCATAAAAATGGGGGTCTAACATTTTCAGCCTCCAAGAAAACGATTTTAGATAATTTCAATGATTTTAGTCGTTCTGTTCTTACGATTGTAGGATTTGGAACAGATTCAGAGTAGGGGATTTATTTGTTATCTATTCAAGTTGATTTATCTGATATTGAAAGATTAATACAAAAAGAAATTCCCATAGCCATTTTTCAATCTTTTCAAACAGCGGCCAACTTTCTAGATGATGTGGGTCATATTATTATGGCAGAAGTTCTTGAAGATGCGATGGCTAGCGCCGGAAATGCTTGGCCGGTGGCATATATACCACAAGTTATAGAAACTTCTGCCCGTGTGCCCGTCGTTGTTTTGGTTGAGTTAAATCGTTTAAATATTTCTATAAACTTAGATAATTTGGGTACTAAAGAAGAACTAGAGATGGGTTATCACTTTCACGCCGCTATGGAGGGTGGAGGCTCTGTTGAACTTCCTTATCTTGAGCAACCATTAGCAAACGAAGATGTAGAGACTCGTTATGAATATTGGAAAAAAAAGGTTTGGCGAGATGGAGCACCCGCTGGTTTATATGATTTAACTATGGATGCTCGTACAACTTTATGGTCTAGGATGAAAAAGGGCCCCCAATGGTTAATTTTACAATATGGGACTGCTTATGAGCCCGTTATAGTCCCATATCCTGTAGAAGAGGAAATTTATAGGAGATTGGCAGTAACATCTGAAGCAATCCTAGCAGCATTTGCGGATACAGCCATAACCCAAATAAGTTCTGGTAGGAGGGTGTCATTAGGGGACGAATTTAAATTTGAACTTAGTGGAAAAGGTAGTAAAATTACTGGTGCGCGTGGAAGATTTGTTCGTAGTCCATACAAAGATTATAAAATTGATTAGGAGGAACGTTACGTGGCAGCTAAAACATATTACGAACGACGTTCCTTTAGAAATGCCCTTAAAACGTATTTAGAAAGTAAGGGATGGCCTAACGATATAAATTATCGAGAAGGATTTAAGTCGGGGGCAACAATTACTATTCCTGCTGTCTCTGTTCATTTTTTGCCAAGTAACAAACATGCTTTACAGCTAGGACCGTCGGGAGAACAGACATATCGACGCATAATTCAAGTAGATGCTTATATGGAATCAGAGGACAGGGCTGGTGCAATTAGTGACGATGTTATGGATT